>Ga0315907_10003447_pt1 | contig 18680 bp, 19 predicted proteins | sample LakEriMetagenome_3_FD_203525 | JGI IMG/M metagenome (GOLD analysis project Ga0315907, IMG submission 203525) | Freshwater fungal communities from buoy surface, Lake Erie, Ohio, United States - Buoy 12 MA123 | ecosystem: Environmental > Aquatic > Freshwater > Lake > Lake biofilm | place: USA... | reverse complement strand
CGCGCTGTTGTGGCGCGGCCGTTGAAGAAGACGAGAACCTGGACGAGCTTTTCTGATGGCAGCAGCACAAGGTCAAGGCCCCACCGCCGGCGAGTACATCGTCCACCACCTGCAACATTTGCAGAACCAGAAGCAGACGGGAGTCGTGGACTTCTCCGTCTTCAACCTGGATTCCATGTTCTACGCCACCGTGCTGGGCATCGTGGGCTGCTACCTGCTGTACCGTGCCGCAGCCAAGGCCACCTCGGGCGTGCCCGGCCGCTTCCAGGCGGCGGTGGAGTTGCTGGTCGAGATGGTGGATTCGCAGGCCAAGGGCATCGTGCACAACGCCACGAGCCGCAAGTTGGTGGCTCCCCTGGCGCTCACGGTCTTCGTCTGGATCTTCCTGATGAATGCCATGGACTTGCTGCCTGTCGATCTGTTGCCCGCGATCTGGCACGTGGCAGGCCCGGCCATCGGTGCTCCTGACTACATGCGCGTGGTGCCCACGGCCGACCTGTCGGTGACCATGGGCCTGTCGCTGTCGGTGTTGCTGATCTGCCTGTTCTACAACGTCAAGATCAAGGGGCTGGGCGGCTGGATCCACGAGCTGTTCTCCGCCCCCTTCGGTGACAAGTGGTTCCTGTATCCGATCAACTTCGCGATGCAGATGATCGAGTTCGTGGCCAAGACCGTGTCACACGGCATGCGGTTGTTCGGCAACATGTACGCCGGCGAACTGATCTTCATGCTGATTGCCTTGATGGGTGGCGCCTGGTCACTGTCGGCCACGGGTATTGGCTTGGCCATCGGCCACGTCATCGCTGGCAGCGTGTGGGCCATCTTCCACATCCTGATCATCACCTTGCAGGCCTTCGTGTTCATGATGCTCACGCTCGTGTACGTGGGCCAGGCACACGACGCGCACTGATCTGTCCCAGCCTGGGCCGTCCCGTTCTTTGACCTGAAGTTTTCCGTTTCTTTTTTTCACTCTCAACGTTGCACACAGGAGTCAACATGCAAGTCATCAGCTTCGTCGCTCTGGCCGCCGGCCTGATCATCGGCCTGGGCGCCATCGGTGCCTGTATCGGCATCGGCATCATGGGCAGCAAGTACCTTGAGGCCGCCGCCCGCCAGCCTGAACTGATGGGCGAGCTGCAGACCAAGATGTTCCTGCTGGCTGGCCTGATCGACGCGGCCTTCATCATCGGCACCGGTATCGCCCTGTGGTTCGCTACGGCCAACCCGTTCCTGGGCCAGTTGGCCAACCTGCCGAAGTGATTCTTCGCGGCCGGTTCGTCGGGCGGCGTGTTGGCGCTGCCCTGAAACTCCCATGACGAGGTTCCTGAAGTGAGCATCAACGCCACCCTGATCGTCCAGATGATCGTGTTTGCGATCCTGGTCTGGTTCACGATGCGTTTCATCTGGCCGCCGCTGACGGCGGCGCTGGACGAGCGCGCCAAGAAGATTGCCGAGGGCTTGTCTGCAGCCGACAAGGCGAAGGCCGATCTGGCCGCGGCCAACCAGCGCGTCGAGCAGCAGCTTTCTGCGGCCCGCAATGACGCTGCCAAGCGTCTGGCCGATGCCGAGCGTCTGGCCCAGCAGACGATCGAGGAAGCCAAGGCGCGTGCCGCCGAGGAAGGCGCCAAGATCGTGGCAGCCGCCCGTGCCGAGGCCGAGCAGGAGTCCGTGAAGGCCCGCGAGGCCCTGCGTGAGCAGGTGGCTGCGCTGGCCGTCAAGGGAGCCGAAGCCATCCTTCAGCGCGAGGTCAACGCCGGCGTCCACGCCGAGCTGCTCACGCGCTTGAAGACCGAGCTCTGATCGAGCACTCCGCTCAGGTCACGAGACCAGCCTCCACTTCGCCACCCCGAGCCCGCGAGCCCCAAGACATGGCTGAAATCGCCACCATCGCCCGCCCCTATGCCGAGGCCCTTTTCAAGGCTGCCGGTGCGCAAGCTGCCGCGCTGTCTGCTGAAGTGGGCGCGCTGGCGGCCGTGGCTGCAGACGAGCATCTGCGCCAGTTCGCCGACAACCCCAAGACCTCGCCCGAACAGGTGTTCGGCGTGGTGGCCGGGGTCGTCAACCAGCCTTTGTCGGCTGCTGCGCAGAACTTCCTGCGCACGGTGCTGGACAACGGCCGGCTGGCAGCGATGCCGGAGATCGCCTCGCAGTTTCATGCCCTGGTGAATGCGCAGAGCGGCGTGTCCGACGCGCTCATCGAAAGCGCCTTCCCCATCGAGCCCTCGCAACTGCCCGACGTGGTGGCCACGCTGGAGCAGCGTTTCTCGCGCAAGCTCAACGCCCGTGTGGAACTGCGCCCCGAGCTGATCGGCGGCATTCGCGTCACCGTGGGTGATGAGGTGCTGGACGCTTCCGTCAAGGCCCGGCTCGACCACATGAAGGTGGCGCTCACGGCCTGAGGCCGTTGGTTTCCACGCCCGCACCCAACGCCCGAACACATCCGCCTGCAAGACGTCAGGAGAGACACATGCAACTCAATCCCGCAGAAATTTCCGAGCTGATCAAGAGCCGTATCGAAGGCTTGCAGGCCAGCGCCGACATCAAGAACCAGGGCACCGTGGTGTCGGTCACCGACGGCATCGTGCGCGTGCACGGCCTGTCCGATGTGATGGCCGGTGAAATGCTGGAGTTCCCGGCCACCGCGAGCGGTCAGGCCACCTACGGCCTGGCCCTGAACCTCGAGCGCGACTCGGTGGGCGCGGTGATTCTGGGCGAGTATGAGCACATCTCCGAGGGCGACACCGTCAAGTGCACGGGCCGCATCCTGGAAGTGCCCGTGGGCCCCGAGTTGATCGGCCGCGTGGTCAACGCGCTGGGTCAGCCCATCGACGGCAAGGGCCCGATCAACGCCAAGATGACGGACGTGATCGAGAAGGTCGCCCCGGGCGTGATCGCTCGCAAGTCGGTGGACCAGCCTGTTCAGACGGGCCTGAAGTCCATCGACTCCATGGTGCCCGTCGGCCGCGGCCAGCGCGAACTCATCATTGGTGACCGTCAGACGGGCAAGACCGCCGTCGCGATTGACGCGATCATCAATCAGAAGGGTCAGAACATGACCTGCGTGTACGTCGCCATCGGCCAGAAGGCGTCGTCCATCAAGAACGTGGTGCGCGCGCTGGAACAAGCCGGTGCGATGGAATACACCATCGTCGTGGCGGCTTCCGCTTCGGAATCCGCCGCCATGCAGTACGTCAGTGCCTACTCGGGCTGCACGATGGGCGAGTACTTCCGCGACCGCGGCCAGGACGCGCTGATCATCTATGACGACCTGTCCAAGCAGGCCGTGGCCTACCGCCAGGTCTCGTTGCTGCTGCGCCGCCCGCCCGGCCGCGAAGCCTACCCCGGCGACGTGTTCTATCTCCACAGCCGCCTGCTGGAGCGTGCCGCCCGTGTGAACGCCGACTACGTCGAAGCCTTCACCAAGGGTGAGGTCAAGGGCAAGACCGGTTCGCTGACCGCACTGCCTATCATCGAAACGCAAGCCGGTGACGTGTCGGCCTTCGTGCCGACCAACGTGATCTCCATCACCGACGGTCAGATCTTCCTGGAAACCAGCCTGTTCAACGCCGGTATCCGCCCCGCCATCAACGCCGGTATCTCGGTGTCGCGCGTCGGTGGCGCCGCCCAGACCAAGCTGATCAAGAGCCTCTCGGGCGGCATCCGTACCGACCTGGCGCAATACCGTGAACTGGCCGCCTTCGCGCAGTTCGCCTCCGACCTGGACGCCGCCACCCGCAAGCAGCTGGACCGCGGTGCCCGCGTGACGGAACTGCTGAAGCAGGCGCAGTACAGCCCGCTGCCCATCAGCCTGATGGCAGCCACGCTGTACGCGGTGAACAAGGGCTACCTCGACGACATCGACACCAAGAAGGTCCTGGCGTTCGAACACGGCCTGCACCAGCATCTGAAGAGCAGCCACGCTGCCCTGCTGGCCAAGCTGGAGAACGACAAGGCCATGGACAAGGGCGCGGAAGAAGAACTGAGCAACGCCATCGCTGCGTTCAAGAAGAGCTTCGCCTAAGTCCCGCAGCCCAGGAGAACGGTCATGGCTGTCGGAAAAGAGATTCGCGGCAAGATCAAATCGGTGGAGAACACCAAGAAGATCACCAAGGCCATGGAAATGGTCGCCGCCAGCAAGATGCGCAAGGCCCAGGAGCGCATGCGCTCTGCGCGCCCCTATGCGGACAAGATCCGCAACATCACGGCCCACCTCTCGGAAGCCAACCCCGAGTACAAGAGCCCGTACATGCGAGTGGCGGGCACGGCCAGGAACGTCGGCTTCATCGTCGTCACCACGGACAAGGGTCTGTGTGGCGGCCTGAACACCAACGTGCTGCGCGCCGTGACGAACAAGATGAAGGACGTCCAATCCGCCGGCGGCGCCATCCAGACGGTGGCCATCGGCAACAAGGGCCTGGGCTTCCTGAACCGCATCGGCGCCACGGTGGTGAGCCAAGCCACGCAGCTGGGCGACGCCCCGCAGCTGGAAAAGCTCATCGGCCCGGTGAAGGTCATGCTGGACGCGTTTGTCGAAGGCAAGCTGGACGCGGTCTACCTCTGCTACACCAAGTTCATCAACACGATGAAGCAGGAGCCGCTGGTCGAACCTCTGCTGCCCCTGTCCGCCACGCGGCTGGAGCAGACGGCTGCCGAGAAGAGCCAGTATGGCTGGGACTACATCTACGAACCCGACGCGCCCACCGTCATCGACGACCTGCTGACGCGCTACATCGAAGCGCTGGTCTACCAGGCCGTGGCCGAGAACATGGCCAGCGAGCAGAGCGCTCGAATGGTGGCCATGAAGGCCGCCACCGACAACGCCGGCACGCTCATTGGTGAGCTCAAGCTCATCTACAACAAGACCCGTCAAGCGGCGATCACCAAGGAACTGTCCGAGATCGTCAGCGGCGCAGCCGCCATCAGTGGATGACCCCCACGCTCACTGACGTTCGCTGCCCCCCGAGGGGGCTCTTGCAGCGGCCCGGCGAAGCCGGAACCGCGCAAGGCCTTGATCGGAAACGGTGAGCGCCAAGCACCGAATTGAATATTGACCAGAGGATCCAGGAAATGTCGAACACTCAAGCCCAGGGCAAGATCGTCCAGTGCATCGGCGCCGTGGTGGACGTGGAGTTCCCCCGCAATGCCATGCCCAACATCTATGACGCGCTCAAGCTGGAAGGCACGGCGCTGACGCTGGAAGTGCAGCAACAGCTGGGCGACGGCGTGGTGCGCACCATCGCGCTGGGTTCGTCGGACGGTATCCGCCGCGGCCTGATGGTCAGCAACACCGGTGCCAACATCACCGTGCCCGTGGGCAAGGCGACGCTGGGCCGCATCATGGACGTGCTGGGCAACCCCATTGACGAGCGCGGCCCGGTCGACCAGACCCTGACCGCCCCCATCCACCGCAAGGCCCCGGCCTATGACGAGCTGAGCCCCAGCCAGGAACTGCTGGAAACCGGCATCAAGGTGATCGACCTGATCTGCCCGTTCGCCAAGGGCGGCAAGGTGGGCCTGTTCGGCGGCGCCGGCGTGGGCAAGACCGTGAACATGATGGAGCTCATCAACAACATCGCCAAGGCGCACAGCGGCCTGTCCGTGTTCGCCGGCGTGGGTGAGCGCACCCGTGAGGGCAACGACTTCTATCACGAGATGTCGGACTCCAAGGTGGTGGTGCAGGAGGACCTAACCCAGTCCAAGGTGGCCATGGTGTACGGCCAGATGAACGAGCCGCCGGGCAACCGACTGCGCGTGGCCCTGACCGGCCTGACCATCGCCGAGTCGTTCCGCGACGAAGGCCGTGATGTGCTGTTCTTCGTGGACAACATCTACCGCTACACGCTGGCCGGTACCGAAGTGTCCGCGCTGCTGGGCCGCATGCCTTCCGCCGTGGGCTACCAGCCGACGCTGGCCGAGGAAATGGGCCGACTGCAAGAGCGCATCACCTCCACCAAGGTGGGCTCCATCACCTCGATCCAGGCCGTATACGTGCCTGCTGACGACCTGACCGACCCGTCGCCCGCCACCACCTTCGCCCACCTGGACGCCACCGTGGTGCTGTCGCGCGACATCGCTTCGCTGGGCATCTACCCCGCTGTGGACCCGCTGGACTCCACCAGCCGCCAGATCGACCCGAACGTCGTGGGCGAAGAGCACTACTCCACCACGCGTGCCGTGCAGGCCACGCTGCAGCGCTACAAGGAACTGCGCGACATCATCGCCATCCTGGGTATGGACGAGCTGTCCCCCGAGGACAAGCTGGCCGTGGCCCGCGCCCGAAAGATCCAGCGCTTCCTGTCGCAGCCCTTCCACGTGGCCGAGGTCTTCACCGGCTCGCCCGGCAAGTACGTGCCCCTGAAGGAAACCATCCGCGGCTTCAAGATGATCGTGGCTGGCGAATGCGACCACCTGCCGGAGCAGGCGTTCTACATGGTCGGCACGATCGACGAAGCCTTCGAAAAAGCCAAGAAGATTCAATGAGCTTCGCATTCGGGCCGGGTCCGTCGTTGCGCTCCTCGCCGTACGGGAGTACGGCTGCGGGGCGCGCCTAGGCCGCGACCCGACTGCTCGCTCCTTGAACTCCTTGTAGATTGTCAGGACCCGCAACACCATGGCCACCATCCACGTCGACGTCGTTTCTGCCGAAGAGAGCATCTTCTCGGGCGAAGCCAAGTTCGTTGCGCTGCCGGGCGAAAACGGTGAGCTGGGCATCCTGCCGCGGCACACGCCGCTGATCACCCGCATCAAGGCGGGTGCAGTGCGCATCGAGCGGGCGGACAACGGTGAAGAAGAGTTCGTCTTCGTGGCCGGCGGCATCCTGGAAGTGCAGCCGGGCACCGTCACCGTGCTGGCCGACACGGCCATCCGGGGCCATGACCTCGATGAAGCCAAGGCCAATGAGGCCAAGAAGGCCGCCGAAGAGGCCATGAAGAACGCCAAGAGCGACATCGACCTGGCCGCCGCGCAAAGCGAATTCGCCGCCATGGCGGCGCAGTTGGCCGCCATTGCCAAGCTGCGCAAGAAGTAGACCTGCTGCCCTGAAGCCGGTGCCGCTGCGCCGGCATCCCTGTGCCCCACACCCGGTGCGTCGCGAGCCCACCGGGTGTCGCGTTTCTGGCGGGTGCTGGGCGAATCACCCCCCTGTTTACCCTTAGGGGGTTGACGCAGAGCTGGGCTGGCGCGATGCCCCTTCACGAGGGAAGCTGCACTGGTCTGGCACGGGTTTGGCCGGTGAAAGACAAAGCCCGACAAGGCAGCACGGATTGGTGCTTCTCCAACAATGCGCAACGGTCAGGCAACCCGCTTCGGGTAGCTTGGTGTCACGGATTGCAGGAGCTACCGCATGATTCCTCCGAGTTTTGATTACCACGCGCCGAAATCGGTTGGTGAAGCCGTCTCGCTGCTTGGCAGCCTGGGAAGCGACGCCAAGATCCTGGCCGGTGGCCACAGCCTGCTGCCGATGATGAAGCTGCGCTTTGCACAGCCGGCGCACCTGATCGACATCAACCGCATCCCCGAGCTGCGTGGCATCTGCGAGGACGGCCCGGACGTCGTGATCGGCGCCATGACAGTGGAGAACGAGCTGATCCGCTCTGCGCTGCTCCAGGCCAAGGTACCTTTGCTGGCCGAGGCACCTCGGCTGATCGCCGACCCCCAGGTGCGCAACCGCGGCACCATGGGCGGCGACATCGCCCACGGCGACCCGGCCAACGACCACCCGGCGCTGTCCCTGGCCGTGGACGCCACCTTCGTGCTGGAGGGCCCGCAGGGCCGGCGCACCGTCAAGGCGGATGATTTCTTCCTGGGCACCTACGCAACCGCCTTGGCCGAGGACGAGATCATGGTGGCCATCCGCGTGCCGGCCTTCGCCGCGGGCACCGGATGGGCGTACGAAAAGCTCAAGCGCAAGACCGGCGATTGGGCCACTGCGGGCGCTGCCGTGGTGTTGCGCATGAGCGCAGGCACCGTCACCCACGCCCGCATCGGCCTGACCAATGTGGGTCCCACGGCGCTGCGCGCCATCGGGGCCGAAGAAGCGCTGATCGGCAAGCCGTTGAGCGACGCCAGCATCAACGCCGCCGCTGATGCCGCCATGGCCATCTGCGACCCTGCCGAAGACCTGCGGGGTGACGTCGAGTACAAGACCGCGATGGCCGGGCAGATGATCAAGCGCGCCATCCGCGCCGCCGCCGCCCGCTGCGCCTGAACAACTCATCGAAACTGGAGCAAACCTCATGGCAAAGAAACTGATTTCGGTGAAGGTCAACGGCCGCACGCATGAAGAGGCTGTCGAGCCCCGTACCCTGCTGGTGCACTTCCTGCGCGAAAAGCTCAACCTCACGGGCGCGCACATCGGCTGCGAGACCAGCCATTGCGGTGCCTGCACCGTGGACGTGGATGGCGAGTCGGTCAAGGGCTGCACCCACCTCGCGGTGCAGTGCGACGGTTCCGAAGTGCTGACCGTGGAGGGTCTGGCCAATGCCGGCGTGCTGCACGCGGTGCAGGAGGGCTTTTACAAGGAGCATGGTCTGCAGTGCGGGTTCTGCACACCGGGCATGCTGATGCGGGCCTACCGCTTTCTGCAGGAAAACCCGAACCCGAGCGAGGAAGAGATTCGCGCGGGCATGAGCGGCAACCTGTGCCGATGCACGGGTTACCAGAACATCGTGAAGTCGGTGCAGTACGCCGCGAACAAGCTGCGCGAGGCCACCGCCGCCACGGCGTGATGTCCGCACCGTGACACCTGCTGCGTGACACCGACGCCACGCGCCCCGATACCGTCCGCCCACCAGGAGACGAACGCATGAACGCACCCACCGACCCCAAGCTGCTCGAGCGCAGCGCTGCCCTGCAAGGCATGGGCGACAGCCGCCTTCGCAAGGAGGACGCCCGTTTCATCCAGGGCAAGGGCAACTACGTCGACGACATCAAGATGCCCGGCATGCTGCACATGGACATCGTGCGCAGCCCGCTGGCCCATGCCCGCATCAAGAAGATCGACAAGACCGAGGCCCTGAAGGTGCCCGGGGTGATCGCCGTGCTCACGGCCGAAGACCTCAAGCCCTTGAAGCTGCACTGGATGCCCACGCTGGCGGGCGACGTGGCCGCCGTGCTGGCCGATGGCAAGGTGCACTTCCAGATGCAGGAGGTGGCCGTGGTCATCGCTGAAGACCGCTACGCCGCGGCTGACGGCGTGGAAGCCGTGCTGGTCGAGTACGACGAGCTGCCGGTGGTGATCGACCCCTACGAGGCGCTCCAGCCCGATGCGCCCGTGATCCGCGAGGACCTGGCCGGCAAGACCAGTGGCGCCCACGGCCCGCGCGAGCACCACAACCACATCTTCACCTGGGATGCGGGCGACAAGTCTGCAGCGGATGCGGCCTTTGCCGCCGCGCCCGTGACGGTGAAAGAGCACATCTTCTACCCGCGTGTGCACCCCTGCCCGCTGGAGACCTGCGGCTGCGTGGCCAGCTTCGACCCGGTGCGCGGCGAACTCACCACCTACATGACCTCGCAGGCGCCCCACGTGGTGCGCACAGTGGTGTCGCTGCTGTCGGGCATCCCGGAGAGCAAGGTGCGCATCGTGTCGCCTGACATCGGCGGCGGCTTCGGCAACAAGGTCGGTGTCTACCCGGGCTATGTGTGCGCCATCGTGGCCAGCATCGTCCTGGGCAAGCCGGTGAAGTGGGTGGAAGACCGCGTCGAGAACATCTCGTCTACCGCCTTTGCGCGGGATTACCACATGGACGGCGAGATCGCCGCCACGGCCGACGGCAAGATCACCGGCCTGCGCGTCAACGTGGTGGCCGACCACGGCGCGTTTGATGCCTGCGCCGACCCGACGAAGTTTCCCGCAGGTCTGTTCCACATCTGCTCGGGCTCGTACGACATCCCCGCTGCGCATGCCAGCGTGAAGGGTGTCTACACCAACAAGGCGCCTGGCGGCGTGGCGTACCGCTGCAGCTTCCGCGTGACCGAGGCCGTCTACCTGATCGAACGCATGGTGGACGTGCTGGCGCAGAAGCTCGGCATGGACAAGGCCGAGATCCGCGCCAAGAACTTCATCCGCAAGGAGCAGTTCCCCTACACCAGCGCGTTCGGTTTCGAGTACGACTCGGGCGACTACCAGACCGCGCTGGACAAGGTGCTCACCGCGGTGGACTACAAGGCGCTGCGCGCCGAGCAGGCGGCCAAGCGTGCCGACCCGATCTCCCCCACGCTCATGGGCATCGGCCTGGTGACCTTCACCGAAGTCGTGGGCGCAGGCCCCAGCAAGATGTGCGACATCCTGGGTGTGGGCATGTTCGACTCCTGCGAGATCCGCATCCACCCCACGGGCAGCGCCATCGCCCGCATGGGCACGATCACGCAGGGCCAGGGCCACCAGACCACCTATGCGCAGATCATCGCGACCGAACTGGGCATTCCCAGCGAAGTGATCCAGGTGGAGGAGGGCGACACCTCCACCGCCCCGTACGGCCTGGGCACTTACGGCAGCCGATCCACCCCGGTGGCGGGCGCGGCCATCGCGCTGGCGGCACGCAAGATCCACGCGAAAGCTCGCAAGATCGCCGCGCACCTGCTGGAGGTGGGCGAGAACGACCTGGACTGGGAGATCGATCGATTCAACGTCAAGGGCGATGCGTCGCGCCACAAGACGATGAAGGACATCGCCTGGGCGGCGTACAACAACGTGCCGGCCGGCCTGGAGATGGGCCTGGAGGCGGTGCACTACTACGACCCGCCGAACTTCACCTACCCCTTCGGCATCTACCTGTGCGTGGTGGACATCGACCGGGCCACAGGCGAGACCAAGATCCGCCGCTTCTATGCGCTGGACGACTGCGGCACCCGCATCAACCCGATGATCATCGAGGGCCAGATCCACGGCGGCCTGACGGAGGGATTTGCGGTGGCGATGGGCCAGCAGATGCCTTTCGACGCGCAGGGCAACCTGCTGGGCAACACGCTGATGGATTACTTCCTGCCCACCGCGGTGGAGACGCCGAAGTGGGAGACGGACTACACGGTCACGCCCAGCCCGCACCACCCCATCGGCGCCAAGGGCGTGGCCGAGTCGCCGCACGTGGGTTCGATCCCGACCTTCACCTCGGCGGTGGTGGACGCCTTTGCCCATGTGGGGGTGACCGAGATGACCATGCCGCACACCAGCTGGCGGGTGTGGAAGCAGCTCAAAGCCAGTGGCTTGGCGCTCTGAGGTTTGCGCACGGGCGGTGCCCAGCGCACCGCCCTCCTTCACTAGTGTGAAGGCCCCGGGCCGCGAGCGTCGCGGCCCTTTGTATTGAGTCACGCATTTTTGGAGCAAGGATCCGGATCCATGGAAGTCATACTCGACAAGCGTTACCCCGTTGAAGCTTCGGTGGAGCAGGCCTGGGCCGTGTTGTCGGACATCCGCGCCGTCGGCGGATGCATGCCTGGTGCGCAGATCACCGAGCAACTGGACGACACCCACTACAAGGGCACGGTCAAGACCAAGGTGGGCCCGGCGTCCATGCAGTTTGGGGGCGAGATCGAGGTCCTGGGCATCGACGTCGCGGCGCGCGCCATGCAGATGGTGGGCAAGGGCGCGGACCGCGGGGGCTCTTCTGCCTCCATGAAGCTGTCGGCCCACATCGAGCCCGGTGCCACGCCGCAGACCTCGGTGCTGGTGGGGCAGGCCACGGTCACCGTGAGCGGCAAGTTGGCGCAGTTCGGCAGCCGCTTGCTGGTGCCGGTGTCCGACGCCATGCTGGCGCAGTTCGCCGACAACTTCCGCGCGGCGGCAGCCGCGGTGCCTACGGCGGCTGGGACGGCTGAGGCGGCTGCGGTGGCCCCCGAAGCGCTGGCGTCCCCGAGCGCAGGGGCGGCTAGCTCGACCGTTGGTGATGCGCCAGCGGCCCCCTCGCCGGTCGCCGCCGCACCCGTGCGCGCACCGGCGGCCCCGGTCAAGGAGCTCAACGCCCTATCGCTGATGTGGACCGTGTTCAAGTCCTGGCTGGCCGGCCTGTTCGGCAGGAAGTCCTGATGGACGAGGCCGGCCTGCGTCAACGCCTGCATGCGGTGGGCTACATCGCCGACGAGGCGATGGCCACCACCTTGTGGCTTGCAGGTGAGCTCCAGAGGCCCCTGCTGCTGGAAGGCGACGCTGGCGTGGGCAAGACCGCCCTGGCGCTGGCCTTGGCGCGTGCCGGTGACCGTCGGCTGGTGCGGCTGCAGTGCCATGAGGGCCTGGACCTGTCGCAGGCGGCCTACGAGTGGAACTATGGGCGCCAATTGCTGGCTATACGGCTCAGCGAGGCGGCCTCCTCCAGCGCACAGGCGCTGCGCGAGGCCGATCTCTTCTCCCGCGAGTACCTGCTCGAGCGGCCCTTGCTGGCGGCCATCGACAGCGAGCAGCCCTGCGTGCTGTTGATTGACGAGGTGGACCGGGCCGACGAGGCCTTCGAGGCCTTCTTGCTGGAAGTGCTGGCCGACTGGCAGATCACGGTGCCGGAGTTCGGTACCGTGCGGGCGCGCCATGTGCCCGTGGTGGTGCTCACCAGCAACGGCACGCGCGAGTTGTCAGACGCCCTGCGCCGGCGCTGCCTGTACCACTGGCTGGACTACCCCACGCTCGCGCGCGAGATCGACATCGTGCGCCATACCCTGCCGGGGGCCGAAACCGCGCTGGTGGAGCAGGCCGTGGCCTTCGTGCAGCGCCTGCGCCGCGAAGACCTGGGCAAGACGCCGGGCGTGGCCGAGACGCTGGATTGGGTGCGCGCCCTGCACCGCTTGAACTGGCGCGAATTGGCTGATGACCCGCAGGCCATCGTCGCCACCTTGGGATGCCTGCTCAAGACCCGCGAAGACCGCTTCCAGATGGGCCCCGAGCGCGTGCTGCAGCTGGTCGAAGGCCGCCGCAGCGTGGGCGTGGCGGAGAAGGTGGCTGCGTGAGTGTGTCGCCGCTGCAGACCATCGCCGGGTTTGCGGCGCTGCTGCGCGATCACGGCATGAAGGTGGGCGTGGCCGAACAGCAGGCGTTTGTGCGGGTGGCGCTGGCCATGCCGCTGCAGCGCTGCGCCCAACTGGACCCGGCCTGGCGGGCCATCGCCTGCCACGACGCCCGCGACTGGCGACGCTGGCCCGAGCTGTTCCAGCGCTACTGGCACCCGCACCGGGTGCAGGGCACGGTGAAGGTCAGTGGCCAGACCCGGCCCGCGCGCGATCTTCGGCAGGTGGTGCAGTCCCTGCAGGATTCGCTGGGGCAGGGCCAGCGTCCGGGCGCGGCAGGGCAGGGCATGGACACCGCGTTGCAGGCGGCCTCGCCTGAACTGTCCTCTTCACGGGACGCGGGCGTGGCTCGTGCCCAGGGCGGCGCCAGCCAGGCCGAGGCCTTGCACGACCGCAGCCTGTCGCAGTGGCTGCCACAGGACCTGGCCCAGCTGAACCATCTCGCCGAGCGCATCGCCCAGCGCCTGCGCGAACGCCTCACGCGCCGCTGGCACGATCACTCCCGTGGCCACCGTCTGGATGTGCGCCGCACCCTGCGCGCCAGCCTGCGCACCGGCGGCGTGCCATTCAAGCCCGCTTGGCGCCAGCCCCGCCGTGAACGGCCGCGTCTGTTCATCCTGGTGGACGTGAGCCGCTCGATGGAGACGCACGCGCAGCTGTTCCTGCGCATTGCGCGGGCCTTCGTCGGCGTTGCGAACGCCCGTGTCTTCGTCTTCCACACCCGCCTGGCGGAAGTCACTGCGCTGCTGCAGCGCGACTCGGCTGCCGTGCAGGAGAAGGTGAACGCTGTGACGGCCGGTTTCGGTGGCGGCACCCGCATTGCCACCAGCCTGGCGGACTTCCACCGCGTGCATGCGCGCGCTCAGTTGCAGCGCTCGGCGCGCGTGTGGGTGCTGTCCGACGGCTTTGACGCCGACCCCCCGCAGGCGCTGGGCGACGAGCTGCGAGCGGTGCGCCGCCACGGCGCGCGCATCACCTGGTTTCACCCGTCTGCGCAGCCGCCGGCGTCCGAGGCGCTGCGCGAGGCCCGGCCCTTGATCGACCGCTTTGTGCGTCTGAACAGCCTGCGCGACCTGGCGCAAGCGGCCGATGTCTTGTACTGAACCCGTCCCTCCCACTGCGTCGGAGATTCCACCATGAGCACTGCCACCATCGACTTTCTCCAAGCAGCATTGCGCCTGCAGCAGCAGGACCGCCCGCATGCCATCGTCACCGTGTTGCGCGTGCAGCCGCCGGCCTCGGCCCGGCCGGGTGACAAGGCGCTGGTCACGGCCGAGGGCATCGAGCTGGGTTGGATAGGGGGCGGCTGTTCGCAGCCGGCGGTGCTGAAGACGGTGCGGCTGGCGCTGGCTGACGGCCGGGCTCGCGTGGTGCGCATCGCGCCCTCTTCCGAAGGCGAGGTGCGCGAATTGGACGACGTGCTGGAATTCGGCATGTCCTGCCACTCTGGCGGCACGGTGGAGCTTTTCGTCGACCCCATTCTGGCGCGGGCGCGCCTGACCGTGGTGGGCGATTCGCCGCTGGCGGTGGCCTTGTCGTCCCTGGGTCCGCGGGTGGGCCTTCCCGTCACCGTGGTGGCCCATGCCGCCGATGCGGCGCGGTTCCCGGACGCCGAACGGGTGCTGGACAGCGATGACGCCTCGGCCGTTGCTCAGGCGCTGACGCCTGGCAGCTTCGTGGTCGTGGCCACGCAGGGCCGCCGGGATGTGCAGGGCCTGCGTGCAGCGCTGGCGGCGCGGGCTCGTCAGGTTTTCTTCGTGGCCAGCCACCGCAAGGCGATGGTGCTCAAGGCGGCCCTGGTCGAGGCTGGCGAAGACGCCGCAGCCGTGGCAGCCATCGTCGCGCCGGCAGGTCAGCCCATTGGTGCGCAGACCCCTGAGGAGATCGCGCTGTCGGTGCTGGCTGCTGTGGTCGCGGCGCGTCGCGGTCAGCAGGCCCCAACCCAAGCACCGAACCTGACCCCGACCCCGGTGCAGGCTTCCACGGCCCAGCAGCCATCGCCGCGCGCCGAACACGCGGCAGCCGCCGCTGCGTCGGCGCCCTCCGCGCTGCCGGCGCAGGCCGAAACCCCAGTCTGCCCCCCGGCTGCGGACGACGTGCCGGAGTTCGTGGTGCGTGCAGGCCCCGTGTCCTGCTGCGGGATGTGACGATCAGGTCAGGCGCGGAGGCGACACACGATGGGATGCATCCTCAAGGGCGGCGGTGGCCTCTACAGCCGCGTGGTGGTGGGAGCCGTGCTGCTGGCGGCGGGCAGCGGTTCACGCATCGGGCATCGGCCCAAGAGCCTGCTCGAGTTGGGCGGCGTGCCGCTGATCCGGCGACAGCTCATCGCCTTGTCTGGAGCCGGGGTGGACGAGGTGGTCGTGGTGCTGGGTCACCACGCCGACCAGATCGAGCCGGTGGTGCAGGCTTTTCCGGTGACGGTGGTGCGCAACCCCAGCCCCGACGACGGGCAGGTCTCGTCCCAGCGCATCGGCTTGGCGGCCTTGACGGGCAAGCTGGACGCGGTGATCGTGGCGCTGGCCGACCAGCCGCTGATCCAGGCCCAGGACATCAGCGATCTCATCGGTGCCTTCAAGAAGCGGCCGTCCGGCACCTCCGTCGTCTATCCCCAAGTGGGTGGAGAGCCGGGCAACCCCGTGATGTTCAGCGCCGAGGTGCGCGAGCAGATCCTGGCCGGTGAGGCGAACGTGGGCTGCCGCCAGTGGCGAGCCGCCCATCCCGAGTCAGCGGTGCCCTTCGTCACCGACAACCGCCGCTACCGCCTGGACATCGACACCGAGGCCGACCTGGCGGCCTTCCAACGGGATACCGGACACCGCTTGTCCTGGCCGGCCGCGGTGGCAGCGCCGGCGTGAGCCCCTCCAGCGCGAGCCCGGGCTTTCACAGCCTGTGGCCCACCCCTTTGGGCGTGCACCGGTACGCCGAGGCGGCTGAGGTGAACCCGCTGCTGGTGCGTGTGTTCAACGCCTTGCGCATCGCCCAGACCCAAGCGCGGATGCAGGAGGGGGACACCGCACCACCGGCCCCCTTCTTTGCCAGCGATGATGATCTCGTCGACCGCGTTCGGCTGCCCGAATGGCAAGACTTTCTGCGCTTCGTGGTGGCGTCGCTGCGCGACACGGTCAAGGTCGCCAACACGGGGGTTTGGCCTGCGCAGGGCCTGGACCTGCGCATCCGCCTGGACGGCATGTGGTTCCAGATGTCCAACAGCGGCGCTTTTCACGACGTGCACAGCCATGGCAACTGTTCGTGGTCGGGCGTCTACTGCGTGCAGGTGGACCCGCAGGAGCGCCGTATTGCCCACGCCACCTATGGCTCGACCAATGGGGTGACGCGCTTCTTCGGGCCGCGCTTCGAACGCCTGGGCGGCGCGCGCATCGACATGGGCAATGCCTACCTGCAGGACGCACACCTGGACTTTGACCCCGTGCCGGGTCAGTTGCTGATCTTCCCCTCGTGGCTGGCGCATCAGGCGCTGCCCTACGCGGGTGAGCAAGAGCGCGTGATCGTCTCCTTCAATGCCAGCGTGCACGCTGCGCAGGGCCCCCAGCAATTGCACCGCTACGCGGCCACTTGAGCCCCCACCGGACGGCGGGGGCTGACAAGTTCTCAGGCCAGGTAGGGGCGATTGGGCAGTTCGTCGGGGTTGCCCTGCCCCTCCACCTGCGGAAAGTGCTGGAGCATGAGCGTCTCCACCGCCTCGATGGCCTGCAGCAGCCCGGGCTCGAAGCGGTCGGCTCGAAAGGCCTCGCGCATGCCGTGGACGATGGATTCCCAGTGGCCGGGCGGCACGTGGCGCGCGATGCCACGGTCGGCCACGATCTCGATCTGGTGCTCGGCCAGCAGCAGGTAGATCAGCACACCGCTGTTGGCCTCGGTGTCCCATACACGCAGCTTGCCGAACAGGGACACCGCGCGCTCGCGTGGGCAGGCGTCACGCCAAAGGTAGCTCAGCGGCAGCCCTGCCTCCACGCACACGCGGATCTCGCCCCCGTGCCGGGCCTCGCTCTGTGCGATGCGCTGCTCGATGCGCGAAAGCGCCTCGGGCCCCAGGGCCCGCCGGCTGTCCGTCTCGTCCAGCCAGCGGTGACGCAACAGGCGCAGGGCCCGGCCCCACAGGCCACGGCGAGGTTTGGAGGACGGACGCTCAGCCATTGGAAACCCCCATCACCAGCTCCCGCCCGCGCCGCCGCCGCCGAAGTCGCCGCCACCGCCTGAGCGGAAGCCTCCGAAGCCCCCGCCCCCGCCGCCGCCTGACCAGCCGCCCCCGCCCCGGGACCATCCACCATCGCCGAAGACCACCGGCCCCGTTCGGCCACTTCGGCCCCCCCGGCTGTACCGCCCGCCCAGGCCGCGGACAGCCGCGCCCAGGCCCAGCACGCCCACCACGAACAAGGCCACCAGCCCCGCCCCCACGCCCAGCAGCAGGCTTTGCGTCACCCACCAGACCACGCCGCCGGCCGCACCGCCCGTCAGCAGCGCGCCGAGCTTGCGGCCGACCATCGCGCTGAGCAGACCGCCGGCCACCGGCACGGCCACGAACAGAAAGGCCAGCAGGTCTTCGACCTGGAAGCCGTGTTCAGCAGCCCCAGCTGGAGCGCGTCGCGCGGGTTCCGGCAAGCCCTCACCGCGGATGCGCGCCATGAGCGCGTCCGTGCCCTTGTCAAGTCCGCCGGCGTAGTCCCCGGTCTTGAAGGCGGGAGTGATGATGTCGCGTGCGATCTGCCGTGCGGCCAGGTCGGGCACCGCACCTTCCAGCGCCTTGGCCGGGGCGATCCACAGCCGGCGGTCGTTCTTGGCCACCACCAGCAGCAGGCCGTCGCCCACGTCTTTGCGGCCGATCTTCCAGGTCTCGCCCACGCGCTGGGTGAAGGCTGCGATGTCCTCGGGTTGGGTGGTGGCCACCATCAGCACCACGATCTGCGGGCCGGCCTGGGCCTCGAAGGCGGCCAGCTTGGCCTCCAGCGCGTCGCGCTGTGCGCTTGACAACGTGCCAGTGGCGTCCATCACGCGTGCGGTCAAGGCCGGCACGGGCAGCAGCTCCTGCGCCCGTACCGGGCCACTGAACAGGGCCACCAGGCCGCAGAGGGTCAACAGTTTGGCGGCGAACAGCAGGCCCCAGGCGGCCAGCCTGGGAAGGGGCTGGCGCATGGACGGGGCCAATCCGTTGACCGGGCGCATGGATTGCTCGCCAGCGCCTTACTTGGTCGCCGCAGGCGCCGGGCTGGCGGGCTTGTCGAAGCTCACGGCCGGTGGCGCGGAGATGGCCGCTTCGTTCTGCACCGTGAAGCTGGGCTTGACGGCGTAGCTCAGGACCATCGCCGTCAGGTTGGACGGGAACTGCCGCACCAGCACGTTGTATTCCTGCACGGCCTTGATGTAGCGGTTGCGCGCCACGGTGATGCGGTTCTCTGTACCTTCGATCTGCACGCGCAGGTCCTGGAAGCCCTGGTTGGCCTTGAGGTTGGGGTAGTTCTCGCTCACCACCAGCAGACGTGCCAGCGCACTGCCGAGTTCACCCTGCGCTTTCTGGAAGCGCTCAAAAGCCTGCGGGTCGTTCAGGGTTTCGGGTGTGACCTGGATGGACGTCGCGCGGGCGCGTGCCTCCACCACCTTGGTCAGCGTGTCCTGCTCGAAGCTGGCCTCGCCCTTGACGGTGGCCACGATGTTGGGGATGAGGTCAGCCC
>Ga0315907_10003445_pt1 | contig 18689 bp, 14 predicted proteins | sample LakEriMetagenome_3_FD_203525 | JGI IMG/M metagenome (GOLD analysis project Ga0315907, IMG submission 203525) | Freshwater fungal communities from buoy surface, Lake Erie, Ohio, United States - Buoy 12 MA123 | ecosystem: Environmental > Aquatic > Freshwater > Lake > Lake biofilm | place: USA... | reverse complement strand
ACACTGTCATGCCGATTGGCCCAGGGCAGGTTCACACTCACCACCGGGCCGGCTTCGGTCTGGCCATAGCCTTGCAGCACAGGTAGGCCGAGTGCGATGAAAAACGCCGCCAGGTCGGGATCGAGCCGCGCGCCGCCGGAGACCAGGGCGCGCAGCGCGCCACCAAAACGCGCGCGCACCTTCTCCCGCACCAGCTTTTCCAAAAGCGCATCTTCAATGCCGCCGATCACACCCAAGGAGGCACCGGCCATGCGCTGCTGCCCGCGCAGCAAGGCGCGGTCAAACAGCTTGCGCTTGATGGGCTTTTCCTTCTCAAGCGCGCCGAGCAGCCGGGCGCGCAGCACTTCGAATAGCCGCGGCACCGCGGTCATGATGGCGGGGCGGATTTCGGCCATTTCCTGCACCAGCCGATCCGCGCCGCGCGAATAAACCACCTCCATGCCATAAGATGGCAGCAGGAAACCGCCCACGGTGTGTTCATAGCTATGCGATAGCGGCAGGAAGGACAGGTATGGCTTGCCGTCCAATTCCAGCTTCTCGGCCAGCGGCAGCACGCCATGGCGATTGGCCAGCAGCGCGCGATGCGGCAGCATCACCCCCTTGGGCGCGCCGCCGGTGCCGGAAGTATAGATCAGGCAAGCCAGGGCTTCTGAGGCGATCTGATGCGTCTCGGCTTCGAGCGCCAAGGGGTCGGCGGGGGTGGCCAGCGCATCACCCCAGAGATGGCGCGCGATTCCCGGCGCTTCAGGCGGGGCCTCACAGCAGAGCAAGCCATCCAGCCCATACGCCAGGGCAGCGCCTTCCAATACGCGGTCCGCAAGCGCAGTGGTGGAGACAATGGCGAAACGCGCCCCCGAATCGCGCAGGATATGGGCGTGATCGCTCGGCAGATTGGTGACATAGGTCGGCACGGTAATGGCGCCGATGGCCATGATGGCGGTATCCGCGATGGGGAATTCGGGCCGGTTTTCGGAAACCAGCAGCACGCGGTCCCCGGGCGCGACGCCATGCGTCCGCAGAAACGCCGCCAACGCCGCGACCTGGCCCGCGAATTCCGCCCAAGTCAGGCTCTGCCACGCCTTCTCGCGCCAGAAGCGAAACAGCGGCTTGGCCGGCCATTCCCGCGCCCGCGCCAGCATCATGGCCGGCAGATTGGGCCATCCTTGATCCGTATAGGGCATTCGCCTCCCCTTCTCCCGCTTGGGCGCTTGGCCGCGCGCCGCTTCGGTCTATATGAGAGGGGTGACCAGAAACAACATCCCCTCCCCGCTCCGCGCCCCGCTTGATGGCGGCGCCGCTGCTGCCAACCTTCCCGTCTGGGATCTTTCGGACCTGTACAAGGCGCCGGATGACCCGGCGCTCACGCGCGACCTGGACGGCGCCGAGGCCAAGGCGCGGGCCTTTTCCGCGCGGCTTGCCGGCAAGCTTACCGCCATTTCAGGCAATGACCTGGCGGCGGCGATTGCCGAATATGAGGCGATTGAGGAAGTACTCGGCCGCGTTATGTCCTATGCGCAGCTGGTTTTCAGCGGCGATGCGGAAAACCCGGCCAATGGGCGTTTCTATCAAACCATGCAGGAACGCGCGACCACGATCAGCAGCCATCTGATCTTCTTCACGCTGGAATTGAACCGGCTGGAAGATGTGGTGCTGGACCGCAAATGCGCCGATTCCGCCGCGCTGGCGCGCTTCCGCCCCTGGCTCCGCGACCTTCGCGTTTTCCGCCCGCATCAGCTTTCCGATGAGGTGGAAAAGCTGCTGCATGAAAAGGAAGTGACGGGCCGGTCCGCCTGGAATCGGCTGTTTGATGAAACTATCGCCACCATGAAGGTGAGTGTGCCGCTGCCGAGTGGCGCGGAAAGCCTGACGGTTTCGGACGCGCTGAACAAGCTTTCGGATGGGGATCGCGCGGTGCGCGAAGCCGCGGCCAAGGGGGTTTCGGCCGCCTTCGCCGAAAAAGGTCGGTTGTTTACGCTGATCACGAATACGCTCGCGAAAGACAAGGAAATCATTGACAAGTGGCGGCGCTACCCGCGCCCAGCTTCCGCGCGCAACCGCGCCAATATGGTGGAAGATGAGGTGGTGGAGGCTTTGGTTTCCGCCGTTACCGCCAGCTTCCCCCGGCTTTGCCATCGCTATTACGCCATGAAGGCGAAATGGCTTGGCCTGCCGAAATTGCAGCATTGGGACCGCAATGCGCCGCTGCCCGATCAGGATGACAGCCTGATTCCCTGGCCCAAGGCGGTATCGCAAGTGCTGGATGCCTATGGTGCCTTCAGCCCGCGTTTGGCTGAAATTGGCCGGCAATTCTTCGACAAGCCCTGGATTGATGCGGCACTGCGCCCCGGCAAGGCATCGGGCGCGTTTGCGCATCCGACCGTGCCTTCAGCGCATCCCTATCTGCTGGTGAATTACCACGGCAAGGCGCGGGATGTGATGACGCTGGCGCATGAATTGGGCCATGGCGTGCATCAGGTGCTGGCGGGCGAACAGGGCTATCTGATGTCCTCAACGCCGCTGACCTTGGCTGAAACTGCCTCGGTTTTCGGTGAGATGATGACCTTCCGCGCGGTGCTGGACGCTGAAGCCGATCCACGAAAGCGCCGCGGCCTTCTCGCCGCCAAGGTTGAGGATATGCTGAATACGGTGGTGCGCCAGATCGCCTTCTACCGGTTCGAAACCCTGCTGCATGACGCGCGTGCGAAGGGTGAGCTTTCGTCAGAACAGATCGGCGCGCTTTGGATGCAGGTGCAGACCGAAAGCCTGGGTCCGGCTTTTGAATTCTCGCCGGATTACAATGTGTATTGGTCCTATATACCGCATTTCATCCACACGCCCTTTTATGTCTATGCCTATGCCTTTGGCGATTGCCTGGTGAATGCGCTTTACGGTGTTTATCGCGATGGCGGTGTGAAGGATTTTGAGGCGAAGTATATCGAGATGCTGCGCGCCGGCGGCACCTTGCGGCATAAGGAATTGCTCGCACCCTTCGGGCTGAATGCCGCGGACCCGGCATTCTGGACGCGCGGGCTTGATGTGATTTCGGGCTTCATTGATGAGATTGAGCGCGCGGATGGCTGAAGATCGGGAAGCCCATTCGATATTTGGCGAAGTGCGCCGCATGGTGCGCACTTCCGGCGCCGTCACGGGCATGGCGGCGCGCGTTGCCGGGCATAAGTTGTTCGGCCTGAAGTCAGACGAAAAACATGCCGAAGATTTGAAGGCGGTGCTGGGTTCCCTCAAAGGGCCCATGATGAAGATCGCCCAATTCCTCTCCACCGTGCCGGATGCGCTGCCGCCCGAAATCGCCAAGGAATTGGCGACCCTTCAGGCCAATGCACCGCCCATGGGCTGGCCCTTTGTGCGCCGGCGCATGATGAATGAATTGGGCCCGGCCTGGGAAAGCAAATTCAAGTCTTTTGAGCGTGAGGCTGCGGCCGCGGCGTCCCTCGGCCAGGTGCATCGCGCCGTGCTGCCCGATGGCCAGCGCGTGGCCTGCAAGCTGCAATACCCGGATATGGCGAGCGTGGTGGAAGCCGATCTACGGCAATTAAAAATCGCCATGAGCCTTTATCGCCGCATGGATAGCGCGCTGGAGAATGAGGAAGCCTATCTGGAGCTTTCGGAGCGCCTGCGCGAAGAATTGGATTATCTGCGCGAGGCATCGCAGCAGCGGCTTTATGGCATCATGCTGCGTGATGTGCCGGGCGTGCGCGTGCCCGTGCCGGTGGAAGCGTTTTGCACCAAGCGCTTGCTGACCATGTCCTGGCTGGATGGCCGCGCCATTCAGGCACGCATTGACGAAGACCCACCCGAAGAGGAACGCGCAGCCTATGCCCGCGCCCTGTTCCGCGCCTGGTATGTGCCGTTTTATCGCTATGGGGTGATCCATGGCGACCCGCATCTTGGCAATTACCAGGTGCGTTCTGACCTGCCTGATAATGATGGCTTTGGGATCAATCTGCTCGATTTCGGCGTGGTGCGGATTTTTGAACCGCGCTTCGTGGGCGGTGTGATCATGCTTTATGAAGCTGTGCGCGATGGGGATTTCGACAAGGCGGCGGAAGCCTATCGCATCTGGGGCTTCAAGGATTTGAAGCGCGAGACGATGGAAGTGCTTAATATGTGGGCGCGCTTCCTTTATGAACCGCTGCTCGAAGATCGTGTGCGCCCCATTCAGGAAAGCGATGACCCGCAATATGGCCGCAAGGTCGCCGAACAGGTGCATGCCGGTCTGAAGCGCACCGGCGGTGTGCGCATCCCGCGCGAATTCCCGCTGATGGACCGCGCGGCGATTGGGCTTGGTGCGGTATTCCTGCGGCTCAATGCCAAACTAAACTGGCACCAACTGTTCCAGGAATTGGTCACTGATTTTGATGTGGCGAAAGTGGCTGAACGGCAGCAGGCGGCGTTGACCGAAGCGGGCGTGCCGCCAACGGCCAACCCGGGCTGAAAAAGGGCCGCAGGGGATTGATCCGAGCGGCGCTACGGGTTCCTCTGCGGGTATGGATGATTCTCCTGCCCCGTCGCCGAGCCGCGCAGACCTGTTCCTTACCTATGGCAAGATCGGCCTGATCGGCTTTGGCGGCATCAATGCCTGGGCGCGGCGCGTGCTGGTTGAAGAAAAGCGCTGGCTGACGGAACAGGAATATGCCGAAACACTGGGGCTTGGGCAGGTGCTGCCAGGCCCGAATGCGCTCAATGCCGCGATCATGGTGGGGGATCGCTTTCACGGCGCGGTGGGGGCGCTGCTGGCTTCCTGTTCCATGTTTGGCGGGCCGCTCATTATCCTGATGGGGCTTGCGGTGCTCTATGATTCCTATGGCGAGGTGCCCTTGGTGAAGGCCGTGCTCGCGGGCGTTGCGGCGGCAGCGGCGGGCATGGTGCTCGGCACCGCGGTCAAGATGGCACAGAAGCTGAAGCCGACCTTGGGCCTTTTGGCGGTGGGACTTTGCGCGCTGGCGGCGGCAGGCTTCTTTCGCGTGCCTTTGCCCATGGTGGTGCTGGGCCTCGCCCCCTTTGGCATTCTGGCGTCCTGGTATGGGGCGCGCGGCAAATGACAGCGACCATCTTCTGGCAATTGCTACTTGGCTTCGGCGCCATTTCGCTGGTCTCGGTTGGCGGCGGCATTGCCGTGCTGCCGGAGATGCATCGGCTGGTCGTGGATGTGCATGGCTGGATGAGTGATGCGGATTTCGCGCGCCGTTTCGCGCTGGCCCAAGCCGCGCCTGGCCCAAATGTGCTCGTGGTCGGGCTATTTGGCTGGCATGTCGGGGGCATTCTTGGAATGCTGACGGCCGCAGCCGCCATGACCGTGCCGACCAGCCTGATTGCCTTTGGCTTTTCGCGCCTGCGCGCGCGGTTGCTGGGCCGGCCTTGGCTTCGCATCATTGAACGTGGCCTGGTGCCGATTGCGGTCGGGCTGATTGCCGCATCGGGCTTAATCCTGGCGCAGGGTTCGGCTGAAAGCTGGGTGACTGTGTTGCTGACCATCTGTTCGGCGTTTTTCGTCTGGAGAACGGATTTCAGCCCGCTTTGGGTACTGGGCGCTGGCGCCATTATCGGGGCCTTGGCGCTGTGACGGGGCAGGGCATCGCGGCACCTTCCTTCCGCGATGCCGCGCCGCGCGGGCTATGCACGGATTGCGGTGTTTCGCGCCTGGAAAACCCCAAGGCATGCGGTACCGCCTGCCAATTCATCAAGCCGGATTATCCGCGCCTGGAAGCCGCAGTTCATGGCCGCGTGCGGGACCCGTTGCGCCCGGATGAGCTTCATTTCGGCCCGTTCCGGCAAATGCTGCGCGCATCGCTGAAACCGCCTCAGCCCGGCGCGCAATGGACCGGCATTACCACGCGCCTTGCCGAAAAGCTGCTGGATGCGGGCGCGGTGACCGCGGTACTGACCATGGCGCCGGACCCTGATGACAAATGGAAGCCTGTGCCGGTGCTGGTGACGAAGGCAGAAGCCATGGCGGCCTGTCGCGGCATGCGCATGGGCTATGCGCCGCTGCTCGCCCTTCTGGAACCAGCCGCGGCAGCGGGCCATAAGCGCATCGCGGTGATCGGCATTCCCTGCCAGGTCTATGCGCTGCGCGCCTTGGAAGCGCAGCTTGGGCTCGATGCGCTTTACGTCATCGGCACGCCGTGTTCGGACAATACGGCCACGGAAAAATTCCATCATTTCCTGACGCTGTTGTCCGATGCCCCAGAGACGATCACCTATCTGGAATTCCGTGCCGATTACCATGTGGAATTGCGCTTTGCCGATGGAAGCAAGCGCGAAATTCCCTTTCTCCAACTGCCCATCAGCCAATTGCCTTCGGATTTCTTCCCCCTCACCTGCCGAAGCTGTGTGGATTACACCAATGTGCTGGCCGATATTACGGTGGGCTATATGGGCGGCCAGGGAGGGCAATGGCTTCTGGTACGCAATGAACGTGGCGAAGAATTACTCAGGCTGCTTGGCGATGAAATCACCACCAGCACGCCGGGCAGTGCCGGCAAACGCGCCGGTGCGGTAAAGGGTTTTCTGGAAAACACGCGCCGCGCTGCGGGCGGGCTGCCGCTGCGGCGCATGCCGGATTGGCTGAGGCCGATCATTGGCTGGCTGATGCCGCGCATCGGCCCGCGCGGCTTGGAATTTGCCCGCGCGCGGGTTGAAATGAAGGCCGTCGAAACCGTCCTGCATCTTGAACGCGCCGAACCCGCCAAGATGCGCAACATGATCCCCGATCATGTCTGGGCGCTGGTAGCACCTTATGGGTTAAAGAAACCCGTTCCCAAACCGGATTAGAGCGTACGGCTTTCGTGTGATGACAGGCCCTGCTGCCGCTATCCGTATTCGCAGCCAGTCCGCGGACCCACCGATCGGCGTGCGCGACCCATGAACGCACATCTGGCCAAGAGTCAGCGCCCGCGCCTCACGCCGCTGCTTGCGGCATTTTGAAGCGCATGATGGGCTGGTCTGCGATGCGGCAGCGATTGAGCGGATCGTGTCACCATCCTCGGTGAGTTGCGAGGCAAATTAAAAGAAATTTTCGGAATCGGGGGATATCCATGCCGGTCTCCTTCAGACTGCACAGGGCTTGGATCAAAAACCGCCTCAATTCAGGAATCCGGAGGCCGCATAAATCAGTATGCTTTGGTCCGGTCGCCACTGTCAGTTCCCGTCAGCAGCGTGAAGCGGCCCATCCAATATAGGCCTAGGGGTGCGCGGGGGCTGTTTTGGATCGGGAAAGTTTGGCATGAATCCCACCACGAGGCGTCATCGCAGGGGCTTGCGGGGCCTGTCCGGGCGCCGCAAGATTGCCTCCAATATATGGAAACGGACAGAAAAATGACCTTCAGCTCAACGCGGCGCGCGATGCTCACGGCCCTTGCCGCAACGCCAATCCTATCACCGTCGTTACGCGCGCAGGCCACCTTCCCAGATAAGCCCATCCGCCTGATCGTGCCTTTCGCGCCGGGCGGGAATTCCGATCTGACAGCGCGTGCCTGCGCACCCGCCATGTCGGCGAAGCTTGGTCAGCCAGTGGTCGTGGAAAATCGCGCAGGCGCGGGTGGCAGTGTCGCGGCGCAACAGGTCGCGCGGATGCGGGCGGATGGTTACACTGTTCTATTAGGCTCAAATGGGCCGCTCACGATCAATCCTACCGTGCAGACCAATCTTGGCTATGACCCGCTGCGTGACTTTATGCCGATTGGGCTTTTTGTGCGCACACCGATGGTGATTGCGGTGCATCGCAGCCTGCCGGTGCAAACAGTTGCGGAACTTGTCGCGCATTCAAAGGCCAATCCCGGAAGGCTCGGCTTCGGGTCTTCCGGCATTGCGAGTGCGGCGCATCTTTCGCTTGAGATGTTCAATGCCGCAACCGGGGCGGGCATTACCCATATCCCCTATGGCAGTGGTGGGGCGCTGACGCCTGATCTGATCTCCGGCACCATATCCGGCGCCATTACGGAAATCTCGACGGCGCTGCCGTTGCACCGGGAAGGCGCGGTGCGGATTTTAGCGGTGGCGGCGACGGATCGGCTGCCGCAAGCGCCCGAATTGCCAACCGCGAATGAGGCTGGTGTCGCCGATTATCAGGCCGCAGCCTTTGTTGGCATTGTGGCGCCGACGGGCCTGCCCGATCCTGTTGCGAAGGCGCTGGGGGAGGCTGTTGCCGCCGCCGTCGCGGACCCCGCCGTGCGCTCGCGGCTTGAGGGCATGGGCAGCCTGATGGCAAGCGGGGTGGAGGCTACCCCGCTGGGCTTCGCTGCCTTTCTGCAACGGGAGACGGCATGGACCCGTGCAGCGGCGGAACGCGCGGGGTTACGGCAGGGGTGAGGGTGGTACGTTCTTGCCCGGAGACTGTTCACCCAAGATAACAGACAGGAATGGCGCGGTCGGGGCGCAATTCCAGGACCAGGATCAGGGGTTGCTCTCTCGCACTAAAGCGACGCCGTTCTACAATCACCAATACCCGCCCATCTTCCAGGCCAATGAGGTCGAACTCCTTTTCGCCATAGCCAAAGCTACCCCCATGGATAAACGTAGCGAACTCGGTTTTGAATCTTTGGCCTAATGGAGTTGCATGTGGCGGAAACTTCTCAAAAAATGCTTTATAATCGCCGTGTTCGAAAGAACCTGCTACCTTGGGTCCCAAAAAATGCCCCTCAACATCGCGATAGATGCCGCGTCCAGCGAAATGACGAAACCACCAAACTGTTTCCCCCGGTGGCGCCCCTGCTATGCCTTCCGGATTATCCGCCTGGAAGATGAGATGTTGTGAGAATAACTCCAAAGAGGACAACATCGTGCTTTCTGTATAGCGAAAGACACGACGCAAAATGCCGTCATTCAAAATATTGGCTTCAATTGTTTCGATAGTCTCATTTTCATATGGGCCGATCTGGTTGCTGGACCGCCCACTCCCAAAATAGAAATGCGAAGATGAGCCTACGTAACGGGGAGCAAAGTAAGCAGGTAGCCACCTCAGGAACAGGGATGAAGCGCGTGGCTCCTCATCGGAGTTGAAATACAAGACCCGGGTGCGCGAAGAGCCTGGATTAGCCAAAACACTCTCGATTTCCGCATTCACGGCAGAAGCGATCTTGAGGCAAGTGGTTTCAAGTTCCCGCCCCGAGGCAGGGCCGACTACTTCCAGTAAGCGCTCTTCGTGAGCGAGTGCGAAATAGCAAATAGGCTTGGCGATTTTTTCTCGGATTTCCAGCACCATGACCGTATCGCCGGTTTCCATTATAGACAAGGAGCGACCTTCTTCGGTTATCATCAAGTCTATCCAACGGTCCGGGTTGCGTCGGTCATACTTCATGCCACGGTCAAAATGATGATCAAAATAATGACCGGTGAAATTGGTGAACGCTGGATGAGCCGACTGAAATTCCCGCTGCGAACCGCTCCTGAAGAAATTTTTTCCAAAAACGATACCCTCAATTTCAATTACATTATGAGGCAATACTTCGAGCCATTGGCGACCACTTTCTTCAATTTCTGGCACTGGATCGCCTTCATTCTCCATGAAGAAAATCAGTTGCTCCCATGAATTATAGCCTTCCTTATAGGTTACTCGATACATAGTGCGCATGATTCGATCATTAAAAATATCAACTTGTGCAGTCTCGATAAGATGGAAATCAGAGCCATCCTCATAGATTTTTCCGGGCGGAATAGTTTTGATTGCCAATATCTCCCAGGCAACAAAACGTGGATCCGCACGCAGTCCATCTGGCGCTTGGCGAAAAGGCTCAGCATTCAAACTCCGCAAAATGCTTTCGCAAAGCGGCTTTTCGGTTGAAATGCCGGCAGGCCCGGCTAGGGCCAGACGTCGGCCCTGTGCGGCGACCTCCTGCGGCGTTACAAGCACGACACCAAAGCCGAGAAACAGCAAAACGGCGACAGGCGCCAAATGCCTAAGTCGCTCAAACAATCGTCTCATCATGAATACCTCAGCCGGCCTGGATGATCACTGATTACAGCCACGTCATTAACAAAGAAGCTAAGCCAAAGCCCAAGATGCTTCAATAAAAATTCCCGATATCAGGCGCAGCCCCCCCTCACAAATCCACCCTGATATTCGCGCGCCTGATCACGTCACGCCATTTGTCGCGTTCCGCTTCCAACCGCTTGTCACCATCAGCGGGCGATGATCCCACATAGTCAAAACCCATTTCTTCAAAACGCCTCATCACTTCTGGCTGGCGCGCGGCGGCGATGGCCACTTCATGCAAGCGATTGACCGCGCGATCAGGTGTGGCTTTCGGGGCAACCAGCATCGCCCAGGTATAGACATCGTAATCGCGCAGGCGCGGATCGCTTTCCGCCATGGTCGGCACATTGGGCAATTGTTTTATCCGTTCGCGTACCATGGTCGCCAAGGGCCGCACCGTACCCGCAGCAATCTGACCGGAAGCGCCGGGCACATCGGCGAAGACCATATCAACCTCTCCCGCAAGCAGCGCGGTAATCGCGGGACCACTGCCGCGATAGGCGACATGCGTCAGGTCCACGCCCATCATCAGCTTGTAGAGTTCTCCACCCAAATGCAGCGGCGTGCCGCTGCCCGCTGATCCGTAATTCAGCCTATTGCCACGCTCCCGCGTCCAGGCATGGAAACCCTCGATATCACGGGCCGGGCTATCGGCGCGCACAATCAGCACATAGGGCGATGTGGAAATCAGGCTAATGACGCGAAGCTGCGCCACCGGATCATAGGGCATGGGATCAGCCGTGAGCGGCGCCGTCAGGAAGGAAATGGAGCCCATCAAAATCGTATGCCCATCCGGGCGCGCCTGCACCACGGCGCGGGTGCCAATGGTGGCCCCTGCCCCGGCGCGGTTTTCGACCGTGACTGGCTGGCCCAGCAATTCCCCCATTTTCGGCGCCATCAGCCGCGCCGCAATATCGGGCGTACCACCCGGCGCGAAGGGCACAATCATACTCACCGCGCGATCAGGAAATGCCCCTTGCGCAAAAGCGGCCGGCGCAAGGGCGCTGCTGCCGGCCAAGGCAAGCGCATGACGGCGGGAAAAGGTAAGGGACATCGGCGTTTCCTTTCTTATGGGCCGCATTCTGCCGAAGTGCCGCGGGCGCGCAACCACAGCAAGTGATTTCACCCAGGCAGCGCCGGTGCTAACATCAATGCAACGCTGTCCTGAAGGAAACCCCATGCGCCTCAACCGCCGCACCCTTTTTGTCTCTGGCGCAGTACTGGCAGCGCCCGCCAGCCTGAAGGCGCAGCCCGGCTTCCCGAACCGGCCCATTACCGTGGTGGTGCCGAACCCGCCGGGTGGCGGGACGGATTTCGCTGCCAGGCTGTTTCAAGAAGCGATGAGCCAAGGGCTCGGCCAGCCGGTGGTGGTGGAAAACCGGCCGGGTGCCAATGGCAACCTCGCGATCAGTGCCGTGGCGCGGTCAGCCCCGGATGGGCACACCATCCTGCTGCAGTATAACGGCTATCACGCCGGCAATCCGGCGATGATGAAGAACCTGACTTGGGACCCGATCAAGGATCTGGCGCTGGTTGGCATGGCAACCATGGCGCCGCATGCGGTTATCGTCGCGCCGACAGTGCCGGCAAATACGCTTCAGGAATTCATCGCCCATGTGCGCGCCAATCCGGGTAAACTGAATTACGCTTCCTCCGGCATTGGCTCGATCCAGCATCTGGGCGGCGTGCTGTTTACCCGCGCCATCGGGGCCGAGATGGTGCATGTGCCCTATCGTGGCGCCGCACCTGCCTTGCAGGATGTGGCCGGTGGGCGCGTTGAGATGTTCATCACCACGCCATCTTCCGCGATTGCCCTGGTGCAGGGCGGGCGCGTGAAGGCTTTGGCGATTGCGAGTGCCGCGCGTTCCTCCGGCCTGCCGGATGTACCCACCACCGCGGAAGCGGGCCTGCCTCGCTTTACGCTGGATGCCTGGTTCGGCTTCGCCGTGCCGGCGGCGACACCCAAGCCCATTCAGGAAAGGCTGAATGCGGTGATCAATGCCGCGGCAGAACAGGCTTCCGTGCGTGAAAGGGCGCAGGCGGGCGGGGCCACCACGAAAGCGATGAGCCTCACTGAATTGGATGCGCTGGCGCGGCGCGAAGTGGAAGAATTGGGCGCCGTGATCCGCGCCGCCGGTATTACGATAGATTAGCCAAACCGGGCCTTGGTTTGGCGGGAATGACGGGCTAGGTAAAGAAAATGGCTTCCCGCTTTCCGCCTCGCCGCTTTTGGCTGCTTGCCGCCGCACTGCTTTCCGCTTGTGCGGCCGGGGATGGCGTGGACCGCCCTGCGCTGCGCGGTGCCGCACCGGAAGTGACCGGCGCCTTCGGGTCTTATTTGGCCGGGCGCTTCGCCACCAATGAGGCTGATACGAAATACGCCGCCGATAGTCTGATCCAGGCGCTTCGGCTTGATCCGAGTGAACCTGAGGTTATTCAACGCGCCTTCATTGCCGCCTTGCTGGATGGTCGCGCTGATGCGGGGCGGCTTGCGCGCGTGATCCCCAATGAACCGCTCGCCGCCATGTATCTGGCCGGGCAGGATGCCCAGGCCGGGCGCTTTGAACGGGCCGAACAGCGCTTTCGCGCCCTGCCGCGCCAAGGGCTTTCCGCCGTTTTGCAGCCTTTGCTGTTGGCCTGGGCGCAGCAGGGCCGAGGGCAGACGGATGCGGCGCTCGCCACACTTCGCCCCTTGACCGAAAGCGGCCGTCAGCGCGGCATTTATGCCCTGCATGCCGCCATGATCGCCGATATCGCCGACCGTCCGCGCGAAGCCGAACGGCTGGTACGCATTGCACTGGCCGATAGCGCCACGCCCAGCCTGCCGCTGACGCGCACCATGGCCGGCATTCTGATGCGCGCCGGCCAGACAGCCGAAGCCGAGCGCCTTCTGGATCGGCTGGGACGGGGCCATGATGATGCCGGGCTGTTTGCCGAAACTGGCGGACGGGATGCGGTAGCAACAAGGCGCGTCGTGGCCTCGGCCACGGAAGGCATGGCGGAATCCTACCTTGCTTTGGCAACTGCGTTGCGTGGACCACAGGCTGGGGAGTTTTCGCTGGCCCTCGCGCGGCTCGCGATGCAGTTGCGCCCGCGCTACGGGCCGGCCTTGCTGTCCGGGGCTGATGCTTTCAGTGACGAAGGCCAATATGCGGCGGCGCTGGCGCTGCTGGAACGTGGCGACCCCGCTGATCCCTTCGCCCCGGTCCTGGCGCTGCGCCGCGCGGGCTTGCTCGATCGTCTGGACAAGCTGCCGGAGGCCGAGGGGGAACTCCGCCGGCTCTCCAGCCAATTCCCGCGCGCCTTTCAGCCTATGGCGCGGCTTGGGGATATGTATCGGGCGCGGCAAAATTGGGCACCGGCGATTGCCGCTTATGATACGGCGATTGGCCGCATCGGCATGCCAGCCACGGTGCATTGGCCGATTTTCTATGCGCGCGGCATTGCGCTCGAACGCGCCAAGCGCTGGCCAGAGGCAGAGGCGGATTTCCAACGCGCTCTCGGCCTCAGTCCCGAACAGCCCTTGGTGCTGAATTACCTGGCCTATAGCTGGGTGGAGCTTGGGCAGAATTTGGTCGAAGCGCGGCGCATGCTGGAACGCGCGGTGGAGCTGCGCCCGAATGACGGCAATATCGCCGATAGCCTGGGCTGGGCGCTGTACAAGCTTGGCGATATTCCAGGCGCAGTGCGCTGGCTCGAAAAGGCGGTCGAGCTTGAATCGCAAAGCAGTGTCATCAATGATCATTTGGGCGACGCTTATTGGGCGCAGGGCCGGCGGCGCGAAGCGCTGTTTCAGTGGCGCCGCGCCCTGATGCTGGGGCCGGAGGGTGATGAGGGCCCGAAGATCGAAGCCAAAATCGCCGATGGGCTGGCGCCTCAGCCGGCAGCGGAGACGCGGCGCTGAAAATCTCCGAAGCGGCTCCGGCCAAGGTCAATCTTTTCCTGCATGTCACGGGGCGCCGGGCGGATGGCTATCATCTGCTGGATAGCTTGGTTGTATTCGCCGGCATGGGCGATGCGGTCAGCGCCTGTTCCGGGGAAATCCTGTCCCTTGCCATTGAAGGTGCTGAAGGCGCGGCGCTGGAAGCGGAGCCCGATAATCTGGTGCTGCGCGCAGCGCGGGCCCTGGCTGCGGCTGCCGCGCTTGAAGGCCATGCGCTGCTGCATCTGTTGAAGCGCCTGCCGGTCGCAAGCGGCATTGGTGGCGGCAGCGCCGATGCTGCGGCCAGCCTGCGCGCGCTGAACCAGCTTTGGGGGCTGCGCTGGTCAGAAGCTCGGCTGGCTGCGATTGGTGCCAAGCTTGGCGCTGATGTGCCGGTCTGTGTGGGTTCTCGCCCCGCCCGCATGGAAGGGGTGGGAGAGGTGTTGAGCGCAGCACCAAGCCTACCGCGCTTTGGGCTTTTGCTTGCGAATCCGCGTGAGGCTTTGGCGACGCCGGCGGTGTTTCGCGCACGCCAGGGCGGGTTTTCAGCGCGCGCACGCCTGCCGGAAGGCTGGGGCAGCGCGGCCGCCATGGCAGCGGATCTGACGGCATTGGGCAATGATTTGCAGGCGCCCGCGATCAGCCTTTGCCCGCCAATTGCTGAGGTTCTGACGGCAATTTCGGCCAGTCCGGGCTGCCTTTTGGCGCGCATGAGTGGCTCGGGCGCGACCTGCTTTGGTATCTTCCCCAATGCGGCCGCAGCAGCTTCAGCAGCGGCGGCACTCCCCACCGCCTGGTGGTGTTGGGGAGGGGGGCTTCACGGCGCCGCCCTTTGAAGGCTATTAGCGCGGCATCGTTGGGGCGTCGCCAAGCGGTAAGGCAGCGGTTTTTGGTACCGCCATTCCCAGGTTCGAATCCTGGCGCCCCAACCAACGCGAAAAACCACTCCCCTATTCCGGCTGTGCGCCGGAAATCCTGACCATCTCGGCCCAAATCGGCTGTTCGCGCTTCAGGCGCGCGGCCAGTTCTTCCGGCGTGGAGCCCGTCAGCCGCGCCCCCATGCCGATGGCGCGTTGCTGCAATTCGGGATCGGCAAAGGCCGTGCGGATTTCAGAAGAGATTCGGTCCACAATCTCACGCGGCATGGCGCGCGGGCCGGCCCACATATGCCAGGGGCTGACGTTGAAATTATCCATCCCCGCTTCCGCCATGGTTGGCACATTGGGCATGGCAGGCCAGCGTTCCGGCAAGGTGACGGCTAACGGGCGAATGCGCCCTTCCTGAATAACGCCGACATAGCTCGCCAGGTTATCCACCGCGAGTTGGATATCGCCAGAAAGCATGGCCGGGATGGTCTGTGCGGCGCCGCGGAAGGCGACATGCGTCGCCTCAATCCCCGCGCGTCCCAGGAGATAGGCGCCGGAAAGGTGAATGGTGGTGCCCACCCCCGATGACCCGTAGCTGATGCCGCCGCGCCGCGTTTTGGCCCAGGTGATGAATTCCTGGAGCGTTTGCGCGGGCACATGCTGCGCCGGCACCGCCACCACATTGGGCAAATCCCACATGGCGCTGATCCAGGCGAAATCGCGCTCAGGATCATAGGGAAGTGTTTTGAACAGCATGGGGTTGATGACGATATTGTGCATGCTGATCGTGCCGATGGTGTAGCCATCGGGCGTGGCCCGCGCGATGGCTTCCGTGCCGATATTGCCGGAAGCGCCAGAACGTGTCTCGACAATGAAATTCTGCCCGAAGCGGCGCGACAAAACCTCGCAGGCAAGCCGCGTCATGACATCAAGCGACCCGCCGGGCGGAAAGCCGACAAAGACGCGCACCGGCCGATTGGGCCAGGGCGCCTGGCCAAGTGCGGGCAGTGGCAGCGCTGGCGCGGCAAGGGCGGCTGCAATCAATGGGCGACGACCCAGCATGGCGTTTGCACTCCTCTTGGTTTTTGTTTCCTCGTGTCAGCTTGTGGGCGCGGCGCCAGCCAAGTCAATGGCGGAAGCGCAGCGCCGCGGCACGCAACCAGGCCTCACCCAGCGCTATTCCATCCGCGCGCCTGAGATCCGCACCATATCAGTCCAAAGCCCACGCTCACGCTCAATGCGCGCCCGCGCTGCCTCTGGCCCGCCATGCAGCAGCCGCCCGCCCATCAGCAGCGCCCTTTCGGCGATTGCGGGCGTTGAGTTGATGGCGGCGATCTCCTCAGCCAGGCGCCGGACCATCCGTTCCGGCGTCCCGGCCGGGAAAGCCCACATGGTCCAGGACACGGCGGCAAAACCCGCGGCGCCGGCGGCTTCCTGAAGTGTCGGCACATCGGGCATGGTCGGCCAGCGTTCAGCCGAGGTTACGCCCAGGGCGCGCATCCGCCCTTCCTGGATAACAGGGACATAGCTCGCGAGGTTATCTATGGCGAAATGAACATCGCCAGAGAGAATCGCCGGGATGGTCTGCGCCGCGCCGCGGAAGGGCACATGTTCCCCGGCGATACCCAGGCGATGCAGGAACAGCGCCGCGGAAAGATGCGGCGACGTGCCAACCCCGGGCGAGCCATAGCTGATCCCGCGCGGCTGCTGGCGCGCCCAGGCAACGAATTCGGCGATGTTGCGCGCCGGCACATGCGCTGCCGGCACCACGGCGACATTGGGAAGCTCCCAAACCTCGGAAACCCAGGCGAAGTCCTTTTCCGCATCAAAGGGCAGTCGGTTGAACAGAACCGGCGCGGTCAGCGGAACGGTGAACCCGATCGTCCCGATAGTGGTGCCATCCGGCGCCGCCTTGGCTACCGCATCAGCGCCGATATTGCCGGCCGCGCCGGCGCGGTTTTCCACCACCACCGGCTGGCCGGTGCGGCGGCTGAGTTCCTCGGCCATGAGCCGTGACAATACATCAAGAGACCCGCCGGGCGGGAAGCCGACAATCACGCGCATGGGCCGATTGGGCCAGGGCGCCTGCGCAATGGCCGGGCTTGCCAGGCCAAGCGCCAATGGCGAGGCAAGAAGGGTGCGACGTTGCATCATATTTTCCTCCCGATTTTTCTTATGGTTGCAGCGTTTTTAAGCTCGTCTCAGCGCGCGTAATCAGGCTCTTCCCGGTCCAAGACGCGGCGCCAGGCATTCAGATGCAGCCGCGCATCCAGCTTTTCACCCCATGGCCCCGTGTGATTGCGCCTGAGGTTATCCGGCAGCTTGTGCAAGGGCAGGCCGGTTTGCATCGCGGTCAATTGATACATGCAGGTGCGTTCCGCCATATAGCATTCGTCGAAAGCGTCATGCACGGTCGGCCCCACCACGGTCACGCCATGGCCGCGCATCAGCATGATGGTCTTATCCCCCATCAGCCGCGCAATCCGGTCCCCTTCTTCATTGCTATGCACGGGCTGATCGCCTTCATCATCATAAACCGTGCGGTCATTCAGCAGCAGGTTATTGTGATGGGAAAGCGCAAACTCCGCACCCTGCACCATGGAAAGCGCGGTCAAGTGCCGGGGATGGACATGGATCACGCAGGTCGCCGCCGGATTGGCGAGGTGAATGCGCGTGTGGATGTGAAAGGCAACCTTGCGCAGTTCGCCACTGCCGCGCAGCACGCGGCCTTCCAGGTCACACACAATCAGATCGGATGCTTTCAGTTCCTCAAACAAATAGCCGCGCGGGTTGATCAGAAAGCGCGGCTCGGCCTCATTGGGCAACATCAGGCTGTTGTGATTGCCGATATGCTCATTCCAGCCGAGCCTGGCGCCAATGCGAAACACCGCCGCCATGTCGCAGCGCAGCTCCCATTCACGCGCCTCTGCCCGGCTATCGCTCAGTTTTTCGATGATCGCGGCCATGCGGACCCCCTTGAACCATTCCCTTGATCAAGCCTTGCACAGATCAGGCGCGCCTGACCACCAGGCCGGGTGTTGACGCCGGCAGGCCGGGCGCGGAGCATCGGGGGAAAGGGGAAGGAAACCACCATGGCCGAAGCCAAGCCCGCCGAATTGCCCATCACCGGCTATCTGGACCGTTTTTCCGCGCGCCCTGGCGAAAGCCTGGCGGTGAAGATCAGTGTGCCGAGTGGCGGGCGCTACCGGGCAAGGCTGCGGCGCGTGATTTCGGGCGACCCCAACCCGGCCGGGCCAGGGCTCAGGTTTGAGGACCTCTCGGCGCGCTTCGATGCCGAATTTCAGGGCCGCCATCAGCCGATCCGGCTTGGGTCCTATGCGCTGATCCCAAAGGCGCCCAAGCGCGCGACGGGGCCCACCACCTGGACCGCCTTGGTCTGGTTCCAGGCGCAACCGGCCACTGAGGCAGCGGTGATCAGCGAAGAACAGGCGGGGCAAAGCGTGACCTTATCGGTCGGGCCGCATGGGCCGATAGCGCGCATCGCCTGGCCGGGCGGGGACCGGCAGCTTGGTCTTGGCGCGCCCTTGGCGCTCCGGCGCTGGCATCGGCTATGGCTGAGTGCCGATCCCACCACTGGGCGCATTCTGCTCGGCGCGCAGTGCATTGAGGATGCCACCCCGGCCAGCACGCGCGAGGTCTCGGCGGCCGGTTTGGCGCTGCCCGATGGCGCGGGCGCCGTGTTGATTGCCGCCGAAAACGCCGCCGCGCCGCGCGTGCATCTGACAGGCAAAATCGAAGATCCCGCCATCCTGGCCGGCTTTCACGCCGAATTGCCGCGCCCGGATCAGCCGCTTGCCGCTGCCATGCCGGGGCTTCTTGCCGGCTGGGATTTCGCGCGCGGCATCGCGACCCAGCGCATTGAGGATATCGGCCCAGAAGCCTGCCATGG
>Ga0315907_10003443_pt1 | contig 18708 bp, 14 predicted proteins | sample LakEriMetagenome_3_FD_203525 | JGI IMG/M metagenome (GOLD analysis project Ga0315907, IMG submission 203525) | Freshwater fungal communities from buoy surface, Lake Erie, Ohio, United States - Buoy 12 MA123 | ecosystem: Environmental > Aquatic > Freshwater > Lake > Lake biofilm | place: USA... | reverse complement strand
CCGACCAGCGGATGACCCCGGCTATGAAGTGGGGCCATTTCGGTTCGCGGCCAATGATCAGCTGCGCGTGGTCGATGCGGATGAAGTGCGAGCCGCGCGACGCGAACTGGAAGAAGATTCCGGCGACTAGCGCCGAAAGAGCTGGATTCCGGTAAGGTGTGCGGGCAACGTGTCTGGGAAATTGGGCGGACGGGGCGAGCGCGGGCCCGGTGTCAGTCCGGCTCGGTCAGCTGACGAAAGGGCTGGACCTGGGGGGGCTGGGAGCGGACAGCTGGGAGCGGAGAGGCCATTCGGCGCGACTGTGCGGTTAGCCGCGCGGAACGGGAAAACGATGGGGCTTCCGCCTCCCTGCTCGGCTGGCGACGGGAGAGCGTGTTTCCGGGTGCTGGTCGCCAAGCGAACAGCCTGCTCAGAGCTGGGGAAAACGGGTGGCTGCAGCCGGTTTCTCCCCCGTTTCGGTGCCAGCAGTAACGGCTTTCGGGAAAGGTCCCCGAAAGCCCCCTGATCCTTGGCGAATACCGGTTATCCCCTCCTGAAATCCACGGTCCCACCCTCGCGGGCAGAAAACCTCTCTCCATTTGGGCCTGCTACCTCGCCTCCTTTTCTCCGGCACTTGGCCCACAGGAGGGCCCCCCGCTGCTCTGTTTTCCCGGGCAGCACACCCCACGGGATACCTACGGATGAAAGAACTTTTCACACCCAAGCAGATTGCCAAGGCGATTCAGGTCAGCGAATCGTCGATCAAGCGGTGGTGCGATCAAGGCTTGATCGCCACCAGCTACACGGCGGGAGGACACCGCCGAGTCCAAGTCAGTGCGTTTCTGGAATTTGTGAAAACGCACGGATACCAGATTCTGCAACCCGAAGAGTTGGGGCTGCCCGTTGCGATTGGCCAATCCAAAAGGGCGTTGGAAGGATCGATCCAGCCATTTCTCGACGCCCTGATGCGGGGCGACGAAATGACGGCTCGGCAAATTGCCGTGGACCTGTTTCTCGCGGAGAACAGCATTGCCCGCATTTGTGACGAAGTGATTGCCAGGAGCTTTTGCGAAATTGGCAACCTTTGGGAGTGTGGATCGGCAGAGATTTATCAGGAGCGTCGGGCATGCGAGATTTGCCAGCGCGTCATTTATGAGTTGCGGGGCCTGATCCCGGCAGCTCCGGTCGAGTCGCCGGTCGCGATTGGCGGAACCGCCGAGGGGGATCCGTACAGCCTTGCCTCGATGACCGTGGAACTGGTGCTTCGCGATCACCGCTGGAACGCCAACTCGCTCGGTTACAACCTCCCGTTCGACACCCTCCACGCCGCGATCAAGGATCACCGGCCCAAGCTGTTCTGGCTGAGCGTCAGCCATTTGCCGGACCAGCACCGTTTTGTCGACGGCTACCGACGACTGTACGAAGAGTTCCAAGGGGACACCTTTTTCGTTCTCGGCGGACGCGCGATGAACGAAGAACTCCGTCGCCAGATCAAATACTCGGTGTTTTGCGACACCCTGCAGCATCTGGAAGGATTCATCGAATCGCTGCTGGGCAAGGGAAACTCCCGTCGCGAGACGAAGCCCCAGAGCGCCCTGCTGAGCAGTTAGGCTGGGGCTTTCGCAAGTCCCAGTATCCAGGTATCCAGGTATCCCGGTGTCCCGGTGTCCCGGTTTGGGGTTCCCTCTCTCAATGCCTCCTCTCTGCGGGACTGCAGAACGAGTCACCACACCCAGCTTCGTTTATCGGCAGCAAGCAAGAGGGTTTTGGCTGCCGGTTCTGGAGCCCCAATTCTCCGGTGGGCGACAGGCTCAATGAGCACCCGCGCGGCGATCGCTGAGCGTTGCAGCACCGGCGGCTGAATGAAAGGTTGAGCTAGAGGCTGAGCGGCTCTTCCGCCATCTGCCGCTCTTTCTGAGTCAAGGCGTGCATCGCGTTGAGCAATTCGACGTCGAGTTTCCGCTGCAGTACATTTCGCCGGGCAAACATTCGCTTTTGAGTTGCCTCCATCACGGCGGGAGACATCTCGGTCACCTGCCCGAACGAGCGGGCATAGTTGGTGAAACTCGGGACATTCGTGGTCACGAAGCCATAGACCATGCTGCAAACGCCGATCGTCTTGCCGGTAAAGACGCTGGTGTTGATCGCCGTTTTGGAATAGTCGCCAATGATGCAGCCGATAAACTGCATCCCGGTGGGGACGCGGTCTCCGCTGTAGTCCATTTTGACCTCGCCATAGGTGTTCTTGAGGTCGCTGTTACAGGTACCGGCACCCAGGTTGATCCAGCTGCCGAGATAACTGTGTCCCAGAAAACCGTGGTGCTGCTTGTTGGAAAATGGCTCGATCACCGAACTCTCGACTTCGCCTCCGATCTTGGTGGTGTGGCCAATCGAAACATAATCCTTGATCGCCGCGTGCTCATTGACGCGAGTCCGCGGCCCCAGATAGAGCGGTCCGCGGAGAAAGCAGAATGGACCGATCGCCGTATCGTCTTCAATCACGATCGGCCCGGCCTTCGTATTGGTCACGACAAAGTCGCTAATCGTAACACTTCCGGAAACGAACACTCCATCCGCAATCTCCCGATAACGATCCCCGGAGAGCCGGAACGCCAGGTTCTCGTCGAAGATCCGCTGATTCTGGCGAATCACGTCGTGAGGATAGTCGAACAGGTCAAGGTGAGCGGGTGAGGAGGTGAGATTCTGCGCAAACTGCTGCAGAGCGAGATTGACTTGGCTGCAATCGGCAAGGCTGCAGCGGGAGAGATTGGCTGTGGGCACAATTGCCGCGGCGATTGTCTGGGGCCCAGGGCTGATCACCAGCGGACTCGGGTTCGCCGCCAGCTGCATGATCTTTTCCAAATTGGAACGACTTGGCACGAGCCGGGCATTGAGGCACAGCGTCCAGGTTTCCGTCGGCTGCAGGTTTCTGCAGAGCTCCCGGTGATCGGATTGCAGTAGTGCCTGCAAATGAGGGCGCACGCTGGCGCTGGCCTGGTCCGCGAAAATGGCCTCCACCCAATCAAGCAATCGGAACGAGCCGCAGCTCGTGGAAAACGCCGGCCGGCCAGTGGTGATTGGATAGAGTCTGGAAACAAATTCGTCTTCGAACAGCAGAACGTTCATGGCGGGCGCAGCGGTTCCAGAGAACAGAGCGAGAAGATGGGTGGCGAGACTCTCGGCTGTGTTGTAGCAAACTCGCTGGGACATGAGCAGTCGCGAGGCCCGATTTCAGCGGCACCCAGCCAGACACCTGGCAAGCTGGGCGATCCAGGAGCTTTGCGTCAAGAACAGAAGACTCTGTGGCTGCCGCATCCTTTCGCCAAAGGGTCGGTTTGCCCCTCCGAGAGAAGCAAGTTCGCGTGCTCCCCGGGCGAATGGCTGACATCGCGGTGGCCTGCGAGGATGCCACTCGGCGAATTCGCAAATCCCGTCACAAGTCTGCTGTTGACGCTGAGCGGTGAAAAAAAGAAAGGCTGTGACCGCACCGGGGGGAATGGAGCAGTCACAGCCGTTCAGTCGAATTCCATTTGGCAACGCCGGCTCGCCGACCGGCGTTGCCTGAGAGCAAGTAGCCTGCTCGCGGGGTCGGGATCCTGTCGGGCCGCGTTACTTGAGGTTGGGAGCACTCGCTGCCGAGACGGCTGGTCCCATGGCGCGAATCACTTCATCGGTGATATCGAGCTGCTTGTGATAAACCACGGCCCGATTCACGCCCTTGATCACGTCCGCCCGATTGTTCGGATCGATCTCTTCGCTGTCAAAGCGGAGGACCATCACGATTCCATGCTGCTCGGCCATCGAGCCGACGACCTTCTGCATTCTCTGATAGGTCTCGTAGTAAGCCTGGGCCTCTTTGGTCAGCAATTCCGTTTCGGCCTGGCGGGCCTTGGTCTTCAAAGCCGTGCTGCGCTGTTCCAACTGACCCTCCAGCTGGAATCGCTGATCGCTGTTTGCTTCCATACCCTGCAGTTGCTGGGCGTCCAACTGCAGCTTTTCCTGCTCAGCCTTGAAAGAAGCCTGATATTGTTCGGCTTCCGATTTGATCTGTTTCATCTTGGTGTCGAATTCGGCGTTGGCCTTGAAGACTTTGGCAACGTCCAGCACGACGACCCATCCGGCACCGCCACCGCCGCCGGCGGCGTTTCCCTGGGCGAAGCTCAACCCGCAGCAGGTCGCAATCAGTGCACATGACAAAAGAAGTGATTTACGATTCAATTTCTGTCCTCCTTGACTGGAACTTCGACTGAAGAATGGTGGCGGCCTTTCCTGTCGCAATCCATGCGAACCGGGGGGAGGCCGAGTGGAATTATGGGAATGCAAACTCCGTGCCAATCGACCATCGCGGCAGGCAGGAAAATCCTGCTCGGCCGAGATCTCGCGGTTCGCGGCGCCCGAAATCTGGCTGCCGCTCGACAGCTCATGCACGACCTGTCACGCTCGACTTCTCACGGTGCCGCCTCGCCATCTGGGCTGGCGGCGTGAACTTTCTACAGGCGGTGTTGTAAGGATTACACGCCGTCGGAGCAATGCAGATCGAGTGAATTTCCCGAAGTGACAGCACTCCCGGTGCTGGCATCCGAGCAAGTGAGTTGCCGGGCCGAAAGCAGGGGTGCTCAGAGGGCAGCACAAACGGGTCTTGGACTGAGGGTGAGGAGGGGGCCGGGGTACGGGATTCGTATTTGCGGGGAACCCTGCGATTGATAGACTCCGCCGCGCTGCGGTTGCCGATTTCACTCTTCCCTTCCCATCAGCTGAATTGCCTATGCCCAGTCCATTGCGTTCGCTTGTGCAACTGCTGGCGCTCTCCATATTCGCTGGGCTGAGCCCGGTGTTCGCTTGGCTGAGCCCGGTGTTGCTCAGGGCTGATGACCTGCACAGTCGACGACCATTTCCACCCTATTGGCGCGCGGAAGCGGAGTTGCGAGACATCTACTTTTGGGATGGGAATACGGGATGGGCAGTCGGAGACTGCGGGACGATCCTCAAGTCCAGCGACGGTGGGCTGACGTGGAATGAATGCCAGGCGATGCGTTCCATCAAGTCGCAGCAGCGGATGACGCCCGAAATGAAGGTGCTGGTCAACCTCTCCCGACAGGCTGCGGGGAGCGAGGCGGAGAAAGGGGTTGAAGCGGTTGCCAGCCCGATCAGTGCGACTCTCAATAGTGTGCACTTTATCGATGCCGATCGCGGATGGGCAATCGGCGGGTACGCCGTCCCTTACGTCGACCGCACGCGGGCGGTTGTGCTCAAAACCAGCGACGGGGGCGCGACCTGGATCCCGCAAGCCAACGTCATGGCCCCCCGAATCGTACAGGCGCGTTTTCAGTCGGCCAGCAGCGGCTGGGCGTTTGGTGACGCCGGTTACCTGTTTCGCTCCGGCTTTCTGACGACCTCTGATGGCGGTCTCAACTGGACCGCACAGAATGACACCGTTCGCCGCAGTTGGCTGGGGGGTGCCGTTACCAGCGGAGGCTTTGCCGGAATTGACGAGTTGGGCCGCCTTCGCGTGTTCCGCGGAGGGCGGGTCGAGCCCGCGGTGGTCCAACAGCGCCCGCCTCAACCGCTGCAGGCGATTTGCATGTGCAGCGATGAGCGCGGGTTTGCGGTCGGCGCCGCCGGAACTTTGCTGGAGACTCGCGATGGGGGCAGTTCCTGGTCTGTGCCGGCAGCGATTGCGGCCAGTGGACCGCTGCGGCACTACGATTTCCGCACGGTAGTCTGCGTTGGGAATCGAGTCTGGTTTGCAGGCAATCCGGGGACACATATTTTCTGTTACGACTTCGCTGCGGAGACGTTGACCGCCAGTCGGACTGGCTCCCTCGCCGCCTTGAATCGACTGAGCTTTAACGGAGTCAAGTTAGGCTGGGCCTGCGGCCAGTTCGGAACGATCCTGCGAACTGTGGATGAGGGAGAAACCTGGCAGGTTCAGCGTGGCGGGAGCAGCGACGCGGCCCTCTTGTTTCTGAGCTGGGACGACACCTTGCCAGCCCTCGAGGCGATGGCTCGAAATGCGGCGGACGAGGGGCTGCGAGCGGTGGCCTGCCGGGTACTTACCCGCGCGAACAACTCCGTCTCCCTTAATCGGTCTGCGGAAGCAACGACGGCCGCGGGTTGCCTGGCTGAGCTGGTGATCGATGGCACTCAGTCGGATCAACAGACGACCGATTGGGCGCGAATCGAACAACGGCTGGTACAGATGATTCGCCTACATCGTCCGCGGGCGATCGTCTCAGCGAGTTCGCTCCTCCGCGAGCCCGATGGAGCGGTGGTCGACGTCAATCAATTCCTGCAACGGGTGATTCGGGAAGCGGCGGCGCCGGAGTACGCAAGCGAACAGGCAGCAGCCACGATGACGGCCCCCTGGCAGGTTTCCCAGGTCCTGCTGCAGCAGTCAGGTGGAGGCCATTGGCCCTTGGCGGATAACGTTTTCCTGACGCGCATCAACCGACTGCTGGGCGATCAGGTGGCCCTGAGCCGGGCGCTCTTCGACAGTCCGCTGCGGCGTGATCAGGCGGTGGGATTTGAATTGATCCCCTGCGGTGACCGGGTCAATCTCGACGACCGAGGCAGCTTGAGTGAAGGGTTTCGCCGCTTGGGAATTCAGTTGCCGCAGCGCGGCGGACGCGGCCCTGCGCGAGGCAGTCTGCGCGAGGTTCAGGCGGCAATGGCCAAAGACGCGCAGCTGCAAAGTCTTCTGAGCTATCAAATCCGCACTACCGGAGACCAACTGGTCTGGCAGCAGACCATCAGCCAGTGGCTGCAATCTGCCGACGAGGAGACGACGGGCATTTGGCTGGGAGAGTTGGCCGAGCAGTATCTGGCGCGGGGTAAACTTGCGATGGCATCGCTGACGCTGGAGCAGTTGTCCGCCCGCGTGCCGCACCATGGCCTGGCGGCGGTCGCGCAGCTTTGGCTCGCTCAATTTGGTGCCAGTCGCGATGCGGCCACAGCCGTGGCGGTTGTCGAAGAGCCTCCAGCCGAGAAACCACAGCTTGCCGACGATTCCGAGACGTTGGTTGACCCGGCTGTCGCGCCGACTTCCTATGAGTCGCAGATCATGCAGATTGAACAAGACGGGGTGCAGAAACTGGTTTGGGTTCCGAAGGCGGAAGCAGGATCCAAGACAGGCGGGCAGCGAGAGCCCACACCGCGCGAAGTGCCTGCCAGCGGCGATTTCTGGGCGGCAGCTTCACGCAAGCTCAGTCGGGTCAAGCAACGCGATCCCGACCTGGGAGCTCTGCCCCAACTCAAATGGCTCGAGGCCCGGGTGACCGCCGAAGTGGCCGGCTGGGAAACAGCTCAACCACTGATGCAGCAACTGATGCTCGATTCAGTCACTCCAGAGCAGCTTCGCCGACTGGCTCAAAGCAGTCTGCAAGCGGCAGCCAACCCAACCGGCGGCGCTCGCAGTTTCCAGATCAAGCGGACTCTCACTTCTCCCTGGCTCGATGGGAGCCTCGATGACGAGGCGTGGCAAACGGCCCGAAGTGCAGGACCGTCGCTGGAGAAGTTGGTGGAAAGTGGCTCCGCGGATGAGGTTTGGCTGACCTGTGATGAAGAGTATCTCTACCTGGCCATCCGTTGTCGCAAGTTGCCTGGGGTCGCCTACCGGGCGCAAACCAGAGCACGGACCCGGGACGAGCGGCTCGACGACCACGATCGCGTCGTGGTGCGGCTGGACCTCGATCGCGACGGCTACTGGCCGCTGTGCCTGTCTGTAGACAGTCGTGGAGCAGTCGCCGATGGCTGTGGCACGACCACGGATTGGAATCCCAGCTGGTATGTCGCCCATGCGGCCGATGCTGAAAGCTGGACAATTGAGGCCGCCTTACCGCTGTCGCAACTGCAGGTCAGCGGACCAATTGAAGAGGCGAACTGGGGGCTCAGCTTGAGCCGACACGCGCCCTGGCAGTCCGCCGACCTATGGCACCCGGGCAGAGATGTCCCCAAGCCGCTTGCTCCGCTGCAGACTCCGCTGCTGAGTTGGGACCCGATTTGGCTGCGGTTTGAATGAACACCTCACTCCGGGCCGTTCTCCGGGTGGGGCGAGCGGCGATTTCCAGCCGTCCGACCGGGGCTGGATGGAGAGTCCGCTGTCCGGCCGCCCCGACGCCCCGGAGGTTGGGATTTTTCCGATTAGCGGGACTGCTCCCCAGGTAGTTTCTCCTACAATTGATACCGGTCAGGAGCCACTGCGGCGATCGCCAAGCGCGCGTCGAAATGATTCCCAGCGAGGGACTCTCTCCCGCCGGCCCGGCGCGAACTTTGCTCGCGAGCAGTCGGTTCACGCTGTCGCGAGTTGTATCCCGGCAGCCTGCTCGGGATGCGGACAGTCCCACCCCCTCACTCCCCTTGAAACATCACAGCGAACGCATGACAGAACGCACTCGGTATCAACAGAACATTATTCGCAACTATTATGAAAACCGCGATGCGATCGCCCTGCAGCGAGCGCAGGAGCTGATCACGGAACTGTATCTTTCCGAGGGCAAGAAGCGGCAGAAATACTGGGAGAGTCTGGCCGGGCATTTGCAGAAACTGGGGGTCAAGGATGATGTGATCGCCCATTTGCGCAAACAGGACGACCCGCAGCTGGTTGCCCAGATCATCCAGAAGCTGGCTGGCTAGGCGAAGTCCGTTCCAATGGCGACAGCCTCCTTGCAGCTGAAGTCCTGAATGGACTTGGAAACACGAGGCAGCATTCCCGATCAGGGAGCGGGAAATCATGGAAAACAAGCAACTCACCGCCTTGGTGAAAAACCTGCAGATTATTTCCGCGGCCCTGATTATGGGCGTCTTGTTTTTTGCCGTGATGACATTGCTGCTCGTCGACTGGGAGCATGTCTCGGCTAAACTGACTCCGCTGGGACTCCTCGCGCTTGCCCTGCCGCTGGTGTTGGGAGCGATTTCGTTGTTTCTACCCAGCATGCTCTTCAAGCAGGCAGCAAGTGCCTACGCCCGGGAAAATCCCAAGCCAGAGATCGCCTCGCTGCTGCGAGCCAGTGGCGTGGCCGCCACCACGCAGACGATTGTGGGGATGTCGCTGCGGGAGGGCGGAGCCTTACTCGGCTTGGCCGCTTGGTTCCTCGAAAGCAACCTGCTTGGCCTGATCGGAATGTTCATTGGCTTGGGCTTGATGATTTTGACGTTTCCGACGTACGGCAAAATCGAACAGAAGCTGGCTGACTTCCGGGAAGAGGTCAAGTCTCAGCAGCGGAATGCCTGACCGCAGCAGCCGCCAAAGAGTGCGGCTGAGCCAGCTCACCCAGCCCCCTGCCCTTCAGACTGGCATGAAATCAGGCTGGTGGGAAATCCGTCTCGTATGGAGCAGAGGCAACTGCCGCCGCAGTTCAAACAGCTTCCTTGGTCGAACCGATGGCAGCGGCCATAAGCAGTGCGACGCAAGTGGGAGCGTGTGTCAACTCACCGCAGTGAATCCGCTGAATCGCCTCGGCAAGTGGCAGGCAAACGGTTTCGATCAGCTCGGTACCTTCCGGGGCGGCCGGGGCCGGGGCGAGGCCAGTCGCGAGGTAGAGCTGCACGGGTGAGCGGATGATGGTGGTGTAGGGGTCGAGCCGTACCAAAGGATGCCAGTGGGTGGCGACGAGCCCGAGCTCTTCCTGCAGTTCGCGGCGGGCGGTTTCCAGCGGATCCTCTCCCGGCTCGATTCCGCCACTGACGGCCTCCAACGAGATACGGCCGATGGCGTAGTGAAATTCACTGGTCAAGTAAACCCAGCCTCGTTCATCGAGTGGCAAGACGCAAACGCCAGCCTTCATCTGGACCACGACATGCTGCCCGGGCTGTTTATCGGGCCGGATCACCTGGTCGAGTTCAACCTGTACATAACGATCCGCGTACATCTCCCGGCTGGCAAGAATCTTCCAAGGACCATGATCGCGCATCGAAGAGAGTTCCTTTGCGGACTGCGGGATGTTGTTGCGGCCGGTTCGACCCGCTCAACTTGAGCAAGCCGCAAGCAGGCGAAGCCTCGCGAAGCCTCGCGAAGCCTCGCGGAGCCTTGTTGGGGTTTGCTGGGGCTCAGGGCGCGGCTGCCTGCGGAAATCGTATTCCAGTCGGCAAAAGGTTGAAAGTCGAGTTTCCCGGGGAAGCGGGCTGGGCGATCCGGGAGGCGCTCTTCGGGCGCATCGACCGCAGTTCCCGCACAGCTGACTGGCGGCTTAGATGCCGAGCGATGCGAGTGCTTGCAGCAGTTCCGTGTACTTCTGCAGGACATCATTGGTCAGATACACGCCGCCATCACTTCTTCCGAAACCGATTTCGCTGCAGCGAATCGTTTCGGCGAGATCGGGTGGGTCGCCAGCGGGTGTCTGGACTTCGCCCCAGGCTTCGGGCGGCGAATTCAAATTGAAATCGCTGCTGGCGTTCAGGTTCTGGCGGAGGATAAAGAGTTGCTGGCTGGCCTGATCACAGGCTTGGAGGTAGCGATGAATGGCCCAGAGGGCTGCTCCTTCGCCATCGCCAGCCTGGATCATGATTTCGAATAAACCCGACTGCACGTAAAACTTGGCCATACTGCTTCCTTTCAGGTATAGATACTGTCGGAGAATGTTGCTGCGAACCGAAACCCAGCTCTGGTAAACGGCAAGCTGCGTGAATCGCGGCTCAATGGCTGGCCGGAGTTTCGCTCAGGTTGACGCTCACTGGAGGGCTGCTTTTGGTGGGTTCGGTTCAAGTTTGCCGGCATGATTTCCGAAACCGGGCCGGCTGTCGCCCCTCAATACGCATCGACTATGATTTTGGTGCACGGTTTTTTGTTCACCAGTTTTTTGATGGCCGAGGCGGCGAAGACGTTACCAGCGGTCATGTATGTTCGCAGGAAGGTGGACACGTTCGGTCCTTTGAAGAAATGAGTGGCAATCAGCGTGGAAAATTCTGCTGCGGATTCGGATGAACAGACTGAAACCCTGTACTTCGAGAACTCCCCGTACGGGAATCTCGACGCGATTGTCCAGCGTGACAGCCGGACGGTCTACTTCTACCTGAACGGCCCGGAGCCCTTTGGTACCCGGGCCTGTTGGGTGCGGAATCTGGTTTCAGGTCCGCTGGCCCTCAATCCGGCGGAGTTGCAAGCAGGCATCCCACCGGTGCTGCCCCGATTGCATTGCCACGCCAACCAGCCGAGCCCCGCGCCAGACCCAGACCAATTGCGCGTCGTTTGGTTCACGGAAGGGAACGGGGCGGCGTTGTTCGAGCTCGAGGAACTGCTGGCTGTCATCCCCCCCTGGAGCGGACTGGAGGGATTCCACGGTTACGCGCGTGACTGCGCGAGCGAAAACGAAATTTGCTGGCCTTTGCCAGATTCCCCTGGGCTTGAGGAACGGATCGCTCGAGCAGCAACTTGCTGGGAGCAGTGGCGTTTAGGGCGCCCATTTTCGCAGTTACAGCCGGTGCAGTTAGTTCGCTACGAGCAGCGGTTCGGACCGAGCGACCAATACTTTGCGATCGATGGCGAAAAGTTTCCACCGCGGGGACTGGGAGTCTTCCGGGACGAAACGGCGGTCACCTTAGCCACCGTGGGGATGAGCCTGACACCACAGCCGAACGTGGAACTGGTGGTTGAGCACCCCGTTGCGCAGCGGCGAATTGAGTTGGCCCTGAGGGTTCCGCTGGTCTCCGGCGAAGAGCTGGAGAGTGGGTTGCTCAGGCGGCTGGCCGGACAGCTTTCTGGATTGGCAGGAGTACCGTGGAAGGGATGGACGTGGTTTGGCCAGCAACACACGTGTGAATTCAATTTTGACCCTGCCCGGCAACAAGCGGTCTTCGTCCGCGCGGGGAGCTGGCTCAAGTCCCGGATGGATTCCGATTGGGAGCTGCCACCGGCTTTTGGCGAGCCTGCCTCGCTGCTGTTCCTCGTACCGCTGACAGCTTCTCAATTTGCGTCAGTCCAGTCGCAGGGGCTGACCAGTCGGCTGCTGGACGAGTTTTTTGCGGCCGGTTTTCTTGGTTGAATCGCGAATGTCGGTGCTGCTGTTGGCCAGAGACCGATGGAGGTAAATTCCGACTGCGGGCGTTCAGCTGGGCGATCGCGGGCGTTCAGCTGGGCGATCACTTGGGAAATAAAAAAACCGGGTGAGCCACTGGTGCACACCCGGTTTCAATATTTGGGAAGGATGCTCAAGTCAGATGAGAAGCAGATTGCTCGCGCCTCGAGGAGTTGCGGCGACGGCTCTCATCTGCAGGCAACTACTTGCCTTCCTTCGGCAGGATGACGCTGTCAATCACGTGGATCACGCCGTTGGTGCAGTCGATGTCAGTCTTGATGACCTTAGCGCCGTCGATCATGACGGTGTTGCCGTCAACCTTGACAGTGACTTCTTGGCCTTGGACGGTCTTGGCCGACTTGACCTTGACGACGTCAGCAGCCTTCACTTCGCCCGGGACGACGTGGTAGGTCAGGATAGCGATCAGCTTGTCCTTGTTTTCTGGCTTCAACAGAGATTCGACAGTGCCCTTGGGCAGCTTGGCGAAAGCTTCGTCAGTCGGAGCAAACACGGTGAAAGGACCCTTGCCCTTGAGGGTGTCAACCAGGCCAGCTGCCTTGACGGCGGCGACCAGGGTCTTGAAGCTGCCGGCACCGACAGCGGTGTCAACAATGTCCTTCTCGTCAACGCGGACAACGGTGGAAACGACTTCGGCATGACCACCCTGGCTCGGGCAGGTCTGGGCGAAGCTGACACCGGAAACGAGAACGGCCACGGCGGCGAAAACAAATGCGGAAATCTTCATTACGGAACCTCTTGAATCTTGCTGTCTCGAACTGCCAAGCTCACTTTGCTGATTGGCTTGTCTGGGTTAATCCGCAGAGGCCAACGGGATTCAACCGGCTATTTTCGAAAATTTTCGCTTGGACCTGAGCGAGTTGATTGTTTTGAACAAAAATTCGTTCAAAAACCCCGACGAAATTTTCGGCTTTGCCGAACGGGCCGGATTGCTGTCAGTCAGCCCTGGCAAAACAAATGAGCCAGGCTGGCTTTTGCGGGGAATTTCGCTGCCGCCCGGGGGCGACGTTGTTGCAGGGCCTCGTTGCCCAGCAGCGCCGGGCGGAGGCTTGGTCTATAATTTTCGAGTGTTCGGATTCAAAAAACTTGGGGCAGTGACAGGTAGTTCAGCATGGGTTCTCTTTCTTGGGCCATCATCCTGGTCGCCGTTGGCTTGGCAGTCATCGTGATCGAGTTGTTTGTCCCCTCGGCTGGTCTACTCGGAATCGTTGCGGCAGTCCTGCTGGTCTCAGGGATCGTCTCGGCTTTTTTTCACAGCATCGAAGCAGGTGCCGCGCTGCTGTTGCTCCTGGTCCTGCTGCTGCCCGTCTTGTTCGTCGCCCTGATCAAGGTCTGGCCGAGCACCCCGATTGGTCGGCGGATTCTGCTGGGGCGGATGCGAGAGGAGGAGGTCGTTCTCAAGGGCGAACACTATGACGGCCTGAAGCAGCTGATTGGCGAGACGGGAACTGCCAAGACCAAGATGCTGCCCAGTGGAATCGTCTCGATTCAGGGCAAGACCTACGATGCGGTTTCCGATGGTTTCGCGATCGATCCTGGCCAGCCGATTAAAGTCACGGCCGTGCGAACCAATCGGATCTTTGTTCAGCCCTACGATCCGGCCGATGACCAGCCGACCAAATTTGAGGGCAATGACCTGCTCGGCAAAAGCCTGGAAGAATTGGGAATTGATCCGCTCGACAGCAACCGGCCTTGATGGGTTATCGAACTTCGAGCGGGAGTTCAACTTGAGGAACCCCTTGCCCTGACTCACGGTCGGCTGAGGCAACGGTTAAACTGAACCGCTTCTGGTCTTCCGACTGCTCCAGCTTCAGGGCTTCAGGTATGGTCCGTTCCTCTTTGCCGCCAGCCGCTCATTTGGATTCCGCCTCTCATTCCGAGGAGGGCTTTCGCCGGGTGCTTGGTCCTTTCAGCGCGATGAGCGTGGTGATCGGAGCGATCATCGGGATTGGCATTTTTTTTACTCCGCAATCGATTGCCAAGAGTGCGGGGAGTGCGGAACTGGCAATGGCTGCGTGGGGTGTTGGCGGACTGATTGCCCTGGTCGGAGCGTTGACCTTTGCCGAGTTGGGTTCGCACTATTCCCGGACCGCCGGGCAATATGAAATCCTGCGCGATGCCTACGGTCCGTTGGTGGGCTTTGTCTACGTCTTTTGCAACGCCACGATTGTGCAGGCAGGGGCAATCGCGGTGATTGCCTACTATACCGCGCTGAATTTAGGGATCGGGATCATCCCCAATGTGAGGTTGGATCAGCAGCACACCTGGAACCTGGGAGTGGCGACACTGATGATTGTCGGCCTGACGGTTGCCAACCTGATCGGCGTCCGCTGGGGCGCTTATCTGCAAAACGTGACCGTGATTGCCAAACTGGCAACCTTGCTCTCCATCACAGCACTGGCCTTGTTGTATCGCCCGGAGGCGACAACTGCTGTAGTGGAGGCAGTTCCAGAGACGGCCGAGCCAAGCAACCGCTGGGGCTTTCTCACGGCCATCACGATCACGCTGTTTTCTTACGGGGGTTGGCAGCAGGCATTGTGGGTGGGCGGTGAAATCAGGAATCCGCGAAAGAATGTTCCGCGAGCGATTATCTTCGGCGTGTTGATCGTGATCGCAATTTATCTGCTGGTAAACTGGGCCTACATCCAGCTCCTCGGCTACGCGGGAATGGTCAGTCCGAACACCAAAGCTCTGGCCGCAGATGCGGTTGGGCAAGTCTGGTCGGATTGGGGACGCAGAGCGGTGGCTTTGGCTGTCGCCTTTTCGGGATTTGGAGTATTGAACGCCCAATTGTTGACCGGTCCGCGGCTGATCTGCGGAATGGCTCGAGATGGCAAGTTCTTTCCGCTCTTTGGAGCGGTCCACAGCAAGTGGGGAACCCCTGTAGCAGCAATCCTGATGTTGGGCGGTTTGGGGTTGAGCCTGTTGCTCGGGATGGAACTCTTCGCACTCGCCCTGCGGGGCTTTGCGGCGGACAGTTCCGCAACTGCGGCGACCAAAACAGGCGTCGACTATATCGACTCATTGACCAACGGGGTGGTATTGGTCGATTCCGTGCTTTTTATGCTGACGGGCTTGGCGGTGATTGTCCTGCGCAAGCAGTTCAAGGAGTCGCCCAATGCCATTCTGATGCCGTTCTATCCGCTGTTCCCCTTGTTGTTTGCCCTGGGTGAGCTGGTGGTGCTGATCGGAGCCTTCATGCTGCCGCAGTACCGGGATGGGGCGTTGATTGGGGTCATTTGGATCGCGGCGGCGACAGTCTTTTACTGGATCTTCTTCCGCGGTCGCCGCTGAAAAAGAGCTGAGAAGAGCTGTCCGGCCAAACCTCTCTGGCCAGCCTCTGGGAAGCTGCTGTGTCGCGCCCCATTTCCGGCGGCTGTTCCGCTGGCGATACTGGGAGGCTCCGATTGCCATTTGCCTTTTGCCGTGAGCTATTTCGATGCAAATCTTGAACTATCGTCGACTGTGTGTGCTGGTACTGTGGTGTGGCTTGGTGGCGAGCCTGGGGCTGGCGACCGCCTCGGAGTTGTCCGCAAAAGGTTCGCCCGGGGGAGATGACTGGCCGCAGTGGATGGGACCGCAGCGGGACAATGTCTGGCGCGAGACCGGGCTCCTGGAGAAGTTTCCGGCCGGGGGACCGAAAGTCGTCTGGCGCAGCCCAGTGAAGATTGGTTATGCCGGACCGGCGGTGGCACAAGGCAAAGTCTTTGTGATGGATTTTACCAGCCCCGGAAATGTCCAAGTCGACAACTTTGCCCGCAAGGAGTTCCCCGGTACGGAGCGAATCGTCTGTCTCGACGAGGCGACGGGCAAAGTGCTTTGGGAACATGCCTACGAGGTCGTCTACTCGGTCTCCTATCCCTCCGGCCCACGCTGCACGCCGATTGTCGACGGGGCGCTGCTCTATACTCTGGGCGGCGAAGGCAACCTGAATTGCCTTGAAGTCACCAGTGGCAAAGTCGTTTGGAGCAAGGAGCTGAAAAAGGAATATCAAACCAAATCTGCCCTCTGGGGTTACGCGGCTCATCCACTGATCGATGGAGACAAGCTGATCACGCTCGCCGGTGGCGAGGGCTCGCACATTGTTGCCCTGGACAAGCGGACTGGTCGCGAGCTTTGGCGAGCCCTCAGCTCCAAGGAACAGGGTTACGCACCGCCGACGATTATCGAGGCGGGCGGGAAACGGCAGCTGATCACGCTCCGGCCGGATGCGGTTACTGCGCTCGACCCGGAAACAGGCAAGGAGTACTGGTCAGTGCCTTATCAAGCGACGAATGGCTCGATCATCATGGCGCCCCTGATGGTCGACGGGCATCTGTATGCCGCAGGATACAGCCAGAAAAGCCTCCTGCTGAAGCTGAATCCGAATGAACCAGGCGTGAACGAGGTTTGGCGGGACAAGGTTCGCGAGGCGATTGCGCCAGTCAATGTTCAGCCAATCGCCGAGGGCAATGTGGTTTACGGGATTGATCAGGGCGGCAAACTGGCGGCGTTGGAGTTACCGAGTGGGGAACGGCTCTGGGACAGCAGCGCTTACATGGGAGCGGCTCGGCTGGGTGGTTCCGAAACAGCGTTTATCATCCGCCAGGGCGAGCGGTATTGGCTGTTCAATGAAGCAGGTGATTTGGTGATCGCCCGGTTGACGCGGAGCGGGTACGAAGAGCTGGATCGGGCTCATGTGATCGAGCCGACCAATAACGCCTTTGGACGCAAGGTCGTCTGGAGTATGCCGGCTTTCGCCAATCGCCGAATCTACCTGCGCAACGACGAGGAAATCATCTGCCTCGACGTGGCGAAATAGCCGCGAAGCGCACGCGTTACTGGGCTTTGTAGCCTCGCAATCGAAGCGGCGGGAGCAGCTCGTTTTCGAGGGCTCCTTTAAAGAATCCGGGCGGCGAGGTCGGCCAGTGGCGAGCGTTCCCCTTTTTCCAACGTAACGTGGGCGTAAATCGGTTGCCCAACCATCCGGTTGATCAGGTGGCTTAGTCCGTTGGAGAGTGCGTCGAGGTAGGGCTGGTCGATTTGCTGCAAATCACCGGTGAGGACAATCTTGGTCCCTTCCCCGGCGCGAGTGATGATTGTCTTGACTTCATGCGGTGTAAGATTCTGGGCCTCATCGATGATGAAGTACATGCGCTGCAGCGATCGCCCCCGGATATAGGAAAGCGGCGTGATGACCAGCCTCTCGGCCTCAAGCATGCTGCGAATTTCCTGGGCTTGGGGGTCGTGCTCGCGAAACTGGTGGCGAATCACGTTTAAGTTGTCGAACAACGGTTGCATGTAGGGGTCGAGCTTGGCCTGAATGTCGCCCGGCAGAAAACCGAGGTCGCGGTTGCTCAGCGGAACAATTGGCCGGGCGAGCAGGATTTGCTGGTAGCGGGCCCGGGTCTCGAGCGCAGCGGCCAAGGCGAGCAGCGTCTTGCCGGTGCCGGCCTTCCCCGCCAGGGTGACCAGTGGAATGTTCTCGTCCATCAAGGACCGGAGGGCAAACCACTGCTCGGCGTTTAGGGGCAGAATCCCGAAGGCAGATTGCTTCTCGATCTTTCGCAGAGTCCGGTCGCTGGCGGAATAGGTTGCCAGCACACTTTTGGAACCGTTGCGGATCACGAAGTTCTCATTGGCGATCGGGTCGGAGATTTGCTCGAAGCGATCCGCCGGGACAATTCCCTTGCCCGCGAAGAACTCGGAAATCTGCTCGCTGGGGACACCCTCGACAAGTCGCTTGCCGGTGTAAAGCTGGTCAAAGTTCTTCAGCTTGTCGGCCTCGTAGTCTTCCGCCGGCAAGCCGAGCGAGCGGGCCTTCAGTCGCACGTTAGTGTCTTTGGAAACGAGCACCACCTGGCGATAACGCCGCTGGCGGGACAGCAGCAGGGCCGTGTTCAGGATTCGGTGATCAGGCTGGTCCTGGATGAAGATATTGCGAATTTCCGGCTCGAGCTGTCCGCCGAGGACGACCCGCACGTTCCCCAGTCCGGAACCGCGGCTGACGCCCGCTTCGCTGAGGATCGGTCCGGTCAGATTGTCGAGGCGGCGGATAAACTCCCGCGCCTGGAAATGAATGTCTTCGTTGCCTCGTTTGAACTTGTCGAGTTCCTCCAGCACCGTAATCGGGATGGCCACGTCGTTTTCCTCGAAACTCTCCAGGCAGCGGGCGTCGTGGAGAATGACGTTGGTGTCCAACACAAACAGCTTGGGTAGCCTGTCGCTCATGCGGGGGCTCGCGAACCAGGAGGGACTTGAGAGTTGACTCGAAGCATCTTAAGCCGAGTTCGCGCCCGCCAACAACAGCGAACCAGGCTAACTTAACCGGATGTTCACAATGCTCGCCGCGGCGCTGGGCGAGAGCAGGCGAGGCCAGAGCAGTGGAGCAGTAGAGAAAAGTCGAGAAGCAGAGGCACCGCTGGTGCAAACTCAGAGAAGGCCGCCGCCTTGGCACCCTCGCAGCAAAAAACAAAACCGGTTCCTGACAGGCTCTGTAGAGAACCACAGGAATTGTACGAACTGATTGGCCCACTGGTTCGTACTCTGGTCCGTGAGTACGACCAGCAAATCACCGAAAGACATTCTCTTGACCGCGCTGAGCGTGGGCCAGGCGAAGCTAGCGGATTACTCCCATCGGAACAGTCCGAAAAAGTTTACCCAGCCTCAGTTGTTTGCCTGCTTGGTGCTCAAGACCTCGCTCGGGTTGGATTATCGAGGCCTG
>Ga0315907_10003438_pt1 | contig 18729 bp, 16 predicted proteins | sample LakEriMetagenome_3_FD_203525 | JGI IMG/M metagenome (GOLD analysis project Ga0315907, IMG submission 203525) | Freshwater fungal communities from buoy surface, Lake Erie, Ohio, United States - Buoy 12 MA123 | ecosystem: Environmental > Aquatic > Freshwater > Lake > Lake biofilm | place: USA... | reverse complement strand
CTACGCTAAGTTTAGCTAGGGTTTTTGTTAGTTCCATAAAATTGATAAACTTCAAGAAACGATTGTTGATCTTTCGAGAGTAATACCAAACATACATCACCATAAAAATGAAAAGCTCAAAGAACAAAAACATCCATCGCTCTTTTATTTTGACAATATTGGCCACAAAGAAAGAAACTTCAATTATAGAGAAAACCACAAGCATTAGTATAACCCAACTCATTTTTACTTTTTTAATGAATATTAAATAGTAGGATAACAAAACCGTAGTCATCAACATGGCTATTGTTATAGAAAAACCATAAGCAGCTTCCATGTGGGCAGAGTTTTTAAAGTATAAAATCATTAGAATACAACCAATCCAAAGAATAGTATTCACGGATGGAATATAGATTTGTCCTTTGAGATTAGTTGGATTTTTTAAAGATACTCTTGGCCAAAAGTTCAACGAAATAGCTTCGTTAATCAGCGTAAAAGAACCACTTATTAATGCTTGAGAAGCAATAATTGCTGCCAAAGTAGCAATCACAATTCCGATGATTAAAAACCATTGTGGCATGATTGTGTAAAATGGATTTTGACCATTTAAGAATTGGGCTGGTTGATGCATTAACCAAGCGCCTTGACCTAAATAATTTATTAATAGAGCCGATTTTACAAATATCCAAGTGATGCGAATATTTTTTCTACCACAATGTCCTAAATCGGAATACAAAGCTTCAGCTCCTGTTGTGCAAAGAAATACTGCCCCTAATAACCAAAATCCATGAGGATATTCTACCAATAAACGATAAGCATAAATCGGATTCAAGGCTTTCAAAATATCCGGATGATGAATTATTTGAGATAAACCTAAAACCGTCAACATTGTAAACCAAACAACCATTGCAGGTCCGAAAATAGAACCTACTTTCTGTGTGCCAAATCTTTGGAAAATAAATAAACCCGAGAGAATAATGATGACAATTGGTATCGTTGGTAAATTGGGTACAATTGCTTCCAAACCTTCTACAGCTGAAGCAACAGAGATTGGAGGTGTAATAATCCCGTCTGCTAAAAGAGTTGTTGCTCCAAGTATGGTTGGAATTACTAATTTTCCTTTGCCAAATCTTTTTACCAAAGCATATAAAGAAAATACACCGCCTTCACCATGATTGTCTGCAGAAAGTGTTAGCAAAACATATTTTAGAGTAGTTTGAAATGTTAGTGTCCAAAAGACACAGGAAATTCCACCATAGACCAACAATTCGGTAATGCTTCTATCTCCAATGATAGCTTTCATGACATAAAGTGGACTGGTTCCAATGTCGCCATAGATGATTCCGAGTGCTACAAGCAATGAAGCTGCAGTTATTTTTTGTTTTACAATTGTATTCATCAGTATCAATTTTTAGTTATTTTTTTAGTATGCGAATGCCTGTGCAAAGACCAAAGTGGTTTTCACAAAATGAGTTTTTAACTATTAGTAAAGGGTTATTTAGCTGGAATTAAAGCGATAGCCTACACCCGATTCGGTGAGTATGTATTTAGGTCTGTTTGGATCTTCTTCTATCTTTTTGCGAAGTTGAGCTACGAAAACCCGCAAGTATTGAGTTTGGTCGGCATACGCATTTCCCCAGATTTCTTTCAGTATATATTGATGTGTAAGTACTCGTCCGTCGTTTTTCAATAGTAATGTAAACAGATTGTATTCGGTTACCGTAAGTTTGAGAATTTCTTCTTTTAGCTTGATAATTCTAGAAACAAAATCAACAGTGATTTCACCAAAAGCAATAATCAATTCCTGGCTTTGATTAAAATTTCCACGCAGCGCAGTTCTTATTCGGGCTAAAAGTTCCTGCGTACGGAAAGGTTTGGTTAGATAATCGTTGGCTCCGGAATCTAAGGCTTTAACGATTTCTTCTTCGGTGCTTTTTACAGATAAAATGATAATTGGGTTTTGATACCAATCGCGCAGTTTTTTCAGAATGATTTGACCATCCTCATCTGGCAAACCCAAGTCTAATAAAATCAAATCAGGTTGATGACTAGCCGCCATTGTAATGCCTTCTTTCCCTTTGACGGCAAACAATAGTTTATATCCGTTGGCTTCAAGCGTGATTTCAAGAAGCTTTCTTATTTGACTTTCGTCATCGATAACTAATATAGAAAAAAGATTACTCATTTTCAACAGAATTAGTAGCTAAACAATCCACTTCAAAAGTCATTTTGAAAACAGCTCCACCTTCTTCGGCATTACTTAATTTTATGGTTCCATTTTGAACTTCAACGAAACCTTTAACAATAGACAAACCTAGACCAGTCCCACCTGTTTTCGAGTTTTGAAGGCGGTAAAATTTATCAAATGCTTTATCAATTTCGGCTTCAGGAAAACCGTAACCATCATCAGAAATAATTATAATGCATTTTTTAATCACATTCATATGCATGTCGTAATCGACATCAACTTCATACTTAACATCAACTTGAATTTTAACACCTTTTGGAGTGTATTGCGAAGCATTATAAATGAGGTTGTAGAGAATTTGTTCCATCAAACCATAATCGAGTTTGAAAAGTGGCAGATTTTCTTCTATGTTGATTATTAGTTTGTACTGATTTAGCTCTTCAGTCAATCGGTTACAAACATTATATATGATTTCTTTTACATCACACCAATCCAGCTTTGGCTGAATATAACCCGATTCTAATCTAGACATATTAAGTAAATTCTCAACCTGATAATTTAACTTCATTGATGCCTTTTCAATTTCACCCAATAAATTTTCTTTGCTGTCAAGAGATAAATTCACATTCTTTTGCTGAAGCGTATCAATAGAACCAATGATAGTTGCAATTGGAGTTCGCAATTCATGCGATAAAGAATCAAGAAGCGTATTGTATAATTTCATTGTATTAGCTCTTGTTTCTTTTACTTGAATAGCTTTTTGCATATGTTTGATTTTATGTGTCAATACTGCATTTATCAATGTAATTATAAAGAATAATAACAATAATAGAGCATCTTCAGCATTGTCAATATGCAAAGTATAATAGGGCTTTATAAAAAGAAAATCTAACACCAATGCACTTAAAAAAGCAGCTAACAAAACAGGCTTTATCTCCAAGAAAATAGCAAGTATTGAAACTAGAAACAATAATAAATAACCAATGATTTTATAGTCTATTACATTTCTAAAAGCTAAACAGAGTAAAGAAATTGTTGTTACAGAAAAAAAACTGATTAGGTATTGTTTACTTTTATTTTTTACTAACATTTAGAATACCATTAATTTTTGACAAAGTTACAGCATTAGATATATGTAAAATATAAAGCAAACAACTGAAATTATAAAGATTTTATAAAGATATATAGATCATAGATTTTAAAACCTATTAGATCTAAATTACTAGTATCTAAGCCACTTCGCCAATTCTTTCCATGTTGGCTTTTTACCATACATCAAAATTCCAACACGATAAATCTTAGCAGCAAACCAAACTACACCAAGGAAAGTACTGAATAGAATTACCATTGATAAGATAATCTGCCAAAGCGGAACACCAAACGGAATCCGCATCATCATTACTATTGGCGATGTTAATGGTATCATTGAAAATACGGTAGCAATTGTTCCGTGTGGGTCATTCATTACGGTAAAGAAACCAATATAAACTCCCAATATCAAAGGCATAATGATTGGCAATAAGAATTGTTGTGAATCGGTTTCATTATCAACAGCTGCGCCAATTGAGGCATAAAATGAACTGTATAAAAAATATCCTCCAATGAAATATATAATAAATGAAATCAGGATAGATGCAATAGGCAGATTCCATAATTCTTTGATATACATTCCGACATTACTACCAGCAGCTTGTTGTGCTGTCTCCATTGCTTGAGCCTGCGCTCCTGCTGATGCTCCGATATGAACTCCAAACATACTCGATACAATAAACATTGCCGACATCCCTAATATAGCCCAAATCAGGAACTGTAATATTCCAGCTAGTGATGTTCCAATTATTTTTCCCATCATCAATTGGAATGGTTTAACCGATGAAATAATTACTTCAATGATTCGGGAAGTTTTTTCTTCAATAACGCTTCTCATTACCATGTTTCCATACAAAATGATAAACATCATAATCAAATAACCAAAAGCGCCGCCAATAATGATTTTTATTTCGTTTAATCCTTTGAGTGCTTCTTCGCCTGATGCTTTTTCTAAATTGATAGAGACTTCGGCTTTAGCATTTTTAATCGCTAAGGTATCCAAGCCGGCTTTCTGGAAATTTTCAGCAGTGATTTTTTTTGCAATAATATCTTCTAAATCCTCAATAAAGGAAACACTCGGACTATCATTTGAAACAAATTCGATACCTTTTTGAAGTTTGCTATTGTCTTCATTTTTAGGAATGATTAAAAGTCCTTCGTAGCTTTCACTCACAATACTGTCTTTGAGTATTTTTAAATCGACTTTAGATAAATCAACGTATTTGTATTCCTCATCGTTTTTGAATTCGTTTACAAATCTTCCTGTTTCATCATGAATGGCGATGGTTTTTAGTTCCGCTTTCATTGTGCTTAAATAGCCCACAAAAACACCGATACCAACAAACAACAATGGACTTAAAAAAGTCATTACTATGAACGATTTATTGCGCACTTTAGCAATAAATTCTCTTTTTATGATAAGTACTAATTTGCTCATTTTTTTTAGATTATTGGATTGTTAGATTGTTGGATTTTTAGACATTTTTAATTATCTAAAAATCTAATTGCCTAACAATCTATTTGGTTACAGTTTGGATAAAAATATCATTCATACTTGGGATTTTTTCCACAAAATGAGTTACTTGCCCTCTTTGAACTAAAGTATTCAATAAATCATTTGGTGTAGCATTTCCAAGGTTAATTTCTAATTTCAACTCATCATTTAAGGATTTAAAATCCGTTTGAGATAAGGTGAATTTTTGTGATAAGTCATACATCAAACCTTCGATGTTATCACTCAGAATTCCGACTTCATAGCTGTTGGTTCTGAATTGCTTTTTGACATCAGAAAGTTTTCCTTCAATTAGTTTATTTGATTTGTGAATTAAGGCAATATAATCACACATTTCTTCAACGCTTTCCATTCGGTGAGTTGAAAAAATAACGGATGTTCCTTGTTTGTTCAACTCGATAATTTCGTCTTTAATCAAATTAGCATTTACGGGATCAAAGCCAGAAAAAGGTTCGTCAAGAATAAGTAATTTTGGTTTGTGCAAAACAGTAACTACAAACTGAATTTTCTGTGCCATTCCCTTTGAAAGTTCCTGTATTTTTTTGTTCCACCATCCTTGAATTTCAAGACGGTTAAACCAATAGTCTAGTTGTTCCTTAGCCTCTTGCTTTGTTAATCCTTTTAGTTGAGCCAAATACAAACACTGCTCACCTACTTTCATGGTTTTATACAAACCTCTTTCTTCGGGCATATAGCCAATTACGGCAACGTGTTCAGGCTTTAGTTTTTCGCCATCCAGAATTATTTCACCACTATCGGGCAAAGTAATTTGATTGATAATTCTAATTAGGGATGTTTTTCCAGCACCATTTGGACCGAGTAGTCCGTAAATACTGCCTTTGGGAACGGTTAAAGAAACTTCGTTAAGCGCGGTGAAGTCTCCATATTGCTTAACAACTTTGTTTACTTCAAGTATATTGCTCATACTTTGTATTTTTTTTGTAAAAGTACTCAATAAGTAATAGTCTGGGGAGAATTGTTACAAAAAAACCCACCCTAATTTTTACAAAAGGATGGGAAAATATATTGATATAATTTTACTCCTTGATAAACTTTTTACTAAAAATTCCTTCTGAAGTATTAATTTGTATAATGTATATTCCTTTAGTTAAATCTTCGGTATTTATTTGGGTAGTAGTTTCATTTTTTTTAGAAATTACCTGGCCCACAAAATTGTATATGGTACAATCGATTATATTAATTTCTCCATTCAATTTAATGTTTAATAAGCCTTTTACAGGATTTGGATAAATTACTAAATCATTTTGATTTTCTGAAATATCTTCAGTATTCAATACATTATTATTGAATCGCGTTAGTGCAAAATTGTTGTTTATTCCGTCATAGGTTGTACCTGCAACTATAATCTTATTATTGGATTGTAAACCAATAGAAAACGCTTCGTTATACCCATTATAAAATGACGTAGTTATGCCATCATTTCCACCAAAATCGTTATCTAAAGTTCCATCTTCATTGATACGTTTAACTTTAAAGTTGCTATCATTTTCTTGACCTAGTGCAACAAGAATTTTATTGTCTGATTGCAAATAGACTACGTTTATTTGATTACCAATACCTAAACTAGAATAAGCAATTCCATTTGAGCCGTAAGTTGAATCTACTGTCCCATTTGCGTTATAACGTATGGAAGTTAAAGCTGCGCCTCCATAGCCAACTACAATAATTTTACCATCGGATTGTACTAAATTTGAAAATACGTAACCTTGAATTGGTGTTGTTATTTGCCCATTTGTTCCAAAAGTAACATCTAAACTTCCGTTATCATTATATCTGACAGTAAAAAATTGAGAGTTAAAACCCGAGGAATATGACGTGCCGGAAACTATAATTTTACCATCTTGTTGAAGTGTAAATTTTAAATCGGAGGAACTATTGCCATCATTATAAGTTACAGAACCATTAGTTCCAAAAGCAGTATCAATACTTCCATTGTTATTATATTTCTTAATGATGTGTTCATAATCTCCTGTTGGTAAATAATTTCCACCATTAAACAAAAGTTTACCATCTACAGGACTGACTAAACTAAAACCTCCTTGACTTGTAGCTATTTTTCCGTTGTTTCCAAAAGTTGTATCCAAACTACCATCTGAATTGTAACGAATTAATTCATAAAAGGTATCAAATGAAGGAAAAATATAATAATAGGCATTTACTAAAATCTTACCGTCTGTTTGAACAAAGGCATTCATAATTGTATATACATTTTCTCCAAATACAGAATATACTTTTCCCAAATCCCCAAATGATGTATCCAAACTACCATTACTATTATATCTTGACAACACTATATTTGAAAAATAAGCATTGTTGGGCTGTCGGTATATTGAAGTTCCAATGGCAATTATTTTGTCATCAGGCAATACAATTATTTTTTTCAAATCGTCTGTACTGTATTCAAATTCAGTAATTACTATTCCATCTGTATCAAAAGTAGTGTCTAAAGTTCCATTGGCGTTGTATTTAATTAAACCAAAAGTGAAGCTTCTAAGCATAATAATTTTTGAATCTGATGTTATTATTATATTTTTAGCTATGCCATAACCTGAGTTTAGGGTATTAAATTGACCATTACTGCCAAAAGAGAGATCCAATGAAATATCAGCATTGTATTTGCGAATGACCGAATAATTGAATGGATTCCCATCATTAAAATTGACTAAGTATTTACCGTTTGTATCTTTATTAATTGACGTAATTCCGTAAAAACCATCATCAATTAGCGAAAGCGCTTTACCATCACCATCAAAACCAGTATCTAAAGCACCGTTAGCATTGTATTGCACCATTCCAAAATTAGTTATAGTTTGATTTGAAGTAAAGACAGTTCCGGCAACAATTAATTTTCCAACTTCATTGGCTGAAATATAAACGCCATAGCAATTCGTACCTGTTCCAAAAGTGGTTGTTACTTTGCCATCAGTATCAAAAGTGGTGTCTAAACTTCCATCAGCATTGTATTTTGCCACTATTATAACGGCTATGTTTTGATTTGTAGGATTATATCCTCCAGCAGCAACAAATTTCCCATCAGGCAAAAGTGCCATTGATGCAAGAGCACTTGATCCATTTCCAAATGATGTTACAACTTTTCCGTCAATTCCAAAAGTAGTATCTAAAACACCATCTTGGGTGTAGCATTCAAATGCAAAATTTATATTACCAATTATCCCAAAACTTACATTTGCATTTAAACCAATTATAAATTTTCCGCCTGGAAGAATCTTTAAATTTTCTTTGACAAATATTCCGCTTTCACTAGAAACTTTCCCTCCTGTTCCAAAAGTAGTATCAATTGTTCCGTCATCATTAAACCTTGCAACCACAGTACCAGAAGGCGAATTATTGATACCATAAGTTCCAACAACTAAAAACTTACCGCTATCCAATAAAACTAATGAAAGTATATTATTTTCAACATGACCTTGATTAGGCATTTCAAAAACTCTTGGTACCGTTTTTCCATTTGCACCAAATGTGGCATCTAAAGTACCATTTGGGTTGTATCTGGCTAATGCAAAATGGATGCTCCCGTCAAAAGTCTGGCATGATCCACCAACAATCATTTTTCCATCAGGCTGAACAACAATTGCGTTTGCTCTGCTGTCATTAGGACCAAAACCAGTAACCACCTTTCCGTTTACACCAAAAGAAGTATCCAAATCACCCGATTGAGAAAAACTCACTAAAGTGTAAAACACTATTATAAGGGTTAATTTACATTTCATGAAAATGATTTTTATATTTAATATAAAGATAGTTGAATGTTAAGTAATAATTTTATGCAATTTATTATTTATCCTATATGAATTATTATTCCAAAAAAAACCCACCCTAATTTTTACAAAAGGATGGGAAAAATTGCTATGAAAAAGAAGTTACTTGTTTCCAAGTAACATTCAAATGTAAAAATATTTTTTTAACTATGAAAACATATCCTTTACTTTTTCAAAAAAAGATTTATCACCTTTTTCAGGTTGTGGAATAAAGTTTTCATCAGTCAACGAATTTTCAAAAAACAGACGTTGCTCTTTATTTAGGTTTTTTGGCGTCCATACGTTAATATGGACCAATAAATCTCCGTTGGCATAACTATTCAAACTCGGAATTCCTTTGCCTTTTAGTCTTAAAATTTTTCCGGATTGAATACCGTCTTCTAATTTAATTCTTACTTTACCGTTAACCGCTTCTATATCTTTTGAAACTCCGAGAGCTGCTTCGGCAAAGCTTATGTATAAATCATAGTGAAGATTTTCGCCTTCACGCTTTAAAAATTCATGTTCTAGTTCTTCAATAGCAACGATTAAATCTCCAGGAACTCCATTTCCAGGAGCATCATTACCTTTGCCAGAAACCTTTAATTGCATTCCATCAACAACTCCAGCCGGAATTTTAATTGAAACCGTTTCGTCCTCCAATATCATTCCGTGCGCATCGGCATTGCTAGGTTTGCTTTCAATAGTTTGTCCTGAACCTCCACAAACATGACAAGTTGTTGCGGATTGCATTCTGCCCAAAATGGTATTGGTAACCCGTAAAACTTGTCCTTGTCCATTACAAGTAGAACAGGTTTTATATTTTACGCCAGCTGCTTGAACTTTACGTTTTACTTTTACTTTTTTCTCAACACCATTAGCAATTTCTTCTAAAGTCAATTTTACTTTGATACGAAGATTGCTTCCTTTCACTCTGCGTTGTCCTCCTGAATTTCCACCAAATCCACCAAATCCGCTTCCCCCAAATGCACCACCAAAAATATCCCCAAACTGACTGAAGATATCATCCATGTTCATGTGATGTCCACCGCCATATCCACCAGCGCCATCAAAAGCAGCATGACCATATTGATCGTATTTTGCTTTTTTATCGGCATCACTTAGTACTTCATAAGCTTCGGCAGCAGTTTTGAAGTTTTCTTCAGCTTCTTTATTTCCTGGATTTTTATCAGGATGGAATTCAATTGCTTTCTTACGGTATGCTTTTTTTATTTCTTCGGCAGAAGCGTTTTTTGACACGCCTAATATTTCGTAAAAATCTTTTTTGCTCATAATATTTTTTATAAAAATTTAAACGCGATAACTCGCGTTTCAATTCAGAAAATTAGTTTCCGATTACAACCTTTGGATAACGAATTATTTTATCGCCCAATTTATATCCTTTTTCAATTACATCTACGATTTTACCTTTTAAATCAGCTGTTGGTGCCGGAATCTGAGTAATCGCTTCAGCAAAATCGGCATTAAAAGTATCGCCAGCTCTCACTTCAACCATTTCCAAACCTTTTGAAACAAGTGTGCTTTTTAATTTCTCGTGAATCAATTCGACACCTTTTAGTAATACCTCATCATCCGATTTAGAAATTTCAACCATAGCCCTGTCAAAATCATCCATTACTGGCAATAAGGCTTGTAGTACATCTTGATTGGCCGTTTTAAACAAATCTATTCTTTCTTTGGCTGTTCTTCTTTTGAAGTTTTCAAATTCAGCAAAAAGACGAAGAAACTTATCTTTTTCATTAGCTAAATCTTCCTGAAGCTTTTCCTCTATGGTTAATTCAGTTGCAGATTCAATTTCATTTATATTATTTTCAATTGTATTTTCATCAATAATTGTTTCTTTTTCTGGATTTTCAGTATTCATCGAGTTTTTATTTTTAAAAATATTTTTCATATTCAATTTTATTTTGCTTCACTTCAAACAGTTCGGCTACACTTTGTGTGATGTTTTTCGGTTTGCAAAAGTACTGCCATTTATTCAAAAATGTCAAATTGTCATTTAATTTTGTTTGAAAAAAAATATTATAAGTCGGAAACAAATACAAAATTTTAATAAAAATTTAATAAAATTTTAAGACTATTACGATTTCGTTTAAATTAGATTTGTATTTCTAAAAAAAAATCAATTTAAGTTAGCATATTGCTGTAAAAAATTATTAATTCAAGAATCTTTATAGTAAAAAAAGTGCTGTTGATTAACAGCACTTTTTTTATGAATATAAATCAATGATTGCTTTCTTTATTTCGGGAAATTGAAATTGAAAACCGTTATCCATAATTTTTTGCGCAGATAAATTTTTGCTAGAAAATAGCAAGTAACTCATTTCGCCAAGCAGTAACTTCATTACAAACTTTGGAATATTGGGTAGAAAAAGTGGTTTTTTTAGAGTCTTAGCAATAACAGTTGTTAACTCTTGATTGCTTATTGGATGTGGTGTTACCGCATTATAAATACCTTCAAGTTGATTTTCTATTACAAAGTAATATATAGCGGCCAAATCATTTATGTGTATCCATGACTGGATTTGTTTGCCATTTCCCATTGCTGCACCAAAACCCATTTTTATAGGTTTTACCATTTCTGGCAAAGCACCACCAACATTAGAAAGTACAATTCCGGTTCTTAATTTGCAGACTTTTAAACCTAAAACTTGAAATCGGCTGGCACTTTCCTCCCATTTTTTAACCACGTTTGAAAGAAAGCTATCTTCGGTTTCTGTCGTAGTTTCATCATAAATGGTATCAAAACTTTCAGGATAAATGGCTGTTCCCGAAGCAGAAATAAATTGTTTTACCTGATTTGGATGTTTTTTAACCAAATTATAAAGTAGTTCACTCGATAAAGTTCTGCTTTCTATTATTTCTTGTTTGTAGTCTTTTGTCCAGCGTTTTGCAATATTGGCTCCGGCCAAATGAACAATAACGTCAACTCCGTAAAGACAATTCTCATCAATTTTACTTTGCACCGGATTCCAGTAAAAGCCTTGATAGTTAGGTTTGCTTTCAAGCTTTGAAAGCGAAGTAGTCAAATAATGAACTGAATGATTATTGGCTAACAATAGCTTTACCAATTCATTACCTATTAAACCTGTTGCACCTGTAATTAGAATCCTCATTTTTGAAGTATTTTATACCGCTGCGCTCCGTAAAATTCGTCTTCGCTTCGGGTCCATCAAAGTTACAATGAACATCTCATAAATAATACTCAATTGTAATAGGTTTAACTTTTGTCTATGCTTTTAATTTGATACTCCATTCAAAGTTCATTTCAGAAACCTGTTCACCTTTTCCATTCACTCCAATAGATTTCATCCATATTGTTTGCCCTTCTCCAGTCGCAATTGTTTTTTGGATAGCTTCATCTATTAAATTTCCATCTTTACATGTAAATGTTATTCTTCCAGTGGCTTTTTTTGAAAAGTTTCCATTGTTATTGGCAACCAACATTGAGATTTTTTTACCACTATTTTTGATTTTCATCATTACTAATGCACCAGTTGTTAATTCTGCCGCCATAGCTTGAACCGCAAAATACATTGACTTAAAAGGGTTTTGATTAAACCATCTGTGCTTGACTGTTACGACACATTGTTCTTGAGAAATAGTCTTTACTCTAACACCACTCCAAAAAGCAGACGGTAATTTTAAAAATAAAAAGGCATTCAATTTAGCAGGTGAATATTCCATAAGAGCTTGATTTAACTTCGTTCAGTTCGCCCTTCGGGCTCGAGTTACAGTAAAAGTACAATAAAAATGATTGATTATGCCTTTTTTTCAAACGTTAATTTTTTGTTAAATTTTAGTACTTTGTATTGCATAGTATCTTTTTTTGATAATATCTTTGCATAAGAAATTAATGGCTTATCTATAGTATTAAAAGTTTCAATCATCACCCGAGGCAAAGCGGAACAGTTTGAAGTGCAACGGAAAAATCATCAATTTAAAAAACAAAATCATGACAACAACTAATGACAAAAATATCGCTACCATTTTGCACCTTAGTGCTTTGACACAATATATAATTCCGTTTGGAAGTTATATTTTTCCAATTGTCATCTGGAGTTCAAAAAAAGGAGAATCAGAATTTATTGACTATAATGGAAAACAGGTGTTGAATTTTCAATTGAGTATCTTTATATATAGTGTTGTGTTATTCTTAATCGCCATACCAATATTTATCTATACTATTTTTCAAAACATTCCTTTTGATGCTTGTTTTAATAATCACGATTTTGTTATTAATAATTTAAAAACAGGTCACCTAACCGGAGCTGTGATAATAGCAATTGCTGCTGTGCTACTATTTATCTTTATAAAAATTGCAGAATTTGTACTAATCATAAATGCTGCAGTTAAAGCGTCAAACGGAGAAGAATATAAGTATCCTTTAAGTATTCCGTTTTTTAAATAAATCATCAAATCAATCATCACGAATCAATAATCATGAATCAATAATCAATCAAAAATCAAATATCATGAAACAATTAATCTTAATCGCAGGAATGTTAATGGCAATGACCGCAAAAATGATGGCTCAGGACAACAAGGGTATCGAAGATAATCACTTCCAAAAACAAAACAATGAATTACAAAAAGAAAAGCAACAATTCGAAATTGTAACAAACGAAGAAGTTGATGTCAATCTGAAATTCAAATTAAAAGAAGTAGGTAATTTAGACGTACTTGTAACCGATAAAAAAGACAAAGTGGTTTTCTCAAAAAAAATGCAAAAAGATGGTAATAACAGAATCGCATTTACATGTAAGAAAACGAAAAGTATATTATCAAACTAGTTGGAAATAATCAATCCAATTTAGTTGTTAATGTTTCAGAAGACTAATCATCAATCAAATTAATCATCAGTTTCAATCATCAAAAAAAACGAATTAGTAATCAGAAAAAATTAAATCATGTATTATGAATATTGAAAACACAAAAGCCCAGATGCGTAAAGGTGTTTTAGAATTTTGTATCTTGAGTGTCTTAAGAGACAAAGAAGCATACACTTCTGAAATATTAGACACTTTAAAAAACGCTAAATTGCTTGTGGTAGAGGGAACAGTTTATCCGCTATTGACAAGACTAAAAAATGACGGTTTACTCAACTACCGTTGGGAAGAATCAACTTCTGGACCACCGAGAAAGTATTATGGTCTGACAGAAATAGGAAAAACATTTTTAATTGAATTAAGTGGTACTTGGACGGAATTGTCTGATGCCGTAAACATCATCACAACTAACAAATCAAAGAAATCATGAACAAAACAGTAAATATTAATATAGGTGGTTTAATTTTTCACATAGATGAAGATGCATACCAAAAATTGACTCGATATTTCGAAGCAATAAAAAGATCTCTTTCTAATTCTTCTGGTCAAGATGAAATCATGAAAGATATTGAAATGCGTGTGGCCGAATTGCTTACTGAAAAGCAAAAAAGCGATAAACACGTAATCAACAATAAAGATGTTGATGAAGTAATTGTAATAATGGGACAACCTGAAGATTATAGAATTGACGATGATTCAGACGATAAAGCTTCACCAGAACCATTTTATCCATACACTAAATCTAAAAAATTGTATCGCGATAAAGACAGAGGAACAATTGCTGGAGTTTGTACAGGTTTAGGCCATTATTTCGGAATAGATGCTGTTTGGTTAAAAATCTTTTTTTTAATATTATTCTTCGGATTCGGAACTGGATTTATTGCTTACATCATTCTTTGGATAGCTATGCCAAAAGCAGTAACCACTTCTGAAAAACTAGAAATGACAGGTGAACCGGTAACTATTTCTAATATCGAAAAAAAAGTAAGAGAAGAATTTGAAAGCGTTTCTAACAAGTTTAAAAATGCCGATTATGACAAAATGGGAAACGAAGTAAAAACCGGAGCAACAAAAGTAGCTGACGGAATTGGTGAAATTTTCATGAATATTTTCAAAGTATTTGCAAAAATATTAGGAGCAATAATCGTAGTTCTCTCTTCATTTGCCTTATTGGGTGTTTGCTTTGCTTCCATCTTTATGATCTTTTCATCTTCAATGCCTGATAATTACATTTTGAATCATATCAGCACTCCAATTGGTCTAGAAACACCTATTTGGGCTCAGGGAGTATTGTTCCTTCTAACTTTTGGAATACCAGCCTTTTTCTTCTTAATGCTTGGTTTAAAATTATTGGTAACCAACTTGAAATCACTAGGAAACATTGTTAAATTCAGCTTATTAGGCATTTGGATAATTGCAGTTGGAATCTTAATTTCATTAGGAATAAACGAAGCGACACAAATCGCTTTTGACGGAAAATCAGTTAAAAAAGAAACTATCAACGTAACACCAACAGATACGCTATTTGTGAAATTTAAAAACAATGATTTTTATTCAAAAAATAGTTATGAACATACCGATTTCAGATTAACACAAGATGAGAAAAACAACGAAACTATCTATTCTAATAATGTGACTATTGAAATTATGAAAACGGAAGAAGCACTGCCATATATCCAGATTGAAAGATTAGCAGTAGGAAAATCGGCCTCTGAAGCTAGAACTCGCGCTGAAAAAATCAAATACGGTTATAAAATTGTTGGAAATCAATTAATTTTAGACAATTATTTATTGACTGATATTCACAATAAATTCAGAGGTCAAGAAGTACAGTTGTTCTTGTATTTACCTAAAGGAACTTTGTTAAAAGCCGATCAAAGTGTTCAAAATTATGACAGAACCAGTAACGACTTTTTTAATTTGCACTTTAGCTCTAGCGACTATGTTTATAAAGTGGGAGATTCTCAGGTAAAATGTTTGAATTGTCCTTCTGAAGAAAATGACTATAACGATGTTGAAGACGGCACAACTGAGGTTATTACAAATGAAAATGATAGCACTGATGTAGTAACCGTAAAAGTAAATGGTAAAACAGTCATTGAAACCAAATCAGAAAAAGCAAGAAAAGGAAAACTTACTGTTGGCGAAAACGGAGTAATAATTAAATCTAACTAATCATGTTGAAGTTCGTAGTATTTTGCACCAAAATAATTGCTATAACTATAGCTGCAACTTTATTTACCTCATGTCATGTAAGAGATATTCATTTTGGTGATGGCATTGATGGTAACGGTAACGTAACAACTGAAAAACGTAACGTTGAGGGTAACTTTTCAAAAGTTGATGTAAGTCGAGGTTTAAACGTTACATTGGAACAAGCGGACACTTTCTTTGTAGAAGTGGAAGCCGATCAAAACCTGCAGGAGCACATTTCTACCAAAGTAGAAAACGGAACTCTTTTCATCACTACAGATGAAAATATTGATGAAGCTACAGCAAAAAACATCCGTGTTAAATTGCCATCATTAACGGCACTAGAAACAACTAGTGGTTCATCTGTCAAATCAAACAGCACCTTTAGCGGAACCTTTATTGATGTAAAAACAAGTAGTGGTAGCGAAGCAGATTTAAATTTAGAATACGATGCTATAAAATGTGAAAACACAAGCGGAAGTACTTTAAATGTAAAAGGAAAAGCACTTAAATTAAATACTCATTCTTCAAGTGGAAGCACCATTGATGCTAAAGAATTATTAGTTAATGAAGTTGTTTCCGAATCAACAAGCGGAAGCTTTACTAATGTACATCCTTTAGTTAGTTTAAATGCAAAAGCATCCAGCGGAAGTTCTATCGAATATGACAGTTCTCCCAAAACTGTAAGTAAAGAAGAAAGTTCCGGAGGAAGTGTTTCCAAAGAATAAGTTAATAAAACATCTCAATGAAAATTGGGATGTTTTTTTTTCTATTTTTGACAAATAAGTCTCGTTCAGAAAACGAAAAAAATGTACAAAGTATAAACATTGATTGTAAATTCATGAAAAAAATAATTACACTTAGCTTCCTGCTACTTACCGTACTAACATTTGCACAAAAGAAAGAAAAAGTAAAAGGTTCTAAAATTGTTAAACTCGAACAAAAACAAGTCGATAACTTCGAAAGTATTGAAGTAGAAGATAACATAGAAGTCTTTTTAGTAAAAGGAGATGAGTGTGGTTTAGAGATTGAAGCAGATGACAATATAATCGAATTTGTTGACTATAAATTGGCAGGGAAAAACCTTAGAATTTCAACAAGCAGAGATTTGTCAAGCTATAAAAAATTGAGTATTCGCATTATTTATAACGATAAACTTAATATGGTTATTGCTAAAGATGAAACTAATGTAACTTCTTTATCCGATATGAATTTGGACAATGTAACTTTCAAAAGTTACGATTATGCTAAACTATTTTTGAATGCCAACATTACAAACTTTACTTTAATGGCAAATGATAAATCAAAAGTGGAACTTAATTTAAAATCTCAAAAAACAGCAATCGATGCGAGCAAAAGTGCTTATGTAAAAGCCATTATTTCCTCTAATGAAATGAAATTTGATATGTATCAAAAAGCATCTGCCGATGTTGAAGGTGATATTTTAGATTTAAAACTCCGATTGGATAACAACACCGATTTTACAGGTAAAAAATTAACAGCAAAAAATGCTTTAGTAGAAGTTAGCGGTTATGCCAATGCCAGTATAAACATCAGTAACATTGCTACTATAGATGCTTCAGGAAACAGCGAAATTGCCTTGTATGGCGAACCTGTTAAAATTGAAATTAAACACATGAAAGATAGTGCCATCCTCAGAAAAAAACCTACAACAAAATAAAAAAATCCCGTCTAGTTTCAATTAACGAGACGGGATTTTTAATAACTATAAAACTTAAATTAAAATTCAACCTAATCAGTCAAATTCATAATTCATAATTACTCTAAAGAAGCCAAATAACGTTCCGCATCTAAAGCTGCCATACAGCCAGTTCCTGCAGCAGTTATCGCCTGACGATATACATGATCTGCAGCATCGCCACCAACAAAAACACCTTTTACATTGGTTTTAGAAGTTCCAGGTTCGTTTATGATATAGCCAGTTTCATCCAAATTTAAATAGTCTGCAAAAATATCAGTGTTGGGTTTGTGACCAATAGCCACAAAGAAACCCGTTGCCGGAATATCAAAAATCTCATCCGTTGTTTTATTTTTTGCTTTCACTGCAGTAACCACTTGTCCATCTCCTAATACTTCAACCGTATCATGGTTCATTAATATAGTAATATTCTCTGTTTTACGAACTCGCTCTTCCATAATTTTAGAAGCTCTGAATTTTTCACTTCGCACTAACATCGTAACTTTTTTACAAAGTTTTGATAAGTAATGTGCTTCTTCGCAAGCCGAATCTCCGGCACCAACAATCACTACTTCCTGATTTCTATAAAAGAATCCATCACAAACCGCACAGGCAGAAACGCCACCACCCATTTGTAAATAATGTTGCTCCGAAGGCAAACCTAAATATTTAGCCGAAGCTCCTGTAGAAATAATCACAGTCTCTGCATGAATTTCTTTAGTATCATTTATCCAAACTTTATGAACGCTTTCCGAGAAATCAACTTTGGTAGCCCAGCCATCGCGAACATCGGTACCAAAACGTTTGGCTTGCTCCATAATATTAATCATCATTTCTGGACCAGTTATTCCTTCAGGATTACCAGGCCAATTCTCTACTTCATTCGTCGTGGTTAATTGTCCACCAGGTTGTGTTCCTTGGTACAAAACCGGATTCATATTCGCTCTGGCAGCATAAATAGCCGCAGTGTAACCCGCTGGCCCAGAACCTATAATTAAACATTTTACTTTTTCAATTGTATCTGACATGATGTGAATTTATTTGGATGCAAATGTAAACTTTTCAATGTAAAATACATTCAGAAAACTATCGCTAAACGCAATTTGTGAATAAGATTAGATTATTGTTGAAAACGATAAAGTTTAGAAATTAGGAGCACGACTTTTGCGTATCTATAGATGTGCAGTCCCGCTGTCCGCGCTACACGGTAGCTTGCTTCCATCGGGGCTAGGGAGAACGTTCTGTTTCCAGATACGTCACTTCGAGTAATTCCGATTTTCAATCGAAATTGTATCGAGAAGCCTTTAAAGCAGGATTACTTCGTGATCCTGAGTTTGGGTATTATCACCATTCGTCACTTCGAGTAATTCCGATTTTCAATCGGAATTGTATCGAGAAGCCTTTAAAGCAGGATTACTTCGTGATCCTGAGTTTGGGTA
>Ga0315907_10003437_pt1 | contig 18736 bp, 19 predicted proteins | sample LakEriMetagenome_3_FD_203525 | JGI IMG/M metagenome (GOLD analysis project Ga0315907, IMG submission 203525) | Freshwater fungal communities from buoy surface, Lake Erie, Ohio, United States - Buoy 12 MA123 | ecosystem: Environmental > Aquatic > Freshwater > Lake > Lake biofilm | place: USA... | reverse complement strand
TTCAGGCATCAGCTCAAGGCTAGATTGGGCCGCACGGCCATGTTTGTTGCAGCGACAACCTATGGAGGGGTCGAACTTGCCAACCAACATATTCAGCGTGTCAATGCCATTCACGCCAAAATTCGTGGCATTGATTTGAATGGACAAGCTTACTGTGCCAACGAACCACACCTCATTCGATGGGTTCATTTGGTGGAAACCATTTCCTTTTTAACGGCCTATCAACACCTCAGCTTGCGTCCATTGTCTAGCGCAGACTGCGACCGCTACATTGTTGAGATGAACAAAGTAGGTGAGATGTTGGGTGCAAACAATTTACCTCTCACTTTCATGGATGCTAAGACTGCAATGCAGCAATATGAGTGTGAATTGGTTTTTGATCATCGAACGCGCGAGACGCTTCAGTCAATTGAGTCTTATGCTGTTGATTTCACCGAAAGACCATTTTTTGATTTGATTTTGAGATCATCGTTTGACATCATTCCCGATTGGGTCTTGCAAAAACTGCAAAAAACATCGGATGTGTGTTTGCGCATTCAATCGCGCAGGCTGGCATTGCAAGTCGCCTCGCAGCCGGTTCAGTGGATGCTCAACGAACAGGGTGTGAGTGCGGTGGCCAGAACGCGCGTTAACTTGAAAGGCCTTCAGGGTGCCTTTTGACAATGTCCCCTTGCCATAATCGAGTCATCATTCAAAAAATCTGGAAGGAATGAAAAACATGGTGCGTAAAGTCTTTATCACGGGTGCCACAAGCGGTATTGGTGAAGCCATTGCCAAAGCTTTTCACGCTGAAGGTGCACAGGTTGTGGCCACAGGTGCTACGGCGCAGGAAGTAGAAGCTGTAAGCCAAAAATCTAGCAATTCCGGCATTGATTTTCGGGTTCTCGATGTTCGCGATCTTTCGGCTGTGCAATTGATGGTGAGCGCGTTGTCAGAGCTTGACGTGGTGGTCAACTGCGCAGGTGTGATTCAGCGAGCCCTTGAATTAGAGCCAGAGGCTTTTGCTCGCACAGTCGATATCAACCTCAATGGCACCATGCGGGTGTGTGCTGCTGCACGCGAAGGTCTCAAAGCCCGCAAAGGTTGTATTGTCAACACGGCCTCCATGCTGAGTTTTTTCGGTGGCGGCTTGGTGCCAGGCTACAGCGCCAGCAAAGGCGGCGTTGCCCAACTGACAAAGTCCTTGGCCATTGCATATGCAGACGATGGTATTCGAGTCAATGCCGTGGCTCCCGGATGGATTGCCACGCCTCTCACGCAAGCCTTGCAAGATGACCCCCTGCGCGCCGCACCCATCTTGGCTCGTACGCCCATGAAGCGATGGGGCACACCCGCCGATGTCGCTGGCCCGGTGTTGTTTTTGGCAAGCCCGCAAGCTCAATTTGTCACAGGTGTTGTATTGCCTGTTGATGGCGGTTATTTAATTTCCTAAGCATGAAAGATTTGAACCATGACACCCATTACCCAACATCCAGGCATCAGAGCTGAAATTGCTGTTCCTGCCATACCAGAAGACGAGCGTGTTTGGGTGCCCCAAGCGCCAGATGTTTGGTTCAGGCCCTTGCTGATGAATACTGTCACGGGCAGCTGGTGCAACCTGTTGCGCGTGCGCAAGTCGGGTGTGTTGTCTCGCCATATTCACCCCTCTTGGGTGACGGGGTATGTCATCAAAGGTGCATGGCGCTATTTAGAGCACGATTGGGTTGCCAAGGCTGGGTCATTTGTCTATGAGCCGCCTGGTGAAATTCACACGCTGGTGGTAGACGAAGTGGTGGGTGAGCCAGAAATGATCACGCAGTTCAATATCCATGGCGCCATGATTTACCTTGACGACAAAGGACAGACCACAGGCTATGAAGATGTTTTCACCAAAATTGAGATGTGCCGAAAGCATTACGCAGCGGTGGGCCTAGGGGCTGACTACATCGATCAGTTCATCCGATAAAAAAGGGGCCTTAGGCCCCTTTTTTTGGATTTCAAACTTTAGGGTTTGAAAACATAACCCGGCGCAATCATGACATTGGCAGGGATGGCTGGCAAATCAGAAAACAGCTTGGGGTTTTCTTTCATCACTTTGAGCATGTGCTTTGGTTCAATGTGTTTGTTCACATCAAAAGTTGCTTTGAGAATGCCCAAGCGATTCAAACGATCTTGAGCAGCCCACAATGCCTTGTAGTTGTTGATGGACAAACGGCGATCAGCTTGCTGAATGTTGAATTGCATGGCGGCCTCTGCCACATCTTGTTTGAGACCCGGAATCCAGCGAGTTGCAACTTGAGCTGCTGCTTTGGGGTTGGCCCGCATCCATTGATCGGCCTCTGAAACTGCCGCTAAAAACTTTTCAATGGTGGCGCCATTCTTTTCAACCCAGGGTCTCAAACCGACATTGAAGCCCACATAAGAAATGACATCGCCGCCGCGAATGACTTCAAAAGCGCCTGGCACATCTTTCAAAGCAATGATCGGCACTGGATCCCAGCATGCGAAGGCATCAATGCCCTTAGCAAGCAATGCCACAGTCATGTCGGGTGGAGGGGTGTTCACAAGCGTGACGTCAGCAGGTGTTAAACCTGCTTTTTCGAGCAGGCCCAAAACATAAAGGTGGTTGATCGTGCCAAATGAGGCAGCAATCTTTTTGCCTTTGAGTGTTTTGAGGTCGCCCTTCACAATGCCAGACGCTGAGCCGGCAATCAAGGAGATGGTGGCATCACCGCCTAATTTATGGGCGCTGCCGCTGTAATTGCCTAAAGCGACCAAATCCATACCGCGTATCACAGCACCAATCATGGGCACGCCAACTTGCAAAATATCGTTCTCACCCGCTTGCAAAGAGTTGAGGGCATCGACACCTGTTGCGTAGGGGCGAGAGATGGTGACATCCAGGCCCCACTTTTCAAAGAATCCACGCTCTAGCGCAATGGGCAGACCAATTTGATCGATGCCAGCGACCATGCCGGCCTTCATCTTGACGAGATTTTGTCCTATGGTTAGCCCTGGTGCTAACAAGCAAAGACACAGCAAAAACTTCCTAAGTAACATTTTCAGTCTCCTTTAAGTGGTTCTATCCGCTTTACCCAAAAAGGGCGAGCAAGGCTTGATAAATCATCCCGCTTCACCCCACGAACTTCAATTGAAGTATCTTCTGTACCCGAGACTCGGCCAAACTGCTGCATGGCCATGACATGAAAGCGATCTGGCGTAAAAGGTAAAACAACTTGCACATTCACTTTGTTTTTGCCTTCACGAAGGCTTGCATCCACTTTGCCTGGTGCTGCAAACTCCAAATAGATTTGCCAGATAGCAAACAATATCAAGCTGGCAATGACAATTTTCCCGCGCCGTGACTGCCAAATTGAATGCCAAAACATCATGCTGAACGCACCTTGCTAAGCACTTGAGAGCTCAATGCTTTGAATGTGTCGTCTTCGATCAATTGGTCCCAAACACGAGGACGCTGCAACTGAATGGGCATGTCTTCGAGGACGCGCCCTTTGCTCAGAACCACAACGCGATCTGCCAAAAAAACTGACTCGGGCACATCGTGTGTGATGAAGAGGATGGTTGGACGCCGAGCCTGCCAAATTTTGGTCAGTTCCTCTTGCAGGGTCATGCGTGTTTGAGCATCCACACTGGCAAAGGGCTCGTCCATCAACAGCACGTCTGGATTGTTGGCCAAAGCACGCACCACACCAACACGTTGTTGCATGCCACCCGACAATTCGTTGGGATACTTTTGCGCCACATGCTCTAAACCCACGAGTGACAAAAATTCAAGTGCAATTTGATCGCACTCTTTTTTGGGAAGACCCCGCATGCGCGGACCAAAGCCAACGTTTTCACCAACTGTTTTCCAAGGGAACAAGGCAAAGGTTTGGAACACGACGCCTCGGTCTGCACCGGGCCCTTTGATGGGCTTGTCGTCGATGGTGATAGAGCCACCAGAAATTGGCAGAAAGCCTGCAATCATGTTGAGCAAGGTCGTTTTGCCGCAGCCCGATGGTCCCACAATTGAAATGAATTCACCTTGATTGACCTTCAAGGAGATGTCGTGCACGGCTGTGACGTTGGCGCCGGCGTACGGATCAAAATACGTTTTGGAAACGTTTTGAATTGTCAAATTTTTCATTGAGTAACCAGACCCCATCTTTTTCCTGTTGCGCGCTCAATTGGCGCAAGAACCCAGCTGTCGACCACATACCAAAGTGTGCCCAAGACAACCATGCCAAGCAGAATTTCCACCACCGAACCCGCGCGACGGGCATCAAACATCATGAATCCGATGCCACTGGTGCCCACAATAATTTCAGTCGCGATGAGTGCACGCCATCCATAACCCAGGCCATTTCGCAGACCCGTCATGATGTTGGGCAGAGCCCCTGGCAAGACAACTTCCCACACCACTCTGAGTTTGGAAGCGCCCAAGCTCAGCGCTGCGCGATGGAGATCTGTTGAAACAGATCGCACGCCAAGGGAGGTGTTCAAAACAATTGGAAAGAGAACGGTGTAGACAATGATCAAAGTCATTGTGGTTAAGCTAAATCCAAACCAAACCAAAAGAATGGGCAGCCAAGCAATGTCGCCAATGGCTTGGAAGAACAACAAAATAGGCCATACCGCTTCTCGGACGCGATCACTCAAGCCAATTAAAAGACCCAAGGGAATGCCAATGGCAACCCCAACGGAGGCGCCGACGGCCAAACGCACCACACTGTCTTCCAAGTATTGGGTTAAAACACCTTTGTAGGTGAGGGTGCCAAAGGCATTGATGACATCAACAGGGCCAGGCAGAAACGCTCTTGGGAAGACCTCGTATTCGGTGACCAGGGCCCATGCAATGACCAGTGGAATAAAAGGCAGAATGGTTTGAACAATGGGAAATTTGGCTGCAATCCGCAGGTAAAAAGACCACGCTTTTAAAAGAATCATCATGCTCGCCTCACCATGCCCCAGCGCTCAATGGTGGCGCGCTCAACTGGCGCCAAAATGAGTCGATCAATGGCCAGCCAGATCAGTCCGATGATGATCATGCCCAGAACAATGACTTCTGTTTTGTAAAAATCGCGAGCCAAAAATAACATGTAACCAAGCCCAACGTTGGTGGCAATCATTTCAGCGGCAATCAAGCCCCGCCAAGCAAAGCCAAGTCCGGTTCTGATACCCGTCACGATGTTGGGCAAAGCGCCGGGCAAAATAACTTGTGTCAGTAAAGTCCAGCCATTGGCGCCTAAAGAAGCCGCTGCATTTCTAAGAGGCATTGGGATACTGGCAACACCCAGCAGCGTGTTGTAGGTGACCACAAAGAACACCGCATTGAAAATGACAAAGGTGATAGCGCCAAACCCATAGCCAAACCACAAGGTGGCGATGGGAATCCAAGCAATACCGGCTAAGACAGAAAAAAATCTGAACAGTGGCGATAGAAAATCTGAAACGATGGGATTCAAGCCCATGGCCACGCCCAGCGGAATGCTGACGAGCACTGCCAGTAAGGTGCCAACTGCCACGCGACCTAAGCTTGCCGCTACGTGGTTAAAGATACTGCCATCGTGAACGGCTTCGAGGCCAGCCTTGTAAACGGATTCGATGCTTGGAAAAACGCGGGCGTTGACTTGGAAGAACTGAACGCTAAATTCCCAAATCAATAACAGCACGAGCAAAGGTATTGCAAACTTAAAAGCTGAATACAAGCGGTGTGACATTCAAACCAATTCTAGATATCAATTTGTTCATGCTATCTAAATTGACTTGAGCGTTGAATGGGGTAATTACTTAAATTGAGTTTTCTAATGGAGAATTCGTTTGCCATTGAAAAAGGGGCCGTTGGCCCCTTTTAAATTTGCTTGAAAGACAAGCTTCTAGTTCAGTTGCTTGACTCAGCGAATGTCACCAGCTAGGCTGGCCAAAGTGTCTGCAGGAATTTCGATGTGAGCAGGGTAGTTGGTGTGATCACAACCCATTTTTGCAGCCGCTCCAGCCTTCAAAGCTTGGCACATGGGAGGTGAAAATTCAAAACGCACAAAATGAACTGCTGAAGTTTTTTCATCATTTTCACGGTCGAGGTCTTCATCGGCAATGGCATACACGCGGGGATGACCTTCAATTTCGATGAACATGCGGTCTTCGATGCCAATAAGCCTGGCGAGTTCACGTTTTCTTTCGTTGATGTCGGTGTATTCCAGCATCATGGTGGCTTTCCAGTTGGTGCCATCTGGCACCAAAGGCGCATAGGCCTCAATTTCATCTTGAATGCCTTCTTCTTCGAAGACCTTTTCAATGCGCAACATCTCTTGAATTTGATAGCGAATGGTGGTTTCGCTTTCAAAGTGCAATGACAAGTGCTCGCCCAAACGAACGTTTCTGAGTTTGCGATGCGCAATGACGTCAGCCTTGTTGGCTTTGCGCCATTTGGTGTAGGCTTCCAGCGTCATCAAATTTTCAGCAGTGATGTTTCCAGTCAATTGCATGATTGTTCCTTTTATTTCAAACCGTATGCTTTGCGCACCAGCGTGAGAGGGTGATTGAGTTCGGGCGCACCCAAGTTGTTGACCTCAAAACCTTGCGCAATGTGATGGCCACCCAAAGGGCAATCTGAGCTAATGAAGTCGGGCTTGCTGCCATCTTTCATGGTGGCCATGGCCTTGAAAACGGGCTTGCCAATTTTCATGGCAGTTTCGTGAGAAGCTTTTTTAACGCCATAAGTGCCAGCGTGACCTGAGCACCGTTCGATCGTGTTGATTTCTGTGTCAGGAATCATTTTCAGCATCTCTTCGGTTTTGCGGCCAATATTTTGAACGCGACCGTGACATGGAATTTGATAGCTCACATTGCCCAATGCTTGTGGAAATTCGGTTTTGAGCAAACCGTCGCGCTTGCGAGCCATGAAATATTCAAAGGGATCCCACATGCTGTCTTTCACCAATTGGGTGTCAGCACAATCGGGGAACATGAGCGGAATTTCTTGTTTGAACATCAGTGAGCAACTGGGTACAGCAGCCATGATGGCAAAGCCGTCTTTGGCGTACTTGGCCAAAACAGGAATGTTGGCTTCTTTCGATTCTTTGACAGAGTCTAGGTCGCCCAGTTCGAGCTTGGGCATGCCGCAGCATTTTTCTTTTTCAACCAAGACAAAGGGGATCTCGTTGTGATCCAGAATTTTAAGAAGATCATGGCCAATGCCTGGCTCGTTGTAGTTGATGTAGCACGTTGAATAGATGGCTACTTTGCCAGGTGTTTTTTCGCCGTCCACCACTTTCACGCTGCTTGATTCTTCGGCACTGGATCGGAATTTGCGGGTTGCCAAAGATGGCAGCCAAGCGTTTTGGTCTACCCCCAGGGTCGATTCCATGATGCCACGCGTGGTCTTGTTGTTGTTAATGGCATTGACAGCTTGAACCACAATGGGAATGCCAGCCAAGGAGCCGTGCACATCTGTGGAGGCGAGCAACTTTTCTGCAGTGCCAACATCGCCTTTTTTGAACTTGATGGCCTTGGCACGCAGCATGGTGTGAGGGAAATCAAGGTTCCATTCATGAGGCGGCGTGTAGGGGCACTTGGTCATGTAGCATAGGTCGCACATGAAGCACTGATCGACCACTTTCCAGTAATCCTTTTTGTCGACACCGTCGACTTCCATGGTCGAGCTTTCATCGACGAGGTCGAACAAGGTGGGGAAAGAGCCGCACAAGCTGACACAGCGACGGCAGCCGTGACAGATGTCAAAAATTCTTTCTAGTTCATTGAAGCAAGATTCTTCGTTGTAAAAATCTGCACTTTGCCAATCTAGGGGATGGCGTGTGGGGGCTTCTAGATTGCCTTCTTTGGCCATGCTACTTCCTCATTCAATTGTTAATTTCACAAAAAGCCTGGATCAAGCTGTTTGTGAAATTACTGCACCCAAAGGTGCAGTAACTCAGCACATCAAATCAATCGACCAATTCGGTCAAAGCTTTTTGATAGCGGTTGGCGTGTGAACGCTCAGCCTTGGCGAGTGTCTCAAACCAGTCGGCAATTTCATCAAAGCCTTCATCGCGAGCTGTTTTGGCCATGCCAGGGTACATGTCGGTGTACTCGTGGGTTTCGCCTGCAACAGCAGATGCCAGGTTTTGACGTGTAGAGCCAATGGGCATGCCAGTAGCTGGGTCGCCAGATTGCTCGAGGAACTCTAAGTGGCCGTGTGCGTGACCGGTCTCGCCTTCGGCGGTAGAACGGAAAAGCGCTGCGACATCATTTTGTCCTTCAACGTCAGCCTTGTTTGCGAAATACAAATAACGACGGTTGGCCTGGGATTCGCCTGCGAAGGCATCTTTCAGGCATTGTTCCGTGCGCGAGCCTTTGAGTGCTGCCATGGTTCATCTCCTTAAATTTGAAACAAATGCTTTGACCGATTTGTCAAAGACTCTTGAACTTTATAGGTCAGCCAAACCAACGTCTAATTGAGATATTCAATGGCCTTCATTAAAACTGGCTATAGGATTAGGGTTTACACCAACACCAGATCGATCCCCATTTCGGGCTTTGGGTCTTCATCAATTACCCTACTGACATCCTTTCTTTTGGACTTCCAGATAATGAGAACGTCTCAAAGATCAGAAACAAACATGAAAACCGCTCCCATTCCTCAAGCTGTGCTGGGCAACTACGACGGCTCAAGTTGGAGCTGGCATCTGAAGCGAAATATTTCCATATCACCGACTCAGTTGGCCTTGATTTTTGGCGCCTTGGGGCTTGTTTCTTTGATCATTGGCTTTGCTTTTTATTGGGTGGGTGCATCGCTCATACTGCCGTTTTCCCTGTTTGAAATCACGGCACTTCTGGTCGCTTATTTTTACAACGCCATCCACGCCAACGACTATGAAACTCTCACGCTGAATGGCAATGTGATTCAAGTTGAAAGCAAGATTGGTTTGAAGCTGAACCACATGCAGTTTGTGAGCGCCCTAACCCGAGTAGACACGTTGGATCACATGAACCAATTGATTCAACTCAAGCAAGGCCAAAAAGACACTTACTTTGGTCGGTATGTGCATGCCAATTTGAGGCCTTTGCTTGCCAAGCAAATTTCGTCGCGATTGCTTTCAAACCACAGTTACTGAATCTTGAGGGCTTCAATAGCCTCGGGCATGCCTGTCCAGTTGGCAAAGCTGCGGTTGGCTTTGACATCCGTTCGCGGCGCTTGTTGGTTGAGCAACACTTCCAGGCCTGCCGTGGCACTGTCAATGATGGGCAGCGCCACCAAAGATTGAATTTGCGCGGCATAACCAGCCAAGCCAGCGCCACCCAAAATAATCGATTGCACGCCAGCCTTAGATGCTTTTTGGCAGGCTGCCTGAAGGCACTCCATGGCCATTTGAGGGTTGGCTTGAAGCTCAGCGCCGCTGGGAACCACTGTTTCAATGTGTCTTAAGTGCTGTCCGTAGCCTAAACTGAGGGCCAACCTTTCAAGCATGGGTTTCCAGCGTTCTCCGCCAGTCACGATGGAGAAGGGCCCGTGCACTGCTGCTTGAATGAAGGATGCTTCGGCCAGCCCAGTGACGGGGCAATCCGACATTTCTCTCAAGGCAAACAGTCCTGGATCGCCAAAGCAGCCAATGAGGACGCCGTTCAAAGGTTGTTTGCTTGGGTGCAAATGGTCGGCCCAGGCGCCGATGCAAGCATGTGCGGCCACCGCATGACTGGCCTCACAGGCGATGTAGCTTGCGCCAAAGGTGGCGGTGGAAAAAACCAATTCGGCATTCTGAGGCAGCTTGGGTTGCAGCACTTCTTGAAGCCGCTCGGTGGTCAGTCTGTTGGTGTTTGGATTGATCACCAGGTATCGAGCAGGATTTTTTGCGTCCATCAATTTCACATCCTTTGGGCTTAATTCACTTTTTTGGTGCGTAGATCACAGGCTTGGTGCCTTGTGGGTTGGCTGCCCCCCATCTTGATGCAAGTCAAGTCTTCGTAATTGGGCATGGTTTGTGCTGAAGCAATTTCAGATCCTTCAGTCCTGAGGTTGATCTTAACTTTTTCAAAATATGACTTCAAGGAGAACTCATGAAGCGTCGTGATTTATTGGCAGCAGCTGCCGCAACCGTCGCAGCCCCTTGGGTCCATGCCCAATCTGGCGCATGGCCAACAAGAGGCCCTATTCGTTTGATCTGCCAATATCCACCAGGCGGCTTGGTTGATACGGTGGCTCGTTTGTTGGCTCCCCATTTGTCGCAAGCGCTATCGCAAACAGTGGTTGTTGAAAACAGAGCCGGCGCTGGTGGCCTGATTGGAACTGAATACGCTTCACGCCAGCCTGCAGATGGCTACACGCTGTTGGTCAGCCATGCCTCAGTGCATATTTATGCCACGGCTACTCGCCGCTCCATGCCCTTTGACCCTGTGAACGACTTTACCCACATGGGGATGTTGGTTGAGGCGCCTATGTTGTTGTTGGTCCGTGCACAATCGCAGTATCAAACCTTGGCGCAGTATGTCAATGCCGCCAAATCCAAGCCAGTTCGCTATGGCACCTCGGGTATTGGCTCGGCCAACCATTTGTATGGCGAACTGCTCAAAATTGAAGGCCAGGCCAATGAGCATGATCACGTGCCTTATCAAGGCAGTGCGCCTGCCATGCAAGACTTGTTGGGCGGCCAAATTGACAGCGTGTTTGACCCTGTCACAACCAACGTCAACCAACTGAAAGCTGGCTCATTGCGCGCTTTGGCTATTTCAACGCCGAACCGTTTGCCAGCCTTGCCCAATATTCCAACCTTTGCTGAATTGGGATACAACTCACTCACAGGTTCTCAGTGGTTGGGACTCTCTGCGCCCAAAGGTTTGCCAACCCCCATTGCGCAGCGCATCACAGCACTCATTCCTGAGTTGCTGGCAAAGCCGGACGTCATGGCGCGCTTGGAAGAGGTTCAAACCTTGCCTCGCAGAACGCCAGTGGTGGGAGATGAATTTGTCAAGCTCATGCAATCGCAAATCAACACATGGACTGCGGTGGCCAAACGCGCCAAAGTTGAGGTGATTGTTTAATTCAATTTTGAGCTCAGTTTGAGCTCAATGATCTAAGGGGCGGCGCTGTCCATGGAGTTGGGCAGTGCCGCTTTTTTGTTTTGGTTAAGATGCCATTTAACATTTACCAAGCGATTTATGACAGAAGTTAATTTTGATCAAATTACGAGCTACGAGCGTTACAAGCTCATGGCCAGCCTGATTGTGCCTAGGCCCATTGCGTTGGTGACAAGTTTGGGTGCCAATGGGGTGGTCAATGCGGCGCCATTCTCCATGTTCAATATGATTGGCGAAGACCCACCTATTTTGATGATCAGCATCAACCGCTTGCAAGATGGTCAACTGAAAGACACCGCCGCCAATATTTTGCACAACGGCGAATTTGTGGTTCACATGTCGGATGAGCCCATGGCTCAAAAGATGCACGCGTGTGGCAAGGCGTTTCCATCGGATGTCAGTGAATTAACCGCTGTGGGGCTGACGCCCGGTCCTTCGCACACGGTCAAGCCCCCTAGAATTTTGGAAGCTCCCATTGCATTTGAATGTGTGCTGCATGAAAAACTTGAAACGCCCAGTCGCTATGTTTTCATTGGCCGCATTCAGTGGCTGGCTGCACGCGATGGTTTGATCGACACAAAAGCTTGGCGCGTGAATCTCAAAGATTACCGGCCTGTGGCTCGTTTTGGTGCCAGTTTTTATACCCGCACTGATGACCGTTTTGCCATCTCAGACAACGAGGGTGAATTGCCGAACGTCAATACGGCCATTGATCAAATGTGATTGGATCAATCGTGCTTGCGCTGGTTAAATGAATGTTGATCTGATCCCCAATATGACCCCCAATATAAAATGGGGACATGAAACAAAAAAAGCAAGCCGGTACTTGGCCTTCCCCTTTGTCGGCCAGTTTGTTAGCGCAGGCTGGCAGCAGCATCATGTGGTCTCAGTCAGTGGGGCAAGATTTATGGTGGGATGAGGTGAGGCCCAGCGATGGCGGGCGGACGTTGGTGGTGAGTCGGGAGCATGGCGATATTTTGAAAGCGCCTTGGAGTGCCAAAAGCCAGGTGCACGAATATGGCGGCATCAGTTGGTTGGGCTTCATTCAAGATGGCCATCCCATGCTGGCTTTTGTGAACAAGTCAGACCAGCGCATTTACATCACCAAGCCCATGGGGGAGCCTATTCCCTTCAGTCCAGAACCGCCCGTTGGTCAAAGCCATCGCTATATCGACATGATTGCGGTGGGTGAAGAAATTTGGTGCATCAGGGAAGTGCACGCCGAGTCTAGAGTTCAAAGAGATTTGGTGGCGGTGGGGCCACAAGGTTTGCGATGCCTTGAGTCTTCTTCTCATTTCTATGCGCATCCAAGGCTATCGGCCGATGGTCGGTATTTGTGTTGGGTGGCATGGGAGCATCCCCAAATGCCGTGGGATGGTACTGAGGTGCGTGTGGCCGATGTGCAAGAGGGAAAATTGCACAATGTCCGGGTATTGGCGGGTAATACAAATACTTCTTGCTTGTCACCTGAATGGGGTCCCAACAACCAACTCTATTTCATCAGTGATGCCAGTGGCTGGTGGAATCTTTGGCAAGCAGATTTGACCGGGCAATTGAGCCACCTCATTCAAGACAACAGCGAATGGGGCTTCCCGCTTTGGCAGTTGGGAATGAGGGCCTTGTCGGTTCTAGATGATGGTCAAATTTTGTCTGTGCATGGCCCTGTCGATGCTCGAAAAGTGGTGCGAGTCAATCTCCAGACTGGCCAGATGCAAGACTTGCTTTGCGACTTGACCGATTTCAAACCATCCATCAGTGCTTCTGGTCACATGGCTTATGCTGTGGGTTCCAGTGCCAATGTGGTTTCGCAGCTCATAGAAATTGATTTGCGCAGCTGGCAAATTGCTACGGTGGTTACCTCAATCAATGCGCCAATCGATGCGGCATTTTTTCCCAAGCCGCATGAAATTAAAGCGGTTCGAAAAGATGGTCGGGAAGTGTTTGCCATTTTGCACGCAGCGCATCACCCACAATTTGAGCCTTCAGAAAAGCCGCCCCTGATGGTGGTAGTGCATGGTGGGCCAACAGCCAATTCAACAGCCACTTTGTCGATGAAGTATGCCTATTTCACATCACGCGGTATTTCGGTTGTCGATGTGAACTATGGGGGCTCAACGGGCTATGGCCGTGAATATCGCAATTTGCTGCGGGGGCAATGGGGCGTGGTGGATTGTGAGGACGTTTTGGCCGTGGTTGACTCGCTCATTGCGCAAGGTGTTTGCGCGCACAACCAGGTACTGATTCGGGGCGGCAGTGCAGGGGGCTTTACCGTTCTGAATGCATTGGTCAGCAGCCAACAATTTGCTGCAGGTGCTTCTTACTATGGCGTAGCAGACTGCACCACACTGGCCACCGATACCCACGATTTTGAATCGAGGTATTTGGACACCATGATTGGCGCATACCCGGCAGAGAAAGCCTTGTACATTGAACGCTCTCCCTTGACGCACTTGAGCCGACTAAGTTCGCCTTTGGTTATCTTTCAAGGTTTGGAAGACAAAGTGGTGCCGCCCTCGCAATCTGAAGCTGTGCGGGATGCCTGTGTGGCCAATGGTCTGAAGCATGCCTATGTGGCTTATGAAGGTGAGGGCCATGGGTTTAGGCAGGCCAGCACCATTGTGTCTTCGCTAGAAACAGAACTCAGCTTTTATGGCGAAGTGTTGGGCTTCGCGCCGCAGTTGAACTAATCCCAATTATTCAATTTCAGTCAAACCCACCACAAAGTAGTCTGTGTCACCAAAGCAGGTGGTGGGTAGGCCTTTGTGTTGCTCATAATTGAGGGTGACGCGCTTGCCGGCCGCTGCACTGACTTTTTGGGCGACGGCCTCATCGCGAACTGTAAAAAGAAACTTCTCAGGTGCTGCTCCTGGCATGGCCACCAAAGAAAGTTCGCCCTCCCAAGTTTTGCAAATCCAACCTTTGTTGGACACTTTTTGCAGGAAGCCAGCACGCTCACCCGTTGAATAGCTCCAGTTGAGCGCAATGTAGATGTAAAGGGCAAACAGGGCAACGGCGCCTGCTAGGATGAACACGAGCGTTCTGAAAATCTTGGGTGCTTTGGAGGGGGTCATGATCTGATTCTAGAGCAGTCCAATCAGATTGACGCAATTTGGCAGTTAAAAATAGGTTCGCCAGAATTTTGTGTAAAGTGCTGGCAAGAAAATAATGTTGATCTGACCCCAATTAAATATATGACTCATGTGGATGTGAAGGCTCGGCTGAAAGCTTTGCGCGTTGAAATGGAAAAGCATCAATTAGATGCTTGGGTTTTGCCGTCTTCAGATCCACACAATTCTGAATACATGCCTTTGCGCTGGAAGGTGCGGCAGTTTATGTCCGGCTTTACGGCGTCTGTGTCTACCATGGTGGTTTTAAAAGATGCTGCTTATGTCTGGGCCGATGGTCGATATTGGCTTCAAGCGGAGCAAGAGCTGGTCGGCACCGATATCCAAATTGTGTACTTGGGGCGTCCCGATGTCTTGCCTTGGAATCAATGGTTGGCCGAGCATTTGCCTGAAGGCGCTCGGCTGGGATTCTATGGGGCCACCATGATGGTCAAGGCTGTGGCCGATATTGAAGAAAAACTGAAATCCAAACGCATCAGTGTTCACACAGAACACGACTTGGTCGATGCCGTTTGGGTCGATCGACCTGATTTTCCGATGGCACCTGTGTTTGCACATGCCATGGCCTATGCCGGGGAAAGTGCGAAAGACAAACTCAATCGGGTGCGCGATCAAATGCGCAAGCTGGACGCGCAGGCGCATGTCTTGAACGCCCTTGACGATATTGGTTATTTGCTCAATCTTCGCGGTACAGATGTACCCACATCGCCTTACTTCCATGCTTATTTGGTGGTGACACAGCAGAGTGCCATTCTGTATGCACACCTCCCACGTTTTTCTGCCGACTTGGTACAAAGTTTGAAAGAGCAGGGCGTTGAGTTAAAGCCCTACGACATCTTTTTCGTCGATTTGAAGGCTTTGTCTGGGCAAGCAGTGTTGGTTGATCCAGCGCAAAGCAATTTGCTCACATTCAAACAACTTCGCAGTTTCAATTGCAGACTCATTGAAAAATGCGCCCCCTCGATTGCCATGAAGGCTGTTAAAAACTCAGTTGAATTGGACAATTGGAAAAACTGTTTTGTTCGCGATGGCATTGCCATGGTCCAATTTTTGAATTGGTTCTACAAGCACGTTGGCGCTGGCCAATTGACAGAGCGCATGGTTTCCGACCAAATTGATGGCGAGCGCGCCAAGTTGAATTTATTTCGGGGTCTGAGTTTCACAACCATCCCAGCCTATGGCCCCAATGCGGCCATGATGCACTATGGTTTGAAAGACGGTACCGATACGCCCGTTAAGCCAGAAGGTTTCTTTTTGCTCGATTCAGGTGGGCAATATGACGATGGCACCACAGACATCACGCGCACCTTTGTTTGTGGCCCGTGCACCGATGAGCAAAAGCGCCATTACACCTTGGTATTGAAGGGCATGCTGCGTTTGTCTGCCGCTATTTTCATGCAGGGTACGCGGGGTTTGCAATTGGATATTTTGGCCCGCCAGGCTTTGTGGAATGAAGGTGTGAATTACGCTTGTGGCACAGGGCATGGCGTGGGCTATTTCAACAATGTGCATGAAGGCCCGCACAGCATCGGTGTGGGTTTGATAGACCAAGCCATAGAGCCCGGGATGGTGGTTACCAACGAACCAGGTGTTTACTTATCGGGCCGTTATGGCATTCGCATCGAAAACATTTTGCTTTGCAAAGAACACTGCGCCACCGAGCATGGCAAGTTTTACCAGTTTGAACCCTTGACCTTGTGCCCTATAGACACGAGTGTGGTTCAAAAAGATTTATTGGGCGTTGAAGAAACAGCTTATTTGAATGCTTATCACGCGAGGGTGTTTGACAAACTAAGCCCCTATTTGCAGGGCGAAGCGTTGCAATTTTTGGAACACGCTTGTCGAGCCATTTAACGACCGAGAGAAGGCGCTGACTTTTTCAAAAGCGGCCGCATGGCCCAAATGCCCAGCAGAGGGCCCAATCCTAACCATGGCAGCAGGGTGGACAAGTCATGCCACTTGGCCAAGTTGGTAAACAACTCAATGCTCACAATGGAAATACCAAAGCCAATGCAGTTGGTGAGGGTCAGTACGCTGCCTAAGGCATGGGGTGGTGCATTGCTTGCTGTGAGAGTGGAAAACTGTGGTGAATCGCCTGCCACTGTCACGCCCCAAATTAGAAGCCAAGCCATCATCCATTCCAGGGGCGCAGCCATGAGCCAGGGTGCGAGCAAACAGCACAGACCACTGATGCCCAATTGAAGGGTGGCCACTTTGGCGCTGCCCCAACGCTTGGCGCCCAAGCCCCCCAAAATGCAGCCCAATGCGCCAACGCCAATGACGGAGAATGCAGCGATTGAAAGCTGAGTGCCTTCAAAGCGAGTGGCCAATATAAGGGGCGCCAACACCCACAAAGTGTAGAGCTCCCACATGTGACCAAAATAGCCAAGTACCGACGATCTCACACGCCAATCTGTCCACAAACTGGCCAAAGCTTGCCATTGCAGTTGTTTGACTTGGGTTGTTTTTTGAGGTGGTTCTGGAATGAGCGCATACAGCATGAGGCCGCCTGCTGCAGCCAAACCGGCCACACTGAGCATGACAGTAGACCAAGGCAATTGGCTAGACAAGGCGCGAATACCATGGGCACTGGCCGACCCTAAAACCAAAGCGCCAACCAGCCAACCCAATGCCACGCCAAGTCCTTTTGGAAACCACTGTGAGGCTATCTTCATTCCCACGGGGTAGATGCCAGCCAGAAAGAAGCCAGTCGTTGCTCGCCACATTAAAAGTGCCAAAAAATCGTCTACTTGGGTAAGCGCTCCCAATGTGCACATTGAACCCGCCAATGAGCATATGAGAAAAACTCGCCTTGAAGAAAACCGGTCTGCAATGGCCAGCACTGCAAACACCAAGGTCCCCGCAATAAAACCCAATTGCAAAGCACTTGTGAGCCTGCCAACATCCGATGCGGGCCAACCCATTTGGATTTGCAGATCGGGCATGACGGCATTGATGGCAAACCACAACGATGTTCCGGCAAACTGTGCCAAAACAATGATGGGCAAAACATGCCGTGGTGTTTGAGTCATTGAGATATTTGAGAAAAATTGAAGTCAAACAATTGGGGTCAGATCACAATTAATTTCTAGATCCTAAGTTAAATTCAAATGAGAAAAATTAATTGTGATCTGACCCCAATTGTTTGATCTGCTCCATAATTTGAGTATCAATATGAAAAAAACAGAACTTTCACAATTTCAAATATGGGGCATTTTGGGTGGTGCGGCCATCATGCTCAGTCTGGCGATGGGGATGCGGCAGAGTTTTGGTCTGTTGCAGCCGCACATGATTCGCGACATCGGCATTACTGCGGCAGATTTTTCAATGGCTGTGGCTTTGCAGAATATTGTGTGGGGCGCAACACAGCCCGTCGTTGGCATATGGGCTGATAAATATGGCACCCGGCCTGTTGCGCTGGTGGGTGTGTTGATTTACATCCTTGGATTGCTCTTTTTGAGATTTGCCGACTCGGCCTGGATGGTCACGTTAGGCATTGGCTTTTGCGTGGGCATTGCCTTGTCATGCACAGCATCCAACATTGCCATGAACATCACCGCACGAACTGTGAGTCCCCTCAAGCGGGGCGCTGCCATGGGAGCGGTTTCTGCCATCGGCTCCTTAGGCTTGACCATTGCTTCTCCTATGACGCAGTCCCTCATCACGAATGTCAATTGGCAGATGGCTGCCGTTGGCTTTTTGGGTTTGGCTTGCGTGATGCTGCCGGCCGCCTTTTGGGGCTCCAAGGCCGATCAAATTGAGCCAGAGGCGGTGGTGGGTAAGCCGCAATCGGCCACAGATGCCATCACTGAAGCCTTGGGCCACAAAGGCTATCGGGTTTTGGCCATTGCGTTTTTTGTGTGTGGTTTGCAGCTGGTGTTTATCACCACCCATTTGCCAGCCTACCTAGATATTTGCGGCATGGACCCCACCGTGGGCAGCAACACTTTGGCCTTGGTCGGATTGTTCAATGTCATTGGCTCTTATTTGTTTGGCTGGCTTGGCGATCGGTATTCCAAGCGCATGCTGTTGGGCGGTATTTACATGCTCAGGTCCTTGGCCTTGTTCATGTTCTTTTCCTACCCACCATCGCCCACCACCACTCTAATCTTTGGTGCGGTATTGGGCACACTTTGGTTGGGCGTGGTGCCCTTGGTGTCTGGCCTCATCGTGCAACTGTTTGGCCTGCGCTTCATGGCCACCCTGTCTGGCATTGCCTTCATGAGCCACCAGGTGGGCTCGTTTTTAGGGGCATGGGGTGGAGGTTATATCTTCAACTTGTTTGGCAACTACGACCTGGCCTGGAAACTGGCCGTGGCCATCGGCCTTGCCGCTGGCCTCTTCCAAATGACCATGAACACCCAACCTTCCGAAAGAATCAGAAACCAACTGGCCACCTGAATGAACAATTGGGTTCAATCAATTGGGGTCAGATCCACTAGTGTCCGGAGATTTCTTCAAATAGTCTCATTTGAAGGATTTCCGGATCATTAGGTTCTGGCTCTATGGCCTTTAGCAAGTCTACCAGCGACGTTGTTTCAAACAAAGTTAGGCTCAGAACC
>Ga0315907_10003436_pt1 | contig 18736 bp, 14 predicted proteins | sample LakEriMetagenome_3_FD_203525 | JGI IMG/M metagenome (GOLD analysis project Ga0315907, IMG submission 203525) | Freshwater fungal communities from buoy surface, Lake Erie, Ohio, United States - Buoy 12 MA123 | ecosystem: Environmental > Aquatic > Freshwater > Lake > Lake biofilm | place: USA... | reverse complement strand
TATGTAAAAGGTCCCGACAATGTATGGGGCACTGCCAATAGCTCTTTATTGCTGACACCTCAAGGAAGTAATATTCATACCATCCAGATACAACCCTCCTCTTTCTACGACGAGATGCCTTCAGGGACGGACGTAGCTCGACTCATGTTTGTATTTCGCAATGCAAATGGATCCTTGGTTGGTCGCAATGCAGATGGTTCCGATATCTACCTCGATCTTTTTGAGCCCGGTTTTCATGCAGGTATCTTGCAACCGTTCCAGCAGGTTATCAATGCAGACGTGAACGAAAACATACCGCTTCAGTGCGCTTCTTCTTCGCCCTCCACGCTCACTCTAACAATTAACGGAGAAGTAGTTGCTACAGCCGACAATACCACTTCACTTAACTATACGTTCAATCAACCGGTCAATGGTGGTTACGATGTTGTCTTGACCGCTACTGATGGTGTAAACAGCGCCAGCGAAACCATTCTCATCAACATCAACCCGCAACCTGCCGTAATTGCAGCTCCTGTTGGAACACAGGATGGAATCACCGTCGTCAACAATACAACAGTGCGTCTTCAATTACATGCCCCTAATAAAGACTTTGTTTATGTGCTTGGCGATTTCAACAACTGGCAATTCAATGCGGCTTATTTGATGAACCGCACACCGGATGGCAACAAATACTGGCTCGACATAACCGGGCTGGACGCCAACACGACCTATGCTTTCCAATACAGCATTGATTTGGAAGATATGCGCGTTGCAGATCCCTACACCGAAATGGTACTCGACCCTTGGAATGACCCATGGATTCCGACAACTACTTTCCCCAACATTCCTGAATATCCTCGCTGCAGCACGTCGCAAATTGCCTCTACCTTTAAGATCAATCAAGGCGATTACAATTGGACCGACGCCTCTTACACACGCCCACCCTCTGAACGCTTGGTTGTTTATGAGTTACACGTGCGCGATTTCATTGCAGCTCGCAACTATGAAACCCTTACCGATACGCTCGACTATCTCGATCGCCTGGGAGTGACAGCCATTGAACTAATGCCCGTCAATGAATTCGAAGGCAACGACAGCTGGGGTTACAATACTTCCTTTTTTCTTGCTCTTGACAAAGCCTATGGAACAAAGGATGCCTTCAAGACATTCATCAACGAGTGCCATAACCGCGGTATCGCAGTGCTAATGGACATCGTAGTGAACCATGCCTTCGGCCAAAACCCGATGGTTCGTATGTACTTTAATCCGGATGCAGGCGAGTACGGACAGCCTACGGCAGAAAACCCGTGGTTCAATGAAACACCACGTCACGACTTTAATGTTGGCTATGATTTCAACCACGAAAGTGCATTAACGCGCAATTTTTTCAAACGTATGATGCGCTACTGGATTGATGAGTATCACATTGACGGGTATCGCTTAGACCTCGCAAAAGGTCTTACGCAGAATTATACCCTTGGCAACATTGGTGCTTGGGGAGCTTATGATCAAAGTAGAATCAACATTCTAACAGACTATTACAACGACATTCAATCGCATGAACCGGGTGCATATGTTATACTCGAGCACCTGGCAGACAACAGCGAGGAAACAGCCCTCGCGAACATCGGCATGATGCTGTGGGGTAAAATGACCACCGAATACGAACAGGCTAGCATGGGCTATAATTCCAACTCAAACCTGAGCTGGGGTGTATACACCTCTCGCGGGTGGAGTCAGCCGCGATTGGTGAGCTATGGCGAAAGCCACGACGAGGAACGTTTGATGTACAAAAATTTGAATTTTGGAAACAGCAACGGAGCTTACGATATTCAAAACCTAAGTACCGCACTTCAACGACAGGAGCTTGCTCACACCTTCCTGATTCCGATTCCTGGTCCGAAAATGATCTGGCAATTTGGTGAGCTGGGATATGACTATTCAATCAATTATTGTCAGGATGGCACAATTAACCCCGATTGTCGCACAACAGCCAAACCGGTTCGCTGGGACTATCGCGATGTAGCCGAGCGCTACAAAGTGTACAAAGTGGTGAGCGCACTGAACGAAATCAAGAAAACAAATCCAATTTTCTCTACGACCGATTTCGACATCGATCTTGGTGGCATGGGCAAACGCCTTCATTTAAATACAGCCAACTTGAAGTCAACCATCGTAGGAAACTTCAACGTGCTCTCATTAGACATGGTGCCCGGTTTCCAGCATACCGGCGAGTGGTACGATTTCTTTGGTGGTAACACCATCAATGTCACCGATCAAAGTGCTCCGATGAACTTCCAACCAGGAGAGTATCATGTGTACTTCGACCAGCCCATTTTTGCTCCCGACACTGCGCTCAATGTAGCGGAGGCTATCGAATTGTTTGGCTTCCATTTCATGGTATATCCCAATCCGGCCTCTGACCGCGTGAGCATTGGATTCCGCAACAACGCAAGTCAGAATATTTCCATCGATCTGCTCGACATTTCAGGTCGTTTGGTTCAACAAATCGACAAACGAAATCTCACACCCGGTGTCCAAACAATTGACTGGAACAGCAGTCAAGTGCCACAAGGAACATATTTCGTTCGTGTTCAAGGCGAACACATGAACGCAACGCATCCGCTGATTATCAGCAAATAAAAAAAACGGGTAAGTGTTGAATATACACTTACCCGTTTTGTTTTATGTTTGAACCCATAACATTAACCAAGTCCTAAACAAAACATTGTGATGAAGAAACTCTACTCTTCGCTTGCGCTTATTGGTGCAATTCTGCTATCAGCCGCAAGCTCTGCTCAAACGGTGAGCGGAAAAGTGTATGATCCTGCCAGGCAAACCTTACCCGGTGTAGTGGTTAAAGACAAGCAAAGCGGCAACGGCGTTGCCACCGATATTGATGGCAACTATTCGCTCAATTTAACTGCTGGTAAACACACATTGGAGTTCGTTCTGATTGGCTACATCAATCAGTCGAAGGAAATAACCCTTTCTGAGGGACAAAAACTAACGCTGGATGTTACGCTTCAGGAAGATGAAAAAATGACCGAAGAAGTAGTCGTTGTAGGATATGGTGTTCAGCGCAAGCGCGACGTTACAGGATCAATAACCCGCATAGACGGAAAAGAACTTACACAAGTTCCGGTGCCCAGCTTTGAAGCAGCACTTCAAGGACGCGGTGCAGGTATACAGGTATCACAAGGCTCAGGCCTTGCAGGCTCAGGCTCGTTGGTGCGCATTCGCGGTATCAGCTCTATCTCGGCCGGTGGTGACCCGTTGTATGTGGTTGACGGTATTCCGATAACCCAAAACCCATTCTTGCGTGGTAACTCAGGTGCAATGAATTCCAATCCGCTTACCTTCTTAAATCCGAACGACATCGAAAGCATTGAAGTATTGAAAGATGCTGCAGCTACGGGTATTTACGGATCACGCGGAGCAAACGGTGTTGTACTGATCACCACTAAGCGTGGTAAGAAACAAGGTCTGAGCCTCGATCTCAATGTACGTGTAGGAACTTCGCAAGCAGCTGCAAAGCCCAACATGATGAATACGGATGAGTATTTGCAAATGCGTCAGGAAGCATGGGAAAACGATGGAGGTACGGGATATGTATGGTTGCCTTCTTTATCAGGGGCGCTCGATTCGCCCGAAGTGCGCGAGCAGAAATACAAAGAAGCACAGAAAACCAACACCAATTGGTTTGATGAATTAACCGGAGTGGGTATCAAGCAATCGTACAACATAGGTATTAACTATGTGATGAATAAGACGAAGTTCTACGCAAGCCTTAGCAACGACGACAATGGCTCTTACATCATCGGCAACCGCTTTGTGCGCAACAGTGCTCGACTGAATGCCGATTTCAACATCGCCAATAAACTCCTTTACAACGTGGGCGGCTCATTCACTCAAAGCGTGAACAATCGTGTTGATGCCGCGTGGAGCGGTGGTATTGGTGAAGCCATGTCGCATGCCCTTCCCTACTATCCTATTTACGATACCACCGGCAAATACTTCATGTGGAATGGTGGCTATTCCAATCCAATCGCCTACCGTGAACAGCGCCAGTGGGTGAACCTCGAAAAACGCGTGCTGACGAATCACTCCCTCACCTACCTCATCAATGACTACTGGTCGGTTCGTGCTACGGGCTCTCTCGACTACCTCGATCAGGTAGAAATGAAATACATGCCTATTGGAGTGAACGTAGGCCAGACACAAGACTACGCCGAGAAGTTCCCTACTTGGGTAACCAACTGGAACTCGAACGGTACCGTGAACTATAACCGCACTTACAAGGAAGACCACCGCGTAACCCTCATGGCCGGCAGCGAGGTACAGAAATCGACCACGCGCGGATACTCTCAGGTGCGCTATCCAGGATTGGCTGCACTGCCAACACCAGCTGAAGTAGATGCCGACACAATCACGCCTCAATACGGCAACTCATATGAAGAAGTAACGACATTCGTGAGCTTCTTCGGACGTTTCAACTACTCTATTGATGACAAGTACTACTTCCAGTTGGTATCGCGTGCCGATGCCTCTTCGAAGTTTGGAGCGAACAGTCGCTGGGGTAACTTCCCTTCTGCCTCTGTGGGTTGGATCGCCAGCGAGGAAAGCTTCTTGAAGGAAAACAAGGTGATCAACTTCCTGAAACTACGTGCCAGCTGGGGTGTAACCGGCAACGCTGACATTCCGCGTACAGCGCAATACGAAACCTGGGATCAAGGAGCCGGAGGATACTTCGGTAATCCGATTCGCTTCCAGACACAACTCGGCAATCCTGATTTGAAGTGGGAAACATCGATGATTTTAGATGCTTCGTTGGAGTATGGTTTGTGGAACGATCGCGTGCATGGTACCATCTCGGCTTATAGCAAGCGCACCAGCGACGTGTTGCTGCAATACAACGTGCAAACCAGCACAGGATTCTCCAATGTATGGGCGAATGCCGGAGAGATTCTTAACCAAGGCCTTGAGTTCAGCATCAAATACAACGTGTTGAACCCTGCCTCGAAATTTCAGTGGGTTGCCGACTTCAACATTTCGCGAAACATGAACGAGGTCATCAGCATTGGTGAATTCACACCCGATGCGTTAAGCGGCGGAACCAATGACTCACGCGTGCAGATTGGAAAGCCGGTGGGCTCTTACTTCCTGGTGCCTTTTGCCGGTATCGATCCGTCGAACGGTCGTCCGATGTATTACGACTTGCAAGGCAACACGACATACGAGTACAACTTGAACAATCGACAATATGCAGGAGCCGGCCTTCCGAAAGGATACGGTGGCCTCACGAATACCTTCACTTATAGCGGTTGGTCATTGAGCGTATTCATGACTTATAGCCTTGGCTCGAAAATATTCGATTCTTCGGCCAAGCGACAGCTAGGCGTTACCACTGACTGGAACATGCGCACCGATAAGTTTGATCGTTGGCGCGAACCGGGCGACGAGGCTCAGTTCCCGGTTCAGACTCTGCAAGAAAACACCTATGGCCTGCAATCAGGTAATCCATGGTGGAACACCACCTTATTCATTTACGACGCAGACTACCTTCGTTTGAAGAACATCAGCTTAGGCTATAACTTCAAGATGAAAGAAAACAGTCCCTTGCGCAATCTCACCGTTCAAGTAGCAGCCTCAAACCTTTTTGTAATTACCAACTTCGTAGGTCTTGATCCGGAATTGGTGCGTGACTTTGAAAATCCGCAAGACCGCAATTTGAGTCCGAACACTACCTACCTCACGCCTCCGCAGGAGAAAAGTTATTTCGTAACCCTATCAGCTAACTTCTAACACTTGACCAACATGAAAAAGATTCTCATTCTCGCATTCTGCTTCACTCTCCCGTTGGTTTCGTGCAACAAGTGGCTCGAACAGCCGCCAACGGGTAATCTGCGCGAAGACCTGTTCAACACAGCCGACGATGCACAAGAAACGTTGAACAGCTGTTATGATGCACTCGCAAACTTATATGATGGTCGAATTCAAAACATCTCTGAGTTGCTGAGCGACAATCTTAATCAGCCAAACACCAACAACGACCTGCGATCTGTATATGCTCGTCAGACAACATTCTTCAACGGTACAACCAACAAGGTGTATCAAGATTTATTCACCGTTGTTTGGCGCTGCAACACCTTGCTCGACAACATCGATGTCATTCCCAATTTTGACACCGGCGAAAAAGAGCGTTTGATTGCTGAGGCTCGTTTCTTGCGTGGCTTCTGTCATTGGGCTGCCGTAAAACTCTGGGCACAACCCTACGGATGGACTCCCGGTAACACGCATGCAGGAGTGCCCATTCGCAATCGTGCGGCAGCCGACCCACTGCTGCGAAACACGGTGCAGGAAGTATATGACTTTGTGCAGGAAGATCTTGAGTTTGCCTACAACAACCTCCCGCAAACCAATGGCATATACGCCAGTAAAATGGCTGCCGCGGGAGTGCTTGCAACATTCCATTTCCTCAAACAAGATTGGTCGAAAGCGATTGACTACAGCTCAGAAGTTATAGGATCGGATATCTATTCCTTGAATGAAAGCCTGGATCGCTATCCTGAAATTTCTCAGGGCAACAACACCACAAGCGAATTTGTTTTCGGCACAGTTTCAACGCTTTATTCCATTGACGGAGGTTCCATAGCCCAAGACCGTCGATGCGGCTCTTTTGTGAGCAATTACCAAATCAACAATGGAATCGCTGAATTGATGGTGAGTCAGAATTTCCAGGACTATATCAATTTAGATCCGGCCGACAAACGCCTGCAGGAGTGGTTCACGTTTGAAGGTAACCGTGCGTTTTTAAAGAAGTTCTTTACAAACCAGATTTACAGCGTTCCAATTGTACACCTCACCGAACTGCATTTGATTCGCGCGGAAGCGATTGCCGAAAATGGCGGTGACCTCTCGATAGCACGTCAAGATCTCAATGCAATTCTCAATCGTGCTTTCGATAGCGGCACGAACGAAATTTCGGAAGGAGCTACTGCCGAGGAGATCATTGCTGAGGCTCGCCGTCAATACCGCATAGAGCTTATCGGAGAAGGAAAATACACCGAGCAACTGCGTCGCTACGGAGTGATGGGTGAAAACATCATCATACGTGATGCACCTTACGACTGTCCCGGCATGGCCATACAATTCCCCAATGCGGAATCAACCGTAATTGGCTTCGAACTTAACCCTGAGGGCGGCTGCAACTAATTCCATTAACACCGAAATTTGAATCATGAAAAAGATATTCATACTGACTGCAGGAATTGCACTAGCGCTATGGACGTGCAAGCCTGATACTAAAGGAGAGCTGGGTGAACCTGCCAACAAACTCGATGGCATGTCGGGCACCTGGCAAATAGCATCCTTCAAACAACAGGACCCCAATAACCCTATCCGCGAAGAGCGTGACTTGAGCGAATTCTACCTTGTGGATGGTCAAACTCCCTATCAGCTTACGTTTGATAAAGACTCGAAGACATACAGTGTTGCGGCCGGTCCAGGCAAAAATTATTTCGGCACGGGAGGCACCTGGGCATTCGACAACGATGACTATCCGACATACCTGTATTTATACACAGCAACCGACACCCTTGAAACACTTCTGGGGTCGGTCGTGCGTCCTTCCGACACGCAGCTCAACATACAGCTTGAAAATTATTGCGAAGCAGCTGATGGCAGCCGCACAACAACGGCCATTTACACATTTACGTTTAACCGTTTGAACCCCTAAGACATGAAGAAGATTTTTTCCACGCTGATAGCCCTTGCTACTTGTGCAATTGCATTTTCACAAGCAGCCTACATACAACCCTCTCCGACGGGTAAAAACGACACCATAACACTGTACATCAATATTGCTCAAACAACAGACGGCACAATGAACAATGCATTGAACGCCATGTTGACTGACCATCCCAACGACACCGTATACCTATGGGCATGGCAACCGGCTGCTCCGGTGGCCGGTCTGGGCGATTGGTCCAACTCGAGCAGTGCTATGGCCATGACTAAAGTGGAAGGTGCCGAGAAATTATATAGCATGCGTTTCAAGCCCACTTCTTTTTTCGGTGTTGACGCGACCACCTTCTTCACTAATGGCATTTCATGTCTGGCTAAATTGAGAAACGGTAACGCATATGCAGGAGAATACAACGGTGAGGCAAAAACCGAAGACTTGAACATCAACATCATTCCAAAACTGTGCGATGAACTCTATTGTGTGTTTCCGGAAATAGCCAAGACCAACGACTACGTTTCTATTACGTACGACAATACCCAAGAGACAACACCCGAACTGCAGAACTTAGGAGAGGATGAATGTTATATATTCCTTCGTGCCGAGCAAACTGTTTTCGTTGCCTATAACTACACCGACCCGGCTCTGGTGCCCACATTACCTGAGTTGAAAATGAAATACATTGGCGACGGCAAATTCAGAATAACCTTTATTCCTTCCGATCTATTCGGTGAGTCAGGAGTGTTACCCGCCGACTTCGTATTCAACAAATTGAAGTATTATGTGCTAAAGCCTGGCTTTACCTATACGACCGGGGCACCCACGCAGTCGTTTAGCTTTATAAGCTGTGACTAGTGGCTGGATAATTATAGGATTACAGGATTTCAGGATTATAGGATTGTAGGATTGTAGAACTGTAGGGTCCGGAAGAAGCAGAAAAGAAATACGTGTGGGACCTAACGCCTCACCAACCGTTCATGCAACGCGTTTCCATTTAACGGCTCAAGGCTCAGTATATAGTTACCTGCATCCAACGTGGTTGCATCTATTTCGAAGAGGCTTTTTCCATGGATTAAGCCGGCATTAACTATTCTTCCCTGCATATCCACAAGTGACCAACAGCGAATTGCAACAGGGCTTTCGACTCTCCAGTACTGACATGACGGGTTGGGCATTACACTCAGTGCAACAGCACGGGACTCTTCTACCTTATTCGGCTCGCAGGGAAGAGCATTGATGAGTTCCCAAATATCATCGATCATTAAGATGGGCACATCCAGGCCGTCGGGATTTTCCCCCATTCGTATCCATACCAAATTCTGAGAAGGAACCACACAAATGTATTGTCCGTCGCGACCGATAGCAGCGTACATGTCCGGAGGCGCATTGGCTGCATAATTCCCGGGAAAAACAAACTGAGTTTCAGGAAACATAAATGACTCTGTGTTGTTCAGCCAGGTCAGATAACCATATCCTTCGTTCAGAGGCTGAGACTGATGAGTCATTTCGAAGAAGTACTGTTCATCTTGCAAGAGATCCTCGCCATCCCAAACACCTTCTGCGAGCAGCAAGAGACCATAACGAGCCATCGAACGCGCATTCGAAAAATAGACATTGTTGTAATCAATGTTCAGCCATAAACCTTGCATACCGATGGGTTGCGCCACGTTTTGCAAACACCAGGCATTGAGCGACATGCCCGTTGCTATTTGCATTACACTATCGAGCAGCGTGTAGGGAGCGTTATGGTAAGCCCAGCGCGTGCCGGCATCTGCCAGAAACTCCAGGCACTGACTTTCCGTGCAGTCATCCTCCACAACACCATCGTCGAGCCCCGTTGTCATGGTCAGTTGATTGCGAATCGTAATCGCCTGTTCTTGCTCAGGTGTGCATGATGTCCAGCCCTCACCCAGATAATTGGAGGTGGGCTCATAGATATCCAACAAACCTTGTTGCTGGGCCTGGCCCACCATAAAGGCTGTGAGCGTTTTTCCCGCAGAAGCCCAGTACCAATTGGCGGTCGACGAGTGCCCGTTGAAGTAAGATTCCAATACGATTTTACCGTCCTTCAATAAAATAAATGACTTCGACTGATTTGTTTCCAGAAAGTCGTAGAGACTGTCAATTGGATCTTGACACCAGTTTAGTTCTTCTGGATTGATTGTACTCCAACTATCACCGGTCGGCGGGAAATAAAGAGATTGAGCATGGCAGAAAATCGGAGTGAATGAAAACATCCAGCGAAAAAACCTGGTCATATTTTATAGTTTAATAAATCGCTCAGTGGGAGCATCCTCGCTCTGTATACAATACTGTCCGGCAGGCCAGGCAGCAATGTTTACCTGCTCCTGTTGGCCGACAGCTGTGCGCGAAAACATCAACCTACCCGCAACGTCATAGATGGAATAAGACGTTCCCGGTTTAATGCTCAATCGAATAAAATCCGTTGCAGGAGAAGGCCATACATGCATAGTTGGAGCGTTGCCCACATTCGCATCATCCACTACAATAGGTGCAAAGCGGTATACCGTGCCACTCGCGGGTTCACCTGTTAGGGCTTGTGCCGCTAATGGCTGCTGCCCGCTCGGAATAAAGGTGATGTTGGGGTTCTGTGGATCGCCCCCAACGGCCCATAAGCCTTCCCAACCGCTGCCATCGAAAGCCGCATTCTTCCCCATGAAGACCAGCGGCCCGGTACCAAAATATTGAAGAAGACTGCCCGATTTAATGGTGTTAGGACCATAACGAAATTCGATGACGTTGGTGTTCTGGTATATCCAAAGTTGAAAATTGGTGGTGTTATAAAAAGTGTTGCTTGCATTCCATTCTCCATAAAAACCCACATTCTTCCATTCCAATTTGAATATGGCGTTGCCCGGAGGTCCCTCCAACTGATAAGATATGGGGCTAACGGCAATGGTGTCGCTGGCATTCATTATATCGGACATATAGGGCACCAGAAGATGCACCGAGTCGGGATTAGCTTCGTTCAGATTGAGCACTTGCGCTCCGGGTTGTATGATGCCCAAGGTATTGGTGACCAGGTCAAAGAGGGTTACTTCAAAACCAGTTGATGTGATATAAAAGGGATCATCCCATACATCGTTATTGCTTATGGAAATAGGCGCCGTTAAGTCGTAATAGGGGTCATCCAGTACGGAAAACTCGTAGGGGAAATCTTGCGAAATGACGGGCGCAGCAGATAAAAAAATGAACGCCAGAGCGCACAATACGTTTTTCATAGAAGTAAATTATATATCGAATGTAGGACGAGGTGAGTTTGTTCGCGTTACACAAAGACGCTAATTCCTATAATCATTCTAACGAACCAAAGTTCATTAAAAAAAAGGTCGCTTCCGCGACCTTTATTCGATTGTTGGCTTAAGAAAGCACCTTATCATTCAAATGCTCTGTGATGGGCTCCCAAAAATCCCTTCTCCAGGTATCTGTTAACCATCCGGATGCGTCCTCGGGCACGCCTGTATGATTAAAACTTACACGGGAACCTGTTTCTGTTACTTCCAAGTCGAAGGTTACGATGCTGTACATGCCCTCCGGAAAATCGTTGTGACGCCAGGCTTGCACTATTCGCGTTTCCTTTTTCAAATAAAGCATATACCCGTGGCAACGGTTGTCCCATGCGTGAAAAGCTCCGCCTTCACGGGTCTCCATGCTTGCTGCCATTCCGGTGAGCTTACCCAACAAGTTCGAATCAGTTAAGGCATTGTATACCTCACTTACACTCGACTCGAATTCAATCACCTGAAAGATGTTATCGGTTTTAATTTTCATGCGCTAAAGGTTTGTCTATCAAAAGTAAAAGAGATCAGGGGTCGAATTACTCCCGACAGTGGTAAATTAATTAACCAAATGCCATTAATCAGGCGTAATGCTGACGAAGCACCTGCTGGAGCTTACGTGTATACTCGTCGCGCATCCACTGCAAGTAGTTTTCGGTGCTTCTGCTAATACAATAACTGTAATGCTTCACACGACTTTTAATATCAGGATCAAGCATCTTAAGTAACTCCAGAGCCTGAACGTGATCGTTTGCATTTTCTGTGATAATGGACGCATGCTGTTGTATCGATTTGTCGAGCACATCCTTTGTGCGGGCACCCATTTTCATAAGGCGAGCGTACTCCTCGCGTATGTCAAAGTCTATAACAGCCGAATTCTTGAAGAACTCCCTCACCTCGCTTGGCATTTCGTATACCATCTCCTTCTCCATCTGCTCGTCGCTCACGATGGCTTCAATGTATGCATCAGGATTACGGAAAATGTCTTGCCAGTCGATATCCGATTCCCACAATCCGAATCGGCGGGCATTGTTGCCCAAGTCAATCACGGTGAAATCGGTCTTCCCCGGTATTACACGCGAACCTCTTCCAATCATTTGGTGATAGAGAGTGAGTGATTTAGTGGCTCTATTGAGAATAATGGTTTCGACAGTAGGTTCATCGAAACCTGTTGTAAGAATTGATACAGAGCTCAATACGGCATCCGGCTTAGTGCGAAACCAGTGAAGTATTTCTTTACGTTCAACCTCACTATGCGTATTGTCGAGGTGGCGTACCTCATAACCCGCCTCCTTGAACATCTGATACACAATCTTACTGGTATTAATACCATTGTTGAAAATGAGTGTCTTTGTGCCCTTTGCTTTTTGTTCGTATGCATACAAGAGCTTCTCCTGCATGAAAAAATTGCCGTAAAGCTTTTCAGAGCTGCTTACGGTATAATCTCCATTTATGCCGATTTTGAGTGAATGAAGACTTACATCATAGCTGTAGGTAGTTGCTTTGGACAAAAAACCCTTGCCGATGAGACTCGGGATGCTCTCACCAACAATCAGTTCGCGGTAGTTTTCATGCAATGGCAACTCCACATTGCTGGAAAGAGGCGTAGCTGTTACACCGAGTATAACCTGGTTTTCAAACCACTTGAATAGCTTACGAAAAGAATTGTAGTGCGCCTCATCGACAATAACTAACCCGAGATTTTCAAAGTCCATCTTATCGTCGCGCAAGCGGTTGTTGAGTGTTTCCACCATGGCAACAAAGCACATATACTGCTCTTCATCGGGAAGGTCTTTTACCTTGCTCACGATGATTTTATTCTTTACGTTGATGTCGGAAAGGTGCTTGGACGTTTGCCCCAGCAATTCGATTCGGTGGGTCAGTATGAGCACCTTCTTGCCGGTTTCTTTGATATAGCGACGGGCAATTTCAGAGAAAATAACCGTCTTCCCTCCGCCGGTAGGCAATTGAAAACACAGGTTATAACTATTTGGATGTTCCTTTAACCTTCCGAAGATCTTCTCCAGCGCATCAGCCTGATAATCATAAAGTTTCTTTCCCTCATTTATATCAAGTATCTCCAGGGGTTCCAAGGTCATAGTGTCGTAGTTAGCAAAAAAAAATCGGGCAAAGATAGTCAGCCTTATTCGTTAATCGAGAACAATCGACGTGTATTGTATTCACAAGATGTTAATACCGGGGACTGGGGACTTGGTAATAGGTTATAGGTTATAGGTAATAGGTATCACCTATCACTTCTCCATTCCTCATTCTCCATTCTCCATTCTCCATTAAATAACGCCGAGAGCAAACGCAACCGCAAAAGCGATAAGCGCAAGAGAGATAATTCTATTGAGCAGTGGAAGCTCGGTTTTCTTGACGAGTTTGTTGCCTTGCCAGGCGCCACCGAAAGCAGCTAGTGTAGCAAGAGCGAGCAGATCCAGGCGCAAGTCGCTCCATCCGGCAGAGATGGATGCAGCATATATACTGATGCGTGAAACATCGACCAGGCAAGCGCACACCACACGTGTTCCCATAAAAGCATCTTTCGAAAGTCCGGAGCGCATGAGAAACGCACTACGCAATGCGCCTTGATGTCCGCTTAGGCCTCCAAAAAAACCACTCACAACTCCTCCAAGCGGCAACCAGCGAGAGGACAAGGCGATTTGATTCAGGGCAGGTGAGATTTCAATAACGGCGAAAGAAAGTATAATGACTGCTATGGTGATTCGTATAGAATCGGTTTGAAAATCGTGTTGAAGGAGAGAGAATTCAAGTTGGCTGCTCATTCCGGAAAGCAAGGTAAGACTCCATGCTCCGAGCAAAGCCCCTAACACAGAGGCCAAGCCAAACGTGCGAATCGTAGGCCAATGCGCATGCTTACCCACTAGAAAGAGCTTAAATACATTGTTGGCCATGTGCACGACAGCCGTCGCAGCAATTGCAACCTGAGCGGGAAAAAACAACATGAACGCAGGCAGCAACAACGTACCCAAACCAAAACCGCAGAAGAAACTCAGGAAAGCTCCTCCTAGCGCGGCGGACACAACAGCGAAATAGGAAAACATAGGACAATATAAAATGAAACCGTTATTGGGAACTGAGGACTGAGGACTGATGATAGAGTTAGATCACCTATTACCTAAACCCTATTACCTAAACCCTTGAACCTAATATGCCGCACCCACTGGTCATTCAGCGTATTTCCCGCAGGCCTCCAACACGCGATCGCCAACGGTGAGGGTGCAATTATGCGTTCCACCTTCACAGGTGCCCGGAGCGATAACCAGGCTTCCTTCGTTACCCTTGAGCTTCACTTCACCCGATGATGTGTTTTGCTTCCCGTCAATAACGAGAGGCTCCTTTTTCATCGTGAGCTCTGAAGTAACTCCGTCGACCGTGTACTTCACCAAAAACGTACCCTCCACATTCGAAATAATTTCAATCGATGGACCGGTGCCCGAAGCGACCGAGGCAAAGTAAGCCTGGGGACTGTTATCAATTTGCTCTACTACCTGAACATCAGCCGGGTTGGGTTCAACCTTTTTTTCACCACTGTTGCTGCATGCGCTCAAGAGAAGAGCGAAGGGAAGAATGTATTTTTTCATAGATCTATCAGTTACACGATTTAAAAATTTCGTTACCGGCAAAAAAGAAAACAGTCAACCAGACCAATCCTTTGATTAGAAAGAAAAAAAATCCAAGCCATCCTAACCTTTTGAGCCATTTGCGGAATGCGCTCTGTTGATTGTCATCATGCATATTTGATTCGCAAATTACATCATAGAAGCCATTGCGGCATGCATTGAAAAAATTCTATAAACACTATTCTATTCATGAAAAAGGCCGCTTGTGGCGGCCTTTTTCAAGCATATTTTTTCACTTATTCAAAAGCAGGTGCCACCACCTTGTACTTCTCGTTGAAAGCTTCCCAATTCCAAAGAAAATTCTTCATCAAATCGTCCAGGTTCTTAAGGAAAATGGGATTAGGGGTCTTCATTTGCTTGAAATATTCCTCTTGACATTCAACCAGATTGTATTTCAAAAACACACCCTTCGACATGGCGTAAACAATATTTTTCGAGGGATGATTGGCACGCGACATCACTTCCTTGTATTCCTTCACTTTCATGGAAAACTCGGTAGGCGTCATATCAAACGCCGGTGCCAATTTCGCTGTGATGCTTTCCACGATCTGCTTATCCATGCCATTATTGAAGTACTGGCTTATGTAGGAATAATTGCCGGCCAATACAATCATCAGAAACTTGCCATAATCATTCTCGTCAATGCGAGGCGACTGTACAAACTCCGGGGAATCGTTTATGAATCCGGCAACTTCAGCAAAACCATTCTCAACGGTTTCTACAATATTGTGAGCGAAAATGTGGGCAACGCGTTCAGCTGTAACCTTCTTTCTACCAAAAATCGTCAACATACCAAATTCACTTTTAGGTTGAAATTCACGTCTCCAAAACTATTTTAACATAGGCTTATAATGGCGCTTACAAACGCGCATATATGAACATAGTTATTAACGCGTAGCAGCAGGAAAAGAGTATTTTCGCGCTCCATGTATCGCCTTCTTATCAAACCCATGTTCTTTCTGCTACCGGCTGAACGTGCGCATTACACGGCCATGAATATGCTGAAGTTTGCGTACCGTGTTCCCGGTGGTCGTGCTCTTCTGAAGATGCTTTTCTCTCCTAGAAAAAGCAATCTTAAGCGCACACTTTTCGGACTTCAATTCGACAATCCAATCGGACTGGCAGCGGGTTTTGACAAAGACGCGCGCTGGGTGGATGAACTGAGTTCACTCGGTTTTGGGTTCATTGAAATCGGTACACTTACTCCCAAGGCGCAACCAGGAAATGATAAGCCTCGCCTCTTTCGCTTGCCGAAAGACGAAGCGCTCATCAATCGCATGGGCTTCAACAACGGCGGAGCGCAAGCAGCTGCAGAGCGCCTTCAAAAGCGCAGCACGCGCATCATCATTGGCGGCAACATCGGTAAGAATAAAATCACGCCCAATGAAGAAGCCGTGAACGACTACCTCTCTTGCTTTGAAACGCTCTTCAACCATGTCGACTATTTCGCTGTAAATGTGAGTTCTCCCAATACGCCCGGGTTGCGCGCATTACAGGAAAAAGAACCACTGCTGCATTTGCTCAACATGCTGCAACAGGCCAACAACAAAAAAACAAAACGCAAACCCATTCTGCTGAAAATAGCCCCGGACCTGACCGACGAGCAACTCAACGACATCATCGACATTGTTCGCGAAAGCAATATCGACGGTGTCATTGCAACCAACACGACCATTGCTCGCGAGCCTCTCACTACTTCAAAAAATGAAATAGAATCAATCGGTGCAGGCGGCCTGAGCGGCAAACCTGTAGCTCAACGCAGCACAGAAGTGATTCGTTACCTCAAGCAAAAATCGCATAATGCATTTCCTGTGATTGGTGTAGGCGGCATTCACTCCTCGCAAGACGCCATCGATAAACTCAACGCCGGCGCCGACCTCGTGCAGATATATACGGGCTTTATTTATGAAGGACCGGGGCTCGTTCGTAGAATTTGCAATGGCATAAATTAGGGGACTGGGGACTGGGGACTGGGGACTGGGGACAAGGTACTAGATACTAGATACAAGATATTAGATATTAGGTAATATGCAGTGGTTACTAAGCAGTAGGTACTCAGTCTTAGTCGGCAAAGAATTGTGTATTCAATCTCAAGTACCCAGTCCTCAGTCCCCAGTACCCAGTACCCAGTCCTCAGTAACCAGTACCCAGTCCCCAGTCCCCAGTCCTCAGTACCCACTGCCCCACCTCTCCTTCAGCCACTCCCTCACCTGCACTTCCTTCGCATTATTGCCGGGTTGGTAGAATTTGGCGCCCGCAAGTGATTCGGGCATGAATTGCTGATACACAAAATTGCCTTCGTAGCTGTGCGCGTATTTATACTCCTCGCCGTAGCCCAGGTCTTTCATGAGCTTAGTGGGTGCGTTGCGAATGTGCATGGGAATACTCAGGTCGCCGCTGTTGCGCACTTCGGCAATGGCGGCATCGATGGCCATGTAGGCGCTGTTGCTCTTGGGAGATGTGGCTAAATAGATTGCACACTGACTCAATATGATTCTGCTTTCGGGCCAACCGATATTCTCTACCGCGCGAAACGTGGCATCGGCCATGAGCAAGGCGTTGGCGTTGGCCAGACCAATGTCTTCCGATGCGAGTATAAGCATGCGTCGTGCGATGAACTTCGGGTCCTCCCCGCCTTCCACCATACGCGCCAAATAATAGACGGCTGCTTGCGGATCACTGCCGCGAATACTCTTGATGAACGCCGAGATAATGTCGTAGTGCATCTCGCCCGACTTGTCGTACATAGCAGGATTCTGCTGCACGATTTCCGCCACGCGCTCATTGGTGATGGCCTCGCCTTCTCCAAGCTGCGACACCACGAGTTCGAGCACGTTCAAGAGCTTGCGTGCATCACCGCCGCTCATGCGCAGCAGCGCTTCAAACTCTTCAACGCGAATTTGCTTCTTCATTAAATCCGCATCGGTGGCGAGTGCTTTCAATACCAGCTTCTCGAGGTCGGCGCGCTCGAGGTGCTTCATCACGTATACCTGGCAGCGTGAGAGCAATGCGCTGATGACTTCGAAACTCGGGTTTTCCGTTGTGGCACCGATGAGCGTCACGATGCCCTTCTCCACCGCGCCCAAGAGCGAGTCTTGCTGCGACTTCGAGAAGCGGTGAATCTCATCGATGAACAACACCGCACCACGCGAAAACATTCCTTGGCCTTGCACGCGGTCTATGACTTCGCGCACGTCTTTCACGCCACTGTTGATGGCGCTGAGAGTATAAAACGGACGCTTGAGTGTTTGTGAAATGATGTGCGCGAGTGTAGTCTTCCCCACTCCCGGCGGACCCCAGAAGAGCATGCTCGGTATGTTGCCGCTCTCAATAGCCTTGCGTAAAACCGCATTCGGTCCCACGAGGTGTTCTTGCCCGAAGTAGTCATCGAGCGAAGAAGGACGGAAGCGTTCAGCGAGGGGGATGTGATTCATGCGCACCCAAAATTAACCCTTGCGGTCGGATGGGTCCAATAAATCGGGCCTGCGCTCGGTGGTCTTTTTAATAGCCTCGTTCATGCGCCATTCTTCAATCTTACCGAAGTGTCCGCTGAGCAGCACCTCCGGTACGCCCCAGCCCTTGTATTCAGCCGGACGTGTATACACAGGGGGCGCGAGTAAATCGTCTTGGAACGAATCAGTGAGAGCACTGGTCTCGTCGTTCATCACACCGGGAATGAGGCGCACTATGGCATCAACCAAAACCGCCGCAGCCAATTCGCCGCCGCTGAGCACGTAGTCGCCAATAGAAATCTCCTTGGTAATGAAATGATCGCGCACGCGTTGGTCCACTCCTTTGTAATGCCCGCAGAGTAATATAATATTCTTCTTAAGAGAAAGCCCGTTGCACGTGCGCTGGTTGAGGCGTTCGCCATCGGGTGTGAGGTAGATAATCTCGTCGTATTCGCGCTCGCTCTTCAACTTCGTGATGAGATCATCGATGGGTTGAATGGTCATGACCATGCCCGCACCGCCACCAAACTGATAGTCGTCGGTTTGCTTCTGCTTGGCCGTGCTGTAATCGCGGATGTTGTGGATATGAATCTCACAGATACCGCGTTCCTGCGC
>Ga0315907_10003428_pt1 | contig 18762 bp, 21 predicted proteins | sample LakEriMetagenome_3_FD_203525 | JGI IMG/M metagenome (GOLD analysis project Ga0315907, IMG submission 203525) | Freshwater fungal communities from buoy surface, Lake Erie, Ohio, United States - Buoy 12 MA123 | ecosystem: Environmental > Aquatic > Freshwater > Lake > Lake biofilm | place: USA... | reverse complement strand
TCTGTTGCGGCATAGTCTTGTGAAACGTAAGCTAACGCATGATATGAAATGATCATGGCAGATAAAACACTGAAACTTAGAATATATTTTTTCATTTCTTCTCCTTAAGGAAAAACATAAGTTGTGTATTTCGAATAATACTCATCACGTAAGACCTTATACTCTTCGAGACATTTTTTTCGAGTTTTCGCTGATTCCGTTGTCACTCTAATCGCATCGGGAGATCCAAGGGACTCAATGTATTTAGCAGATGCTTTTACATAAGCATCCCGAGCAGCAGTATAAGGACCTGTAGCCAGTTTGAGCTCATTAGCAGATTTTAGGTAGGCATCTCTCGTTTCCCGATAAGTTCTAGCATAATCTTCAAGATCAAAGGCATAAACGCCCACTGAAAAGACGAGGACTAAAAATAAGACTGTTTTATACATAATGACCTCTTTTATAATTTATAGGGAGCAGCTTGAAATTTTTTTTCTCATTTTTAAAAGTAGCTGAACAGCTTCATTGTTACCTTTGCTTGTTTGCTCGGTGATTTCTAGATCAATCCATGTTTTGGCCGCTGAATCCCAAGGACCTTGGGCCAGTTTTCTTTCATTGTCCGCTTTTAAGTACGCGTCTCTTGTTGCTCTATATGTCGTTGCATAATCTTCTAGATCAAAAGCGAATGCCTTTGTTCCTGTAGCTGTCGCGACAAAAATGGATAAGAAAAATAATAGTTTAAGTTTTGCCATTTTGAATCCTTTTGAAATAAACCTCACCTAGCTCTTCGGATAGATAATTTTATTTTTGAGAGTGAAAATATTCTTTTTTGAATACCATACATTAATGGTCAAGGGACGAGGTATTATCTTATTGCTCGATACAAAGGATCGGTTTGAGTTGATCACAAGTTTCAAGACTTGAATTCCAGGCCGAAACCGAACTCACAGTCCCTGATTTTGAAGCCAAATTGCTCGTCCAGCCATCACAATGGTCACTAGATGTTGACCATGAAGCTGAGTCAATACCTGTCCAGAAAACATCTCCAGAGAGTTCAAAAGGGGAAGTAATAGATGAAAAGTTCTTACTAGCAGAGGTCGTCGTCACAGTCACACTATCAGTTCTTTGATAAACTTTTGAAGGACCTAAGACCCAGTCAAATTCAGGTGAATGACCTCTCGTGAGTGGTACGCCTAGAAAGGCTTTATAGGTACCCATCCCTGGATTGTTTGAATCCGATGCGCATTTGAGGTCTGCCTCTGTGATGCCGCCAAGATTCCCATCGTAAAGAGTGTCAGTGACAAAAAGTTTTAGGGGTGTACTTCCAGCTGCAATTGGAAAAAGTGGTTTGAAAGCGGTAATCCAATCCACTGATGTGGACGTGTCAAAATTGCTGTGATTGGCATTCACGCGTGAGACATTCCAGTTACTAATATTCATCTCAAAGACACTGGCCCCTTGAAACATATTATTCATATTAGTGACTTTAGAAGTATCCCAAGGGGCAATGGGTTTATTGAATAGGCGTGCATTGTAAAACATGTAGCTCATGTTCGTCACAAGTGATGTATTCCAAGTTAGAATATCACTATTAAAATTAACGGCACTTGTAAACATGAAGGACATATTTGTCACTTTGCTGGTGTTCCAGTGCATGTTGAGGGCCCCGCCATTGTCAAAAAGTGTTGCTCCATAAAACATGTAGCTCATATTTGTAACATTGGATGTGTTCCAATTGAAAATTGCACTCTTAAATTTTTTTGCATACATAAAAGTCCCCTGCATTTTAGTCACACTTGAAGTGTTCCAGCCATTCAGGTTTTGATTAAATTCTTGTGCATTCTGGAAAGTATTATACATGTTAGTCACAAGACCTGTGTTCCAGCCACTTATGTCTTGATTGAAAAGTAATGCATCTTCAAATGTGCGCTCAAGACTGGTCACCTTTGAGACATTCCAGTGACTCAGTGGTTGGTTAAATTTACTGGCATTAATAAAGGTTCGATTCAAGCTCGTCACATTGGTTGTAATCCAAGTGTTAAGGTTGCCGTTAAATGAGACTGCTGAATAAAAAGTGGAAGACAGACCCGTCCCTGTGAGCGCCGGTAATATCCAGGTAAAATTGTTTGAGACTCCACTTGGGGATCCGTTATTAAAGAGGAGGGCCGTACAAAACATGCCGGAGATTGTTTCGACTTTTGAAACATCCCATGAATTTAAGTTTTGATTAAATTTGCTCGCTCCGTAGAACATATTATTCATTTTTAAAACATTTGATGTGTTCCATTGACCTGGAGTGGAGATGAGAGGTTGATTAAATTCACTGGCTCCCTGAAACATCGAATTCATATCGGTGACGTTACTTGTGTCCCAGGATGAGATGTTTTTATTAAACATTTTTGAATTGTAGAACATGCTTTCCATGTTCAAAACAGAGGTGGTTGTCCAGCTGCTAATATCTTGATTGAAAGATTCGGCACTATGAAACATGAAGGCCAGGCTTGTCACTCCACTCATTTCCCATTTATTGCCTATTTGAGATAATGGTTTTGTCGAATCTCCAGGGGCATCGCCGTTATTGAATTTTTTTGCTCCTAAGAACATGGAGACAAACCCTCCACCTGTGACTAAATGAGTATCCCAAGTACTAATGTCTTGATTAAATTCTACTGTGTAGGCAAATGTCCGATACATATTTGAGACAGTTGAAGTATTCCAGCCTCCAGGAGTTACAGTTAATGGTTGATTAAAAAAACTTGCCATGTAAAAAGTTTCGGAAAGTGTCGAAACGTCTGATGTGTCCCAGTTCTGAATATTTTGGTTGAACTTTCTAGCATAAGCAAAAGTTCTTCTTAAACTAGCATTTAATCTTGTATCCCAGTTTGAGATATTTCCATCGAAATTTGTTGCCCCTTGGAACATACCTTCAAAACTAACAACCTTTGATGTGTCCCAAAGAGAACCTGATTTTGAAATATCTTGATCGAAAGCTGCAGCATCAAAAAACATAAAACTCATAGAAGCAACATTTCTAGTATCCCATAATGAAATATCTTGGTTGAAGAGAGAAGCTCCTGCGAACATTTTAGACATGGTGGTTACTTTTTCAGTTTTCCATTTATTTCCGTTTGTAGGTAAAGGACGATTAAATTTCATCTTAGGATAAGTTTTTGGGAAAAGGGCATCGACTGCATAAGAAGGTGTGAAGTCTGGTGCTGGACCGACCTCATAAATTGTATTGCTACTGAACATTTCAGACATGTTGGTCACATTATGGGTTTCCCAGTTATCAAGTGGCTGATCAAAATTGACTGCCCCTTTGAAAAGTGCCTTGAATGAAGTCACATTCGCGGTATTCCAATGGTTGATATCGGAGTTAAAACTGCTAGCTCCTTCAAACATGCTCTCCATGGAGATACTAGGTCCAATAACCGGTGAATCTGTGGCACTAATGGTGCTTAAGCTTATAGCATTTTTAAACATGGCCGTGAGATCCGTCCAAACATTTGTTCCCCATTGAGTAACACTCATAAGTTTTTGAGGTGCTGTGATAAATTTCAGTTTGGACATTTGTCCAGTTACGATAGGAGAAAGTTCAATGGTGTACGTCCCGGGGGAACTGTAGGTATGAATCCTGTCAGGATCAGCAGCATTTGTAATAACATTAAAAGTGCCATCTCCCCAGTAGGCCACAAAATTATAAACACCAGCTGCGTCGAGAGGCAAAACAGCTGTTTTCTTAGTATCGGGATCAGTATCACCTTGATCAGTTTTCCATGTATATGTAAAAGCTTTTTCAGTGAATGTGACTGTGTCGTTAAAGCTCGCTGTAAAGCTAGGTGTTGTTACTCCAATATTAACCGTTTCAATTGTTGTCCCTTTTACTTTACAAGTTGATACTCCAAGTGAGTTGGAGATTGTGCATACTGATACAGTTGACTGAGTTCCGCTTTCTGAAATGACAGGGGTATAGTCTGGAACTGCAACATTGTCCTGGTCTTTCAAAGTGATTGTTACAATGGCTTCATCAACTCCATCTCCAATAGCATACTCACTGACACTGATGGAGCATTTTGGTTCATAGGGTGTTTGAAGATTAAACACAACTGGTGAACCACCCATCACGTTTACAGGAGTGAGGATTTCTAGGCTCTTAGGTTCATCGGTTCTTGAGGATAATCTGCAAGTTGAGATACCGTTCGAATCAGAAAGGCTGCATGTTCCATAATTATTATCACCGCCAGAATCCGTAGCAGAAAAGGTTGGCCTGATACCCATGACAGGAAGTGATTCCTGATCGAGAAGTGTGATCGTAATCTCTGAATAAGAAACGCCATTAGCAATGATTCCCGTCGTTCCTAGGATGGTTGAATGGATGACCGAAGGTGTTCGACTTAAAGCTGCAGGTTGAACCCACATCTTGGCCCTGCAAGAAATTAAAAAAGGAATGAATAAAAGCAGCTTTAAAAATACCGTCATTTCTAACTAAACTATCGGCATTTTTGAGAGTGAAAATTAATCTTTTGGGCTAATTAAAGAGGGTGACTTCATCACAGTACTTAGGCACATGGACCTTCAAACCTGAAGCCTGCAGCTTCTGATTAAACTCCTCTAGCTTTAAACCCCACCATAAATCAATTTCTCCAGTTCTTTTCATAGGATAGAAGAAGTTGTCAATGTGAAGAGGGATAACAAGATTGGCCCTCGTTGGACGGAGAGTTTCAGTCAGGATCTTTTCCGTGGAGGTCCGATTGGCAATACTGATAAAGGCTACATCGGCTTTTAGCTTTTGAAGAGGGCCATTATTTTCAATATCTGCCACGGCTTGATAGAGTATTTTGCCTTTAGGATGAGTGATGTAGAAGCTAAATGTATCTCCAACTTTGTAGTCCCAAGCTGAGGCTTGAGGTGGAATTGGTTTTTCGATATGCCCATCCATCAGCATGATCCCCGCAGCATGGGGCGGGTGAGGGGTATTAAAAGTGCTGATCATAAAGTCACCGATTTTAAAAACTCCACCATGTTTAATTTCTTGAAGCTCGTGGGATGAGAGTCCATGACCACGACCCACATTCATAACTGAGGATGATCCAAAAAGTTTATTTTTAAATTTTTTGACAACATAGGGAGCATCAATCACATGATCTGTGTGGGCATGATTCACAATTGTTGCTTGTACCGAATGAACTCCACAACGATTAAGCCAATAATCAACTTCAGCATGGTTACTTTGAATCTTTTTAAAAGGCAGAAAATCCAGAGGAGAAAATCGAGTTATGGCCGGATCAAAAAACAAAGTAGTTTTTCCATCGGAAATAGTCATGGCGGTAATTCCTAGCCACTTAAATTTTATTTGCGCAAATGATGAGATTGAAAATGTAAGGAGTATTAAGGAGAGAAAAGATTTCATAGCTTAAGGCCTCTTTGAAAAATCAACACGTCAAAACACATTTCAATATCCTTTCTGTTTGTTAAAAAAGTATAGGGGCAGTCATAAAAAAAATCAGGGCAGGCAAGGGTGGCTTGTGCAGGATGACTAGGCAAAAATTATTTGTTGGGAAAAAAATAATTTTATTTATAATTAGAAGAGTGAAGGTACCAGCTATTGCTAAAAAAACCTTTGATCAGCTCTCACATCTCCCTGAATTCTTGGGGATCGTTCAATTTATTCTAGATAAAATCTCTCGTGTTTCGTCTCCTTTAAAGCGCGCCAGAATAGTTCATAAAAGCATTGATGAATTTAATGAGGAAATTTTTGCCCACCCCCTCGTACAGCAATATAGTCCCTGCAAAGTGGGCTGTTCGGCCTGTTGCCACACCCAGGTCAGTGTGACCTCTGATGAAGCTGAGTTGCTCACACAAAAGATCATGGAAGGAGTGGAGATAAATCTTGAGCGTCTAGAGCGTCAGGCAAGTGTGAGTGAAGAGACGAGTACATTTTATCAATTAAAATATGATGATCGGGCCTGTGTTTTTCTTGATGATTCTGGTGCCTGCACTGTTTATGAAGATCGTCCCTCAGTCTGTCGTACCAATGCTGTTTTAGGTGACGCCCAACAATGCTTAGTTTCGGGGGATACTCAACAACTAAGATTAGTGAAAACCTCTAAGGCCGACATGGCCATTTATGCCTCTTTTCTTCACTCAAAAGAGAGTGGATCTCTTCCCTTTATGGTCTTTAAAAAGCTTAAGGAAAAATCATTTTCTTTATCAACTCAGTCAGTAAAGCTTTAATTTCCCACCTTCGATGTGATCCATAATTAGTTTATAATCTACTCAAATTTAATTTTATCAAAGGTAAGAGTATGATGACTTTCGCACTGGCCTTAATTGCTCTAATCGCATTTATTTCGTTCTATGTGATTGGTATGTACAACAACCTGATTAAACTCAGACAACAACAAAAAAATTCTTTCTCTCAAATTGATGTGCAGCTGACGAGGAGATATGAACTCATTCCGAACCTCGTAGAAGTGGCGAAGAGTTACATGAAGCACGAACAGGACACTCTTGAAAAAGTGATTCAGGCCAGAAACGTTGCCTGGGCAGCAAAAAAATCTGCTTCACAGGACCCAAGCAATGCTGAGGCGATGACAAAACTCATGGCCGCCGAAAACGTCGTGAAAGGTCAGCTGGGAAGTTTTATGGCGATCTCAGAAAGTTATCCAGAACTTCGCTCCAATGAAACCATGAAGTCTCTGATGGAAGAGCTTACTTCAACGGATAATAAAGTTTCATTCGCCCGTCAGTCCTATAATGATATGACCACCGACTACAATACCGCTCTAGAGGTTTTTCCCTCCAACATCATCGCTAATATGTTCAACTTTTCGGCAGCCACTCTTTATGAAGTTGAAGATCAGAAAGCTCGCTCTGCTGTTAAAGTTAAATTCGACTAATGAATTTTTTTAAAGAACAGGAAATAGCTCGAAAAAGACTGGAGAGATTTCATATTCTCTTCATGTTTACAGTCATGGCAACGGCTACTTCTTCGGCGATTGTACTGAGAGTTTTAATGGATAAAACAACGCCATTCGAGCAAATTTTTACACGTAGATTATTCCTTTCATCTCATTTTTTTTGGAGCATTCTCTTCTTCGCTGCAATTATTTATGGCTGCTCTCAGTGGAAGAGATGGCTTCTTGGACGTGGCGGGAGCCTTGTTGCAGAGTCCATGGGGGGAGTAGAAATCAGTAAATGTGAGAATGATCTAGATCTTGAAAAACTCAAAAATATTGTTGAGGAAATGAGCATTGCTTCAGGAATTATTCCGCCTAAGATTTTCCTCTTAGCGGAAGAAAATGATATCAATGCTTTTGCTGCTGGACTTACTTTCCATGATGCCGCCATTGCCGTTTCTAAGGGGTGTTTAAAAAAACTTAATCGTGATGAACTCCAAGGAGTTGTCGCTCATGAAATTGGCCATATTGTAAACGGTGATATGAAACTGAATCTTGAAATCATAGGATACTTATTTGGTCTTATGGCGATTTCAGATTTAGGCAAGGCCATCATGAGAGGAAGAGATCGAAAAAAAAATCCAACTCTTATTATTGGCTTATGTTTCTATGTTGTTGGTTCACTAGGTTATGTCATGGGGCTGCTTCTTCGCTATGCGATCTCCAGAAACCAGGAATTTGCTGCTGATGCCAGGGCCGTGCAATTCACACGAAATCCTCATGGTATTGGAGGCGCTTTAAAAAAAATTCTCGCTGGCCTGGATGATTTTAAAGTTGAAGCACCTAAAGGGCATGAAGTCAGTCACATGTGGCTATATTTTCCACGGTCCACTTTCTTTTCGTCTCACCCACCACTAGAGGAAAGAATTTCAAGAATCTTACAAGGTTTTAAGGCGAAAGAATTTTTCCAAAAAGAAAAAAAATCAATGAGAGAAGAACATAGTTCTCTCATTGACCAAGAGACGGGAAGTTCCTTCGTCGCCAAAAAATCAAAAATCAACGTTGTAGGAACTCAAGAGGCTTTGATTGAAAAGCAGGCGATGGATTTTTTTGAGGATATTGCCTCTCATAGCAAATTGAATCGTGAGTTTAATCAACAATTCATAGAGGAGATGAATATTATCTTAGGTCGCTTGCGAAACCTGCCTCTGGAGAAACTTAAACCACTTTTGGAGAAGCTCAAATCCATCATTAAGGCCGATAGTCGATTGACACCCAGAGAGCTCCTTTGTTTTGCTCTTTTTAAGGAAACACTATTATCACAAAGGGCAAGCTTGAAGCGAGATATAAAGTTACAAACGATAAAAAAAGAAATCCTCTCACTTCTAAGTTTTCTGGCGAAAGTTTCGAGTGATTCACCGACGGATCAAAAAGAGAGTTTTAAGGCGGGAGTTGCATGTCTCTCATTTGGGCCAGACTTACCTATGAGCACTCAGTTGGGGACTCAAGATCTTTTAGTGGCCTTTGAAAAATGCCGGAATCTAGCCCCGTTAGAAAAAGAGAAATTATTACTGTCCGTTGATAAGGCCATTGAAACACAAAAAAAATTCTCTTTTAATAGCGAACTTATTAAAAAAGTTCTCGCCGAAATAATGGGTGTCCCTCACTCTGAAATCTAGGAAAATAAAAATGAAAATTGAAGAACTCATCATTGAAGATATAAAAATAGGTGAAGGAAAAGAGGTCGTCAAAGGGGCCCTCCTCATAGCTCATTACGAGGGACAACTCACTGATGGCACAAAATTTGATTCATCGTTTGATCGAGGAAAACCCTTTCAATGTGTGATTGGTACTGGTCGCGTGATTAAAGGCTGGGACATTGGACTTATAGGGATGAGAGAAGGTGGAGTACGAAAACTAACGGTTCCCTCTCATCTGGCCTATGGTGAACGGCAAATCGGTGACATGATTCCGGCCCACTCAGATCTTATTTTTAAAATAGAATTAATTGAAGTCCGAGTTCGAGATTAAGCAGTTTCAAAGACTTATTGTGATTGTAAAAACTATAGATCCCACTTAACTCTTTAATCCCTCTTATTTAAGATGCGTTCATCAAACAAAACACATCGATGGGGTTTATATGAAACAATTATTATGTCTGTTATTTATTCTTTCTGCCTTCTCTAGTTGGGCCGGTTCTCGGCTAGAAGCTTGGAAAAATGGTGAAGGGATTAAATTTGTTATTCGTGATGATCAAGGTCGTTTTTTAACTTATGCCGAAATGACTCTAGAGAACTGGAATGATGGTGATCAACGATCTGAATGGGTTGCTCGTAAAGCTGATGGAACTTTTGTCACTGGTTATAAAGGTCATCTTGAAAAGTTTAAAGTTAAAGGCCTTGCTCGCGAAGAGGTCAGGCTTGTGATTCGAAATTCAGCTGGAGAATTCGTCACTTGGAAGGCGATGGATGAGGATCTTACGGCCGGCTTTGAAAGAATGGATCTTGATCGCGATGGTGATAAAGAAACAGTTTATGTCATCCGTTATCAAAATAAGTTTGTGAATTGGGCGAAGGCTAAACTTGAAAACTGGAAGAATTTAAAATATCCGGTTCTTGTCGTAAGAGATTCAGCTGATTCTGAAAATAATGGAAAAATTTTAGCTTGGATCGCAGCAGAGAAAACGGTTAATGGAAAACTTCTTTATCGTGATCCGGAAACTGGAAAATTTGTTTCTACCAATAAATAATGAACTTTTGAAAATCCCCAGCAAGTCTGGGGATTTTTTTATGGATAATGTTTCTTAGAATACTCATCAATCATCTTATTAATTTCAGTAGCCTTCTCACCTTTCACAGATTTTCTTGCCATCTGGATATTTTCTAAAGTCACAGGAGAGGTTGTTTCTGGGTGATTGAAAAGGGTCTTTATGCCCTCGGCTTCGGAATAAAAACAAAGTGAACTCAAGACGGTTTCACCTTTGCCAAATGTATAAACGCTACTTGCATTTAAATTAATCTTAGCATTTTTAACTAAAAGCGAGAGTACTTCAAAGTTCTTATTTGTCGCCGCCATATGGAGGGGAGTTCTGCCCCCATCGGCCGGTTGATTGATATTTGTTTTATATTTTGGATCAAGAAGCACTTCTACGGCCCATGGGCGATTCCATTTAGCCGCTTGCATGAGAGGTGTGGTCTTTTGAAGGTTAGCATCCTGTAAGTTTGGATCTGCTCCTGCATCAAGGAGTGCCCTTAAGATCTCAGGACTCCCATAGCGTACGGCCAATGAGCTCGCAGAGATAAAACTTGCATGGTCCTTAATAGCGTTAGGGTTAGCACCTTTGCGAAGAGCTTTTTGGACAGCTTTGAGGTCGTTTTTTTGAATCGCCTCAAAAAGTTTGGCTGTTTGTCTTTCACTAAAAAGTTTGGAATCAAGTTCTGAAGCGAGCTGGGCTTTTTCCTGAAGCTCATTAGAGACTGTTATCGACTTATCATCTGGGCAGATGACCTCTTGTGCATTAGCGGAGAGATGTAACACCAACATGAGGATAATAAGTTTCATCAAAACCCCTAATTTTTATCTGTTCCCGTTAACTTCAGTTTTTGTTTTTTGAGGTTTATGGTTTTTAAACTCATCAGCATTTCTAGTGGCCCCATGCTCACGGCGAAACATTCTTTTGATGGAAGTATCGCTTTGGGCTGTTTGCCTAAAAGAGTCTGCAATCTTTAATCGGTCAGCACACTTAACACAAATCCACTCAGCTTCAGTGGTTGGATTTCTATGGTAGTAGAGCTCAACATCAGGCCGAACTTGCTGACATTCTTCACAAAAATTTCGTTGCTCTTGATGGATGATCGTTTCAGTTATTTTTTTCTTTGCAATAACTTCTCTTTCATTTTGTGCTTTAGGATTTGGCGTGGCCTTTAATCCTGCTTGTAATAGCTGTTCTTTTAAACTTTTCATTATGAACTCCTGACGCTTTCATTGTACCAAAAAGCAGGCCTATGGTCTAAAAAAATCAAGGTCTGAACATCTTGTGAAGCCTTTGTTTTTTCAATTTGAGATCGGCCAGGCGTAAATCATTTAAAAACTGATATTTCTCTTCAGGTAAGAGAGGAATTCCCCTGGCCTCGATTGTCTGCTTATTGGCCGGCTGCAGCCTAATTTGGAGCCATTCACCAACTGAATCTAGTACCCCAAAAAAACCAATGAGTTTTCTCGACATATTCAGGGGGAGCTTTTCTTTAACATAATTTTTGAGAAGGGGGATTCGGCGCATGTACCAAACAATATGTTTGTAAAATTTTGATTTCCTAGATGAGCCATTAATCATGCGATAACCAAAATCATCGACCCATCGGTACATCGCCTGGAGAATAGCATCTTTTTCGTGAGAATCATTGACTCGGTTTGCATCTCTCCATTCGGCAATAATTTTAAAGCGTGGATCAATCTCCAGGTCAGCAGGGATAAATGACTCTTGGATATTAATTTCTAGATCATTCACAAAACTTGATTTTCTCATCAGCACGCGATTTTTAATCAGGGGAACTTGAATCTGATTATCGCTGACTTTACTAAAGGACCAAGAAACAATCTCAGAACAAAATAAATTCTGATCCTCATCCATATCAAAACCGAAGTCATAGTTAATATTACCTGTTGTTTCTGAAGCTTTCTTAACTGTTTCAAAAGCAAATTTGGCTGCACGTGCTGCAAGCTTTTGATCTTCAAATCTTAAGACCATGGTTCTAAAATTAGAGTCTTTAATATGGGCTTCAAGGGGGCGCACAATTGAGCCGACTTCAATATGGGCTTCTATGGTCCAGAATTTATTCTTCTCATCTTTGTAAACTAAGCTCAGGTGAGAAAATTGAGTGTCTTCTTCTCCAAGCGAAGCGATGGCAGCTGAGGTAAAGGCATTTCCACGAGTCAGGAGAAGATCACCACTTTCTAGATCTTGAGAAAGTTCTATGGTCTCAAAACCAGGGGCCTTATGAACCTGTGGGTTTTTCATTGAAAAAGCGGAGCTGGAAACTGCTAAGCCTAGATTATTTCTGGCTTGATATTCCTCACTTAAATCTTCTAAGAGCCTAATATGGCGAAAAATCGGGCGCAAAGATCTGGCACAATCGGCTGAATAATTCATCTCTTGATGGAGTTGCTGAATCCTTTGGTGGAGGGCCTGTTTTGAATCCCATAACTTTTGAGAGAACTCTCTTGATCCTAATGAGTTAAATATTTCTTTGAGGTCTAGGGCCTTCACGTGAGTTAATTTCTCATTTAATTCAAGACTTAAAGACTCGCAGTTTTCAGAGGTTAGATTTTCTGCATGCAGAGAAAGTTGATGGAGGAGGGGAGCCTTGGCCCAGCTTAAATGTGCATAGAAGACGAACAGTTGAATAAAAATGAGTCGCTTCATGAGTGTAAAGCTCCATAAAATGGCCTGTTTTGAATGTTTGAAGCAAAGCAGGTGCCATTGGATTTGAAGTGACTAATGTTTAAACATCTTGAAACTTCTATCCGGACGTCGTGCTTTCTATAAACCAAAATATTAATTTAGTGTTTAATAGGTTTATGAAAGTCATTTTACTCATTATTCTTTCTCTCGTTTCCCATTTGTCTTTGGCACGTTCAGAGAAAACTCTTCTCGATCAGCACTATGGTCCAGATGAACGTCAGGTCTTCGATCTTTGGCTTCCCAAGTCTTCTAAGAAAACACCTCTGGTGATTTATATTCATGGCGGCGGCTTTGTCATGGGAAGCAAAAATGAAATGAGAGGTAACAGGATCATTAAGAAATACTTAGATGCTGGAATTGCATTTGCCTCGATTAATTATCGATTTCTAAAAACCACTCCCTTGCAAACCATCATGCGTGAAGATATCGCAGGCTTTGTTCAATTCATGCGCCATTATGCCCGTAAATATAATATTAATAAAAATTATATTCTCTCCCATGGCTTCAGCGCTGGGGGAAGCTCAAGTCTGTGGCTTGGAACCCATAATGATATTGCCGATCCTGAGAATGAAAATCCCATCAAGCGAGAGTCGAGTCGAGTGCTTGCCATAGGTCACCTCTCAGCTCAAGTTTCATACGATTTTATTGATTGGTTTCATTACTTTGGTCGCGAGCAAACCGAGAGGTTTGTGGGGCAACAAATCTGGAGTCGCTATCACCTTGCAAATTTTGATGAGCTTTTTACTGAAAAAGGAAAAGCGATCCGCCAGGATGTAGATAGTTATGAAAATATGGATGCTGAGGATGCGCCGATGGTGCTTTGGAATGGTTTACCAGATATTGAGAGTCCTGATGGAAATCATTTTATGCATAGTCCTCGTCATGCAAAACTTCTGGCCGAACGAGCTCAGCAGGTCGGACTTGAGGTCAAGCTCCTGCTCGATGCCGACAGAGAAGTGAAGTATGATATCTTAGGAGAGGTCTTTAAATTTTTTAATGAGAAGATTGCAGCAGAAAAAAAGAGAAGGAAAAATTTATTTTTCTGGATGAGATAAATTGTGTTCTTGAATCACTTGATAGGCCGGTCTCATTTTGCCAAAGGCTTCAAAAGAGTAGCGGGCCTCTTTGTTCACTCCAGGTCTGACATCTGATAAGCGCCAGGCCAGAGCTTCTTTAAATCCACACTTCTGAGCATTCTTAAGATAGGCGATCGTATTTTTGAGCTGAAGCTCATCATCATAGCGATGATTCAAATAGCTTTGACCAAACTCACCTAAAACGAGTTCTTTTTTGCCAAGGCTTGCGTATTTTTTGAGTCTATCGCATCGATAAATGTCACCGCTATCACCATAAGAATGAAAATCCAGAAAATCTGCACAGGCCATAGGACCCTTATCGCTGAATAGATTCAGTGGGTGAATAATCACAGGGTGAAGTCTGAGAGAGAAAGTGGTTGGAGTCGTCGTAAAACCAGGGTGGGCCTGAATAAAGCTTCTCCATTGGCACATCATGCGTCTGGCCCCTTGCCAGCCATAATCAAAACCAAATCGGTTGATGACGGTGTCCATTTCATTGCAGATATCAATGCGATTAATCACATCGGCAAGACCAGCTTCTTGAATCGCCTTCAGTAGTGGTCCAATAACTTTTTTAAGAAAATGATCACTACCAGCTTCTTGAAAAAGAGATCTCAGTTTTTTGAGATCCTCTTTCTTGAGTTGATCTGGTCGATAAGTATGAGCATCAAAAAAGGTCATATAGATTTTAATCTTATGCTCTTTAGCGATTTGCAAAGTGGTGAGAAAGTTTCGAATAAAGTCTGCTCGAGGTCTTGCGATTTTACCGTTTTCCCACTCAAGCATAGGAAAGTTAGAAGATTCAAAAAGCCAGAGCCTTAAAGATTTTGAGCCAGCTTCTTGATTAAGCTTCATGATTCTTTGAACTTCAGCACGGTCGAAGTGACTATCAAGATACTGAAGAGCATAGTCGTTATGAAACCAGGCCTGATTAAATCCAACATTCATTCCATGGGCCTTGAGCCCAAGAAGCATCATGCAAGTCATGAATATGGATTTAAACTTTAAATATCTCATGGAAAATATTTAAGGACGTTCACAAACTTTTGTAAACCAAGATTAAGACTTTGATAGATTTAAAATTTGTTTTGTCTGGTATTGGCAAGAATTGTTTCTGCAAAAAGAGCAGTAAACATCGCAAAGAGTGCTGTCCCTGTAAGCATTAGTAAGATTCCTAAAATTTTACCCTGAAAGGTGACCGGCGTAATGTCGCCATAACCGGTGGTCGTGGCCGTGGCAAATCCCCACCAAAGAGCATCAATAAATGAGTGAAGTTTAGGGTTAATTCCAGACTCAATCAGAAAAAAAACAAAACTAAAAAGACCTATGAGTGAGTTACCTAATAAAGTGAGAAGGATAAAAACTGGACTCTTAATTAAAGAAAAGATTTCGGCCAAAAATAATCTTAAGCCTACGATGACAAGGCGACCAGTTGGTCTGTGCTGACTCATGAGTCATCCTGTTAAAATGAGTAAAACATGTGAATGTCTAAATTTTTCTTTTTCTCATGAATCATGTCAAGTAAGTAGCTCAAAAGATCGTCTGTGGTCACTATCCCGCAGACTTGCCCCTGATCATTCTCCACTACAAGGCATGAAACTTTTTGCTCGAGCATCGTTTTTGTCGCCTGCTCTATGGAAGTCTCGCCAACAATGGTTAATACGGGCCAGCTCATAAAATCTGAAACTTTTAATTCATCCGAAAGATGAGTTTCAAATTGATATTCACTTAACTTATGACTGATTTTCGCCCGCTCAAGATCTCTCTCGCTCAAGAGTCCTACTGGGCGTGAGTTTGTATCCACCACCGGAAGATGCCGTATGTTTTTTTCCTTCATAATTCTGTAAGCACTCAAAAGGCTCTGTTCAGGTTGAATCGTGACGACTTTTTTATGCATCAGGTTCTTGGTTTTTTTCATAAATTTTCTCCTTCTTGATGATGACATAAGGTGGGGAAGTCAAAATATGATCAAGGTCACCGACAGGGGCTTTAACAAGACTTATATTTTAGACTCTTGATGCGTGGCGCATGAGGGGTTTTTGTAGATAACTCCTTATTTTTTGACTAGAATGAGTCTGTATTTCCTAACTGATATCATCTTTTATATAGGAGTTCTTATGGACGTTGCTCTATTTACTCAAGAGGGTCTAGTGATGATCCTAAGATGGATCCACTTCTTTGCTGGTGTAGCTTGGATTGGGCATCTTTATTATTTTAACTTTGTTCAAGGGGCTTTTTTAGCTGAAGTTGATGCTCCAGTAAAAAACGTTGCGCTTGCTAAACTTGCTCCTAAGGCCCTTTGGTGGTTCCGTTGGGGTGCTATGTTTACATTCCTTTCTGGTGTCGCCATGCTGGCCATCGCTGGTAAAGATCTAGGGGCCGATTTCATGAAGACTCCTTATGGAATCTACATCTCAATTGGTGCTCTCCTCGGCACACTTATGTTTTTAAACGTGTGGCTGATCATTTGGCCTAAACAGAAAGTGATCGTTGCTTCAGCTCTTTCCGTGATCAATGGCGGACAAGCAAATCCTGAGGCTGCTAAACTTGGTCCTCAAGCGCTTCTGGCTTCAAGAACAAACGTGATGTTCTCGATGCCAATGCTTTTCTTTATGGGAGCTTGTCGTCACCTCAGTCTTAATATTCCAGAAAACTTTTCTGCTGGTCTTGTGATGGGTGTTATCACTCTCATTATCCTTATGCTTGAGCTCAATGCGATTAAAGGAAAGTTGGGACCTCTTACAACTGTTAAGGGTGTTATTCACTGTGGTTTAGGATTACTTGTTGTCCTTTACGGATTAGTTGAGGTTTTAGTTTGATACAGATAATTTGGTTAGGAACACTGGGTGTTCTTTATTTATTTTTTATTGTGATGACGCCGGTGAAGGCGCCAGCTCCTCGCAAGGCTTTAGCTGCAGTTGAAGTTCAAAAGACTGTGACTGAAGAATCAAAAGAGGAAGCCAAGGCAGCTCCTGCAGTGGTTGAAGTTGAGCCTGTAGATATTGAAAAAGGTAAAACAATTTATCTCGCTCAATGTATTAAGTGCCACAACAAAGATCCAAACATTAAAGGTGCCATTGGCCCTGAAGTGGTGGATGCTCCTCTTGAAGTCATGCAACACAAGGTGATGACGGGAAGATATCCTGATGTCCTCCCAGAGGGGTTTGAACCAAAGAGAAAAACCAAGCAAATGACGAAGTTTCCTCAGTACGCTAAAGACGTGCCTTCGATTCATGCTTATGTTCAATCTTTGAAAAAGAAGTAAATGAAAGTTTATTTGTTGGGGGCCCTCTTGGGCCCTCTTTTTATCACTCAAGTTTCTCTGGCCCAGGTCAAAGTCGATCAGGCCACATTGGATAAAGGCAAGCGCCTTTACCTCTCAAACTGTATTCAATGTCATAACAAAGATCCAAATTTGAAGGGAAGTCTCGGCCCTGAGCTCGTGGATGCTCCCTTGGAGATTGTTTACGCTAAGGTGATGACTGGTGTTTATCCGGCAAAATTACCAGCGGGCTTTGTGCCCAAGCGCTCGTCGAAAGTAATGAGGAAAATTCCTAAGCTTGAAAAAGACATCCCGGCGATTCACGCCTGGATTCAGTCGGTCAAAAAGAAAAAATAGTTTCTAGAACCCTACGATATCAACGTAAGTCACACCTTTAGCGAGGGCCGAGGATGATTTTGCTCGCTGACCCTTAATCAGGATTTTCTTTTTATTGAAAAGGTCTTTAAGCTGAGAGCGTGAGATATTTTTGAGTTTCTCATTTTCATTTTGCTCTCTCAGAACATTAAGTAAAATATTATCCATTCTGGATTCACCGTAAGCAAGATCCAGTGTCACGCGGTAAGTGTTTTTTGGTTGCTCAGGAATAAGTGTCATAAACTGTCCTTTAAAATTTTTCTGTGTTTTACCTCATAAAGAGTTAAAAGCCTAAGAGTTAAAGGGACTTAAGTATTTTTTACCTTTGAGCTTTAAAGCTATTCTCTAAGTCATGAATAAGACTTAAGATAAGAGTCTCAATTTAAGCAACGAAAGGTTAATAATATGGCCGATTTGATTAATATCATCCTTCATCTGGACCAACACCTGCTTCAGTGGATTGCCCTTTTTGGGCCATGGTTTTACGTTCTGATGTTTTTAATCATTTTTTGTGAGACGGGCCTGGTCGTTACGCCATTTCTTCCAGGGGATTCACTTCTTTTTGCTTTAGGTGCCCTGGCCGCCATGGAAAATGGTCTAGATGTGGGTCTTCTTCTCATCAGCTTAACGATCGCTGGAATCTTAGGTGATACGGTGAACTATCACATTGGAAAATTTCTTGGGATAAAAGTTTTTGAAAAAGAAAGCCGGATTTTTAAAAAGCAATACCTTGAACAGACTCAAGCTTTCTATGCCAAATGGGGCTCATTCACCATTGTGGCCGCACGATTTGCTCCTATTGCTCGAACTTTTGCTCCCTTCGTGGCGGGTATAGGCTCCATGGAGTACAAGCGTTTTATTTCTTATAACATTATTGGCGCTATTACTTGGGTTTTTTCTTTTATTCTGGCCGGTTATTTTTTTGGTAATTTACCTGTGGTGAAAAGAAACTTTCATATTGTGATTTTCGGTGTGATTTTTGTCTCTATTTTACCCATGCTGGTGCCATGGATAAAAAGTAAGTTTCCTAAAAGAGCTTAGACAAACACTTACCACTGGATTTTCTCACCTTTCAGGTATGAGTGAACAAGCTAGAATAGGGCATGAAAAAAGCTCTTATTATTCTTGGCGATCAACTCTTTCCTCTCGAATTTTATCAGGGCCACAAAAATGTCGAAGTTTTTATGGCCGAAGACTTAGGCCTTTGCACTCATTTTAAATACCACAAACATAAAATCATTTTCTTTCTCTCGGCCATGCGGGCGTACGCTCAGGAGCTAAAAAAGGCTGGTTTTAAGGTTCATTATCTTGAATTCTCTGATGAGAGTTTTACCGATCGTCTTGAGACATTTTTATCAAATCAAAAAATAAGTTCAGTTGTCATAGGTGAAGTTCAAGATAAGTTTTTTGAAAAAGAGCTTCACAATATTTTTGAGAAAAATAAACTGACTGTCGAAGAAATAGAAACACCCCATTTCTTGTGTTCTAGACAAGATTTTAAAAATTATCTTTTCTATAGTCCAAAACCTTTTATGAAAACCTTTTATGAAAGAGAAAGAAAGCGTTTAAAAATCATGTTGGATAAAGATGGTAAGCCTTGGGGTGGGCAGTGGAGTTATGATTCTGACAATCGCAAAAAAGCGCCCAAGGTTTTAACCAACCTAGAGCCACTTATTTTTGAAGAGAATAATACCATTAAGGATATAAAGA
>Ga0315907_10003425_pt1 | contig 18768 bp, 20 predicted proteins | sample LakEriMetagenome_3_FD_203525 | JGI IMG/M metagenome (GOLD analysis project Ga0315907, IMG submission 203525) | Freshwater fungal communities from buoy surface, Lake Erie, Ohio, United States - Buoy 12 MA123 | ecosystem: Environmental > Aquatic > Freshwater > Lake > Lake biofilm | place: USA... | reverse complement strand
TGCCTGATGTAGTGACAGTACCTGATAGCGTAATGCCGGACACAGAGCCTGTACCGCTAACGCTAGTAACTGTTCCGCTTCCACTTCCTGATGGAGTTGCCCATTGACCATCATTGCGTAAGAATGTAGTTGTTGAACCAGTAGGCTGAGGTATTGAATAAGCGCCCCAATTAAATTTACCTTGTTGAATATTAAATGCAACAAAAGCTGATGATGAAGTTGTACAAATAAGTCCAATTCCAGCATCTGTGTATGAAGCAAAATAACCACCAATGTCTCGACCAGAGCCAACAACACCAATTCCTACGCTTCCCAATACACCAGATGCGTTAGTTGCATACCCAATAACACCAGCATTCCAAACGCTACCTGTTGAAGTTGCTGAACCTAACACTCCAGCTCTAACATTTCCTAGCGTCGCGTTTGTATTTCCATTTCCAAAAGCTGAGTAGTCAATGTAGTACAAACTATCATAAACAGGAATAGTTGAAGCTGTTGGATTGTCTCCAGCAAAATAAGCATCACCATCAGTGTTAATGTCACCTTTAAACAAAGCATTGCCAGAAGTGTCAATTGTGAAATTAGGGACACCAGCCTTTGCGCCAACAATGCCGTTTTCTGTAATAGCAATACCAGAACCGCTTGTTACAACACCAGATGAGTTCCAAGTAATAGAACCAACTTTTATGCCACCAAAATCTTGAGGAACAATTGTTCCCGTTAAGATGTTGGATGTTGTTTTGCTTACCTTGTCAGCAACATCAATGCTTAACAATGCAACTTCTGCTTGCAAGGTAGCCACGTTGCCTGACTCGCTATTGACTGGCGACCAAACAAATGCAGAACTGTTTGAACTTTTTTGCGATGATGCAATTTCATTACCAACCGTATAAGTAAAGTAATAAGTCCCTGCGGGCAAAACCTGATTTGTAAATGTGTACGTTGTTCCGTTTGCAACTGGAATATTGTTAGGCGATACCGCAGTATTTAAAACTTTATACGATAACGAATCGGCGGGGTTTGTTGTGTAAAACAAAGTACCAAAAGTTACGCGACCCGTTGCAGGGATTGCAACTTGTATATCAAAACTAGGTACTGCATCCGATGGGCGTGATGCCGTAACCGTAGGTGCGCTTAACGCAGAAAAGAAAACAGGCGATGCCAAATTACTATTAGGCACGGGCGTAAATTGCGTTATGTCTTGGTCATCGTAAACAGCCGCGCTGTATTCGTTTAATTCTAGTTTTGCGCCAAGTGAACCATCGGGTAATGATGCTTCGTTAACTTTCATCACGCGGAAAAGTTTAGCGTTCCAACCGTAATCAGTATTGGTAACGCTAACTACATCACCCGCATCTACTTGAATTCCGTAATAAGTAGTGCTGAAAGAAACAATCAAATCTTCGCGGGCTTGTTCCAACAAACGATTAGCAAGGTAATGCGCTTGCACCGAATCGTTAACCATGTCGTAAGTAACGGAATACTTGTTAACGGGTTCGTTGGGATACAGTAAACCGCTAGGCGTTTCAATGTTTACAAATGCGGCTTGGTCGCGGTTTTCTTTAAACGGGAATCGCGCTTCAACTTGGTTAATTGAACTTGTAATATCGGTTGCGCTAACGCGAATTTCGCCAATGATGTTGTCATCATTAAACGCATACGCCGTAGATTCGGCTTTGTTAATAACAACTGACCATTGACCCAACGCGGCGTTGTAGGTCATCCACGAATCGCAAGCAGATACGATGCGGTCAATGTTACTTAATACAGTTTGCCCCGCATCTAACACACCGTTAATTCGGTAACGCGGTTGCGTTGATGGTACGCCACTACTGTTTGTAAATGTTATGTTTTGGTCGCCATATACATTTAAAGCGGTTGCGCTTGCGCTATTAACAAACGCCGCATCTACCGCGCCGCCGTAAACAGAATTTGTAATGTAGTCGTACCAAACATCGCCCGCTTTGGCTACGCCTGTTCCGTTTAAAGTATGTGAAACTTTAAATGTGATAGGTTGCAGTTGTGTAGTATCGGCATCGCGGTTGTAAATTAGTTTGACAATAGCAAAGCCCAAACTGTTCATTTGGCGCGTTCCTGTCCAACGCTGACCAACGGCAATATCAGAACCGCCCATAACCGTGCTAGGTGCTGATGCGCCGTTAGCGGATGTAATTGTGCCGCCCGCGGTAGATGTATAAAGATTGATGTAAAGGTTGCCGCTAATCTTTGTATCTACATTTCCCGCTTCATCGGTAAGGCTAACAACCTTGGTTAAATCTGAACCATCAAAAGTAATCTTTCTATCACCGTAGTACATATCTGCGGTATCAAAAGCAAATTGCCCGTTAGGGCTAATGCTTGAAATAGCCAAAACATAGTACATAGTTTTTTGGTCGGTAGTCAGAACCGCATCAACAAATGTGCCGCCCATATAGGCATTGCCGTACACAATAGGAATAGCGTTAACTGCGCTTGGCGGTACTTGTTGCCTAACGCCCATGTCTTGTTGTTGTTCGGGGTTATCTGCAAAGGCACGGGTAACAACATAGGAAACGGCAAAGTTAACGGCAAAGGTTGCCATTGCCGTTGAAAAGCCAATTGCTTCTAAACCTATAATTAAACTTGTAACCATTTCATTCCCTAACGAAAGTTGCCCCAAGGGATTTATAGCCCCTGCGTGTGTAATCAATCAACGGGCCGTTAGCAGAAATTGAAGTGCAAACAAAATCTACATCACCCGCTTTTAGCATTTCCTTTGCGCGTTCATCAAACGCTTTCCAAAGGCGACCACCAACCGTTCCATTGCGGTGTTCAGGTTCTACCCACCACAATAATTCGTTTAACTCTTTTACTTTTGGCGACCAAATGTTAGAACTTTTATAAGCCACAATCGCGCCCCTGAGATGCGAATCGATATAAATAAACCCGCGCCCTTGAATGATGCTAAACAATAGTTCTTCAACATAGCGGGGAAAGTGATTATTTGGTTGACCAAGTTTTTTAATTGGGTTTTCATAAGCGTAAGCCTCTACAATTTCTAACAGTCTAGGGATGTCGTATCTTGTTGCGGGTCTTATCATATTTATGCTCTAAATTGATTTTCATCTACAGTAATTGTTGTTTCGCTTGATTGTGTATTTGTTTTTGGCGGTGAACCAAAATCAAAAAATGTATTTGAAATTTCACTTACGCGGTTCATTGATGTATCGCCGCTATAAATAAATTGCCAATTGTTTTGATTTGTTTTTACGCCCGACAATCTGTTTTCTAAAACACGGCGCATTGATGAACAAGAAATAGAACAAGTTGCTACACGCGTTCTAGCATCGGTGTTGAAATCTTCTGTAATAGAAACGCTATTGATGATGCCTTGGTAGCGTTTAAAGAATTGGGTTGTTGGCGTAGTAATGATTTGATTGTTTGAATCAAAGAACCCGCGCCATACTTCTACCAATGAACCTTTAATGTCGTTGCTTAGAATTAACGCTACATTGCTTGGATTTATTCCCGTTAATTGAATAGCCATGTCATCCGATGTAGCCTTAATATCGCGCTGAACATCGCCAACGCTAAGTAGCGCACCAAGGTTTGAAAAGGTAATGCCGCCAACCGTGATAGGCGCGGCGGCGTTGCAGAATGTGTAAACAGTTCCCGCATTACCAACGGTAAGTTTTACAAATTCTGCATGGTTAATTTGTGAACCAGTTACGGCGTTAATTGTTGTCATACGATGTATTCTCTAAAAACAAACGGCGAATCCCATTGCACAAACGCGCCATCGGTCATTGGGTTAAGTGTATAGGTTGGGCAAGATTCTGCAACCACCGTAAATGTGCAAGCATTACCAATGCTAACCGTTGTGCCTGATGCGGGTGAACCAATTAGCGGTCGGTTAATGCCTACTGATGAACCCGCGCTATCTGCGGTTATCTTGTATGTGTAACCGCTAATCATAATAAAATCGCCCGCTTTAAATGTGCCGTTAGAAGTTAAAGCAAGTGTTTGCGTATTAGCCGCGGGCGCACCGTTTAGCGTAGCCGCGGTAGCCGTGCCGCGCATTTCAGTAAACCAAGATAAATTGGTACTATTGAAAGTAATGGTTTCGGGCAATTGCCTATCAAGGTTATCAATGGTTTGTATTACATCCCGAACTTGCGGATAGTAAAGGTACGCATGGGGTTGGATAGTAAACACCCAAGGCACGGCGGTTAGGTATTGCGCCACGGTGATATAACCCGAACGGGCTACTTGTTGTCCAACCATACGGCGGTTGTTTACCGTCATGGATTGTTGTATATCAAAGATGGTTTGGAAACTCATGCCCGACCCCTATTCACCGCCAACGATTTATTGGCATACTGATTTGCCGCCCAAATTGCGTTAGAACTACCGTATAGGCGTTCTTCAAACGATTTGGTATCAATGGCGTTAATGTAGTTGTTTGTAACCATCGTAGTACCGCCCGCGCCCGCTAAAGCATGATTCGGTATTACCGTGCCTGATGAACGCGGTACAAACAGTTCAGGCCCGCGTTCCCCGACAACATAAGGCGTATTGGCATTAGCCGAACCGCCATCGGCTAAGAACCCGCCAAGGTCAGCATTGCCAAAAGAATTGCCAGTACCAAAACCGCCGCTTGCATACATCCCAAACAATGATTTAAACAAACCCGTTGCTGATGCCCGCAATTGAATAGCAATCAAATCTTGAATGATGCTACGCGCCAAACTCTTAAACGATAACTTGCCCGTGCGAACAAAGTTATCTAATGCGCTTTCCATGTTGCCCATTACGGATTGAAAAGCCTTTGCACCGTTTTCTAAATCGGTAGGCATATCGCGGAAAAACTTTGCACCTTCTTTTAAGAAGCCCTGTTCGCCCGTGCCTTCGCGTTGCGCTTTAACCGCTTGGTTTTGTGCGCGTAGGTAGCGTTCTGTTGCATCGGCTAATGCGTTTTCTTGTGAGATTAAATATTTTTTTGTGTCTGCGCTTAAAAGATTGTTATATTCAATTTCTTTAATGTTTTCTAATCTTTTCTGTTCTGCCAAATACAAATCTTTTGTTAGTTGTGCATCTTCAGAACGCATATCCCTTGTTGTTTTTTCAATATCTAAAATACCGTTTTTTATTTTTAATGCTTGTTCATCATTTTCAATTCGCTTAATTGAATCTGTAAACGCGTTATTTTCTTTGCCTTCTACATCTAATAATATTTTGTCTAGGCGTTGCAGTTCATTAAAATATTTTTCTAACGCCCGCAATCTTTCGCGTTCTGCTTTTTCTGCTAATCGTTGCGCTTCTTTTGCGGCGGCTTCTGCTTTTCTTTGCCTTTCTTTTTCAGCGGCATCAGTTACAGAACGCCCGCCTGTTGAAGTGCTAGGTTTTGAGATACCTTTTGCCGCTAACGCATCAATTGAATTTCCGTATTGGGGAACGCCCATTACATCGGCTTGGTATAAATCTAATTGAATTCTTTGTGCTAAAACAGAATTGTTGTATTTCTTGTTGGCTTCAATTGCGGCATCAACGCCTTTAGTTACTAAAGTAACCGCGTTGTTGTATGTGTGTCCAATTTCATCAAATATGGCTTTAAAGAAATAACCAACTTCAGAACCTAAAACCGCAACCGTTTGAAATACAGTTTTAAAAATTCCGCTAAGTGATACGCCGCTATCACCTAATGTTTTCATGTAATCAACGGTAGCCTTTAGGATTGGCCCTAATTCTGTAGCCAAAACTAACATTACATCGCGGGATGTTTGCGCCAACAAATCGTAGGTATCTGCCGCGGCTTTAATTGCTTTTTCTTGTTCCTGAATTAGCGGGTTGGTTTCTGCAATTTTTTCAGCAAAGCCAACCATATCAACGCCTTTTGCCGCTTTGGAAAATATTTCCATTGCCTTGGCGTTACGCGTAATCGGGTCCTCAACTTTGGCTAAGTTGGCAACCAGTTTGTTTAGCAATTCTTCTTGGGAAAGTTTGCCCAAGTCTTGTAAAGTAACGCCTAATGCTTTGGCGGTTTTCTGCGCTTGTTCTGAACCGCCCGCGGCATCGTCAATAAACTTGGCAAACGCCGATAGCATCTTGCCCGCGTTGTCGGCTTTTCCCCCTGAATTGGCAAGGGCGTTAGATAACTGTAGAACCGTGCCTATCGCTACTTCGTTGGCTTCTGCTACATCGGCTAGTTCATCGGCGTATTTAAGTGCGGCGGCACTAGCGGCAACCAAGGCAACCGCGCCCATCTTGCCAAACTTTTCGGCGGCTTCGCTAAACTGTTCTAACTTCTTTCCCGCGGCATCAATACCTCTATTGAATTCCGCGGTATCTATGCCTAGGGCTACACCAAGGCGGGCAATCATATTAGCCATCTTTTACCCCAAACAATGTTTTATCAAATCCTTGCGCCTGTTGCATAAATGCTAAAAGGCTATTATTTACTGCCGCCTTTTTGTGTTCATCACTTAAAGGCGGGTAGATGTAATCATACGCACTACCTAAAATGTTGGCTAGTTTATATGGCGGTGAACTTGCCACTCTCATGTAATTAAATACCCCGTTTGTCAGGGTTGCCAATTGCGTAAGAACGCCGTAATTCCCAACCATTCCATCAGCATACATTGTTTGAATGTTTGCCAAAGTTACATCATCTAATTCGTTTATTGTGTCTAGGGTATGCCCGTTGAAAATCATTGCGGCTAGGCATTGGCTTTTCAACGAGCCTATTAGTTTCCCCGCGCTTCCCTGTAGGTTGGGCTAATTACTTCGCCAATCTTTTCCACAATCATCATTTGCACGGCAATAGGGAATTCTTCTTGTATGTCGGCATAGGTCAAATCTTCAAGGGTTATGCCTTCCATTTCAGGAACTAACAACTTAAAGAATTCAGTAATGCGGGCTTCGGTGATGGCTTTGTTTTTGGCGGCTTCGCGCATAGAACGCCCCTCAACCAAAATATCATCATCCGTAAATTGGAAATCTTCGCTTTGGTTGTTTTCAAACTGCCGCAATGGGGCGGTAATTTCTTGGTAGATTTTTTCTATTGTTTCTTCATCAGGGTTAGAAACTTTTTTATAGATAGCATCCGATTCAATCATTAACGGTATGCGAACTTTAAAAGTATGCCCGCCCAATTCAAATGAACGGGTTAGCATATTCTTTTTGTTTGTTTGGTACTTGTCGCCAAACGCTGAACTAAATTTTGTCATTTATTTTTTATCCTGTATTTACTAATGCGCCTTGCTAAAATTTCCCCTAGCCGCTTGGCGGTTTGATTGGCTTGGGATTCCAAAGCAGGGCGTAAAAACGGTTGTGCGCCATTTCTAGCCGTGCCGAATTCTTGTGCTATAGCACGGGCATCCGATAGAACGCCAACTTGCCTTTTTCTTTCTTTTAAATTGCGGTTGTATTGCGCTTTATCTGATTCGTACAACGCCGCATTTTGTTCGTAGAATTCTTTTTTAAGTTTCTTGGGAAATGCCTTTGTTGTTACCAAAGCAATCACCGTATCTTTTTCGGTGATGTATTTAGAACGAATGTCTTTTCTAGTTGGGCGGCGGGCTTCAATTTGCATTGTCCTAGACAAATCGCCACTATCTTTAGGCGCGTTCATCTTAGCCATTGTTAACACGGGCTTCATTGCTTCCCGTGCCGCGGGTACTAGAATTTTGCTTCGCGCTTTTTTGTCGCCAATATCTGCGGCTAGTTCCTCAAACGCGGCTAATACATCTTTCAAGCCTTCGATTTTGTAGGTAACGCCCGACATAATTAACCCATTGGCTTAATAATCTTTTGGTACAACGCGTTGTTTAGCGTATGCACATAATCAACAATTTCATCGGGCGTAAACTTATCCGCATGGTTTGCGGCAATGTCATGCGCTAAAGAAATTGCAGTTAATTTTTGTGCGGTAAACCCAAACCAATCCTTGCGCGAATCGGATTGGGCTACTAGAAAGTTCAACAAATCGTTACTGTCTTTTATTGTCGTTTGCATATTATTTATTGTATTTACTTAGAACTTTTAAACATACCGCTTCTACTGAATCTGCTTCGGCGGCGGCAATGGCATCTTCTAGTTCTTCAACATCTACTACCATCCCTTGTGCAACCGCATCTAGGGATTGGTAGGTAGTGCTTAGAACTTCTACGGCATCTTCTACGGTCATCATGTGTTATTAGACCAACCGTATTGGTTGCCCCTCGGATGAATTGTAAAGTTGCATTTTGCTTCTGCGCTTGGGCTTGAATCAATTGTGAATTGAGAAACGCGACCATTGAACGCATACGCAACCGTATTAGCACCATCAACCGCGGCAACCACAAAAGTGCGGTCAACCGTACCGCTATAGGCATCAGCGCGGATTTGCAATAACGCGGTGTCGCTAGGATTCCATGCCGCAGTAATGCTCAAAGATGTTGGGGCAGATTGCGTAGGAATCTTATCGCTTTGGCGTGAACCTGCTACGCCAAAAGATGCAACCGCATCATCTTGACCAAACGCGGGTACGGCTTCCACGGGCAACAAAACACCTGCGCCACCAGTACCGTTAGCCGCCGTGCCTACGATGGTTGTAACTTGACCTGTCCATACGGAAAGGTTAGCCGTTGTAAGGGGTGTAGGCGTTGCCGCGCTTTGCATATACAAAGATGCGCTAAACCCTGCTAATACTTTATTTGGTATTGCCATGATATTCCTTTAGGCGTTGTTAGACCAACCGTAGAGATTTCCACGGGGGTGAATGGTGAAATTGCATTTGGCTTCAGCACTAGGGCTTGCATCAATCGTAAACTGGCTTACGCGGGCGTTAAAGGCGTAATAAACAATGTTTGACCCTTCGGTAGCACTAACTACAAAAGTACGGTCAATAACGCCGCTATAGGCATCGCCGCGCATCAACAAAAGCATTGTGTCGCTAGGATTCCAAGCGGCGGTAACACTTAACGATGTAGGTGCGGATTGTGTTGGGATTTTGTCAGATTGACGCGAACCCGCCACACCAAAACTAGCAACGGCATCGTCTTGCCCAAATGCGGGTACGGCTTCAACTGGAATCAGATTGCCTATAACTGCAATAGGTGCAACATCTGCAAGGGTTGAAAGTTGGGTAAGTGTTAGTGCGGTAGGTGTTGCGCCTGATTGGGCATACAACGCCGCGCTAAAACCCGCCATTATTTTATTTGGTAGTGCCATTTTAAAAGTTCCTTCAAAAGTTGTTGGGTTGTCTTATGTTGGAATATCTAGGGTGCAATCAAGAAAAATTTGGGCTAACTTTTCATCATTGTCATAAGTGTTGTAAAGCCAAAAAACATCTGCTTTAGCAATCTGAAAACCATTTGTTGCACCACCAAACAAACCGCTATAACCGTGTAGCGATTGTAGTATTTGATTGGAAATAGTGAAACCTTCTTCTATTACTTGCGTAAAAATACTTATTTGAAATGTTGGGCGGTCAATACCTTTTACGGATTGGACAGGCCCTGTGTACACATCTTGGTGAACATTTCTTAGCATCCAAACAATAAACTTAGGTTCAGTTGCAAAGTTACGGTTAAACGCGGCGTACACGGGTACGGGCGTAACAATGCTTTGCAGTTGAAACTGTATCGCTTTGCCGTATTGAACTGGATTTTGTTGGGTCGCCATTTACACCGCCGTTACTGGGTCGTTTCTGTAAGCAATGATAACCACCATCATCCTATCATCGGATTCACGGATGTTATCAATACGCCAATCAAACCCATTGTAGGTAATTGAATACAAATTTTGGTTACGCACCATTTCACGCGTATTAGGCGTGTAGTTCAAAGTGAAATTAACTACATCTTGATAAAGGCGGTACTTTTCAGAAATCTTTAAACTGTTGGCAACGGAATGAACACGCGCACGGGTTTTAAACCAATCGGTTTGCGCGGTTGTTTGTTCGCCAAAATCAGTTTTAGCAAACGCTAGGTTTTTAACAGTAATTTGTTCAAACCGTGCTATTGCCATTTACATCACCAAAGGTTTGTACGGGCGTAACAATGTAGATACGCCAAATGGAATATCCTTTAACTGTACTTCAGTTGTATTGCTACGGTTGTTGTACAAGTGCGTAAACAAAAGCAAACCCGCTTGCTTAATAACGGGATATGTTTGCAACGGATTAGGCGCGGTTGTGTAATCGCAAATAATCGGCGCGGTCATTTGGCTATTGATGGTTGTGGGCAACGATTGAATAATTACTTTGTTGCCGCTTGCATCGTAATAGTATTGGCTAGAAGAAACCACCGTCAAAACGGGCGGTTGGGCATTATTCCAATACGCTACGCGTTCAATCGTTACGCCTGATAAACTTGGATATTGGTTTTGAGATACTTCGGGCAAATCCAAGCATACGGGCGATGCGGCTAAGTTTTCAGCACCGTACCAAACACGGTAGGTAACTGAAAAAATAGATAGACCTAAATAATCTTCAATGGCTTGTCGAACCGCAAGTTCTAATGCTTTCAAATAACCATCTTGGGATTCATCTTCAAACAAATTTATTTGATTGGTGATTTCATCCAAGGTTAACCAAGGCGTAACTACATCGCGGTCAATCTGTTCTACTTTTACATAACTGAACGGATTGCGGGTAGATGCCCCGTAAGGCGCACCTAGTAAATCGCTATTTACTGACATTCAAGCCCCCTTTTAGGCGGCAGACATACGAACACCCGCAAACGGGTCGCGCACGGTGCTTACCATGCGTTTTTCCGCGTACATGGTCACAAAGCCCGCTTGTGTTTGTTCAAACATTTGCACGGTCATTTGTTCGGTATCACCGATTGTCAAAAACCGATTCCAGTTTGCCAAGTAGATTGGGAAATCTACAGAAAGGTATGCGTTCGGGATAACGGGCCAACCAAAAATGTGACCAATCGCGCAACCATCTTTTTCGCCCAATTCCAAGAACAAAGGCAAACCCGCCGTATCTTTTAATTGGCGCAATGTTTGAATCATTGCGGGGCTAATGTGCCAAGCAGTTGAATCTAGCGACCAATATTGCGGGGGCAACGCGTTAGCCATGTTGACCACTTTGTTATAAGTTACCGTAGTGCCGCCATTACTAACCGTAGCGATAGTATGAATACCATTTGTAATAGCCGTGCCACTAGTACCAAAAGCACTAGTAGCACCAGTAGTGTAACTATCCAAACCGCGCAAACCGCTAGTAGCACCAGTTGATGTAGTTGTACTGCCCGCTTGGTCGCTATTAAGAACCATTGATTGACCTTCAAGTTGTGCAAACTCAAGTGCCAAATCTTCAACAAGCGTTGCATCAAGTCCATTAACATCACTTAGCACCGCCGTTCTGATTGGCAATTGTGCAACCAATACGCGCACGGGCAATTGCCAAATAGAAGTATCGACATTAGGCGAACCGCTATTAGGCGTAAATGTGTAACCCCAAGGGTTTGTAGAATTTGCGGCGTTACCAGTTTTGGCAACGAATTGGGCATCAGAACCCGTAACCGTAATTTGGCGTGAGCCTTGACGCAAAGGGTTTGCCTGACGCAAAGCCGCAAACGCATCATCAAAAACAACATTACCACCGACACCCGAACCCGAACCAGTAATTGCGCTTGCTTCGCGCAAGTCGATGTTTACTTTGCCGCCTTCGGTGATGGCTTGTTTGATTCCGTTCAAGATTTTTTCGGTGATTGACATTTTGAATTCCTGTTTAAAAAAAGCGGGGGATTTTCGCCCCCCGCTAATGGCAACGCAATTAAGTAGCAGTACCAGTTGAACGATAACGAATCAAGGCGTTAGGGTCACGAACTGATGTAGCCAAACGCTTTTCACCAAAGAATGTGATAAAGCCGGGGGCCGTTTGGTCGTAGCGGCGCATAATCATATTCAATCTGTCAATGATTGTGTGACCGCGTGTAAAGTCACCAAAGTACATTGGATACAAAGAATTTGTACCCGCAGAACCTGCGGTTGTTTGTGATGGTGTATCGCAATACTTGTTAACGATAACATCAAAGCCCAACAAATTACCTACGATGCCTTCTACTGATAAGCCTTCGTTACGGTTAAAGATTGGTGCGCCGTTATTGTCTTTCAATGCACGAATTGCGTTTAACAAAATTGGGCTAACCATGAACTTAGTGTCAGGTGTCCAATATTGTTGTGGCAAAGCATACACGGTGTTAATTACATCGGTATATGTAATGTTGTTATTACCAACGGTATTACCGTTAGTGGTAAGTTGGTCATAAGTTGCAAGGCTATGCAAACCAGTATTAGAACCTGTACCGCTTGAACCAAATGCCGCAGTTGAGCAAGTACCACCCGCATAGGTAGCGTTAGCACCCGCGTATTGGTCTAAGCCGCGCAAGCCATTTGTACCGCCGTATGGGTTAGTGCCTGATTGTGCCGCTTGGTCGTTGTTCTGAATCATTGAAAGGGCTTCGGCTTGCGAAAACTCCATCAACATATCGTCAACTACGTTTGCTTCCAAACCATCAATGTCATCCAAAGCCGCGGTACGAATTGGAAACTGAACATTCAAGTCTTGCAAAACTAATTGCCAAATGCTTGTGTTTTCAGTTGTATCCGCGCCGTTGTTCTGAATCGCATAGCCCCATGCCGCACCTGCATTACCAGTTTTGACACGGAATTGATATGAAGAACCATCAGTTGCTACGGTGCGTGACAAACCACGCATAGGATTTGCCAAACGCAAAGCGGCAAACACGGGGTCATAAGCGGTGCGACCACCTTGGTTGTTACCTGAGCCTGTCAATGCTGATGCCTCGCGCATATACGCATCGCGTTGGCTTTCGTCTGCAAAAATTTGCAATTCTTTTTCTACGCGGGCATTGCTTTTGTAGAAAGTAGCCAATTGTTCTTTAACAGAACGATTTACATCGCCGCGCACGGATGTAGCGGGCTTGACGATTGCGGGGGCTTGAATAGATGCTACTTTGGCTTCCAAAGCAGAAATGGTTTCTTGCATTTCCAGTTTGATTGCTTCAACGGCGGCGGGAATTTTTGCTTCTACGGCGGCAATGCTTTCGCTTTGCTTGGCTTCGATAGCATCCAGTTTTTCAATGATTGCTTGTGACATGATTTAACCTTTAATTTTGGTATCAAGAATTTTAAGAAGTTCACGGGTTTCTAAAGCCGCGAGAATTTCCGCTTCGGTAGCCTCCGCATCTGATTCACTCAGAATAGGCGCAATTTCAATAGGCGTTGTAACTACATCGCGCAGTTCTAACACCTTTTTGAATGTAGATGCGGCGGCTACCGCATCCTTTTTAGATAGCCCAACTTCACGCAAGGCTTGTTCTAAAACTTTTAAATCCGCAGAACCATCGGGTCGGAAATATTCCAACTTGCTAACTTCTGCTTGTGGGTTGTTGGGATACATCACTACGGATACTTCGCGTAAGCCGCCTTTAGTGATTTGGAAATATGCTTCATCAGATTGGTCGGGTTCGCCTTCGGCATTGACCATGCAATATTCATCGGCGTATGCACCAACGGAAACGCCGCCAAACATTTCGGGCGATTCTTGCATTACTTTGTAAAGGTCAGAACCCATCGTAGTATTGACATACAAACGCCCTTCGGCTTTCATTCCTGTATCGTCAAACTCAAACGCATCCCATTGACCAACGGGGATTGCATCCGCATTGTGATTTACAAACATAGGTAGGGGGCGACCTGATTTAGAAAAATCTTCTGCCCATTGCATAAAGCCCTCGGGTTGATAATTAAACCGCCTACCGTCTGCGCCTTCACGCGCACCCCATGTAGTTACGGTTGCTTCAATTTTTCCTGTGCTTTCGCCCTGCTTTTCCAAAACTAATTTGGCTTCGCAAACCATCATCAGGTTTTTTACGGTCATAGATTACCTCATCGATTTTTGTTCGGTCGATGTCATATATTGTTTTAGGGGGTCGCCCTCTTTTGGGGGGCGGTTCTGTATTTGGCTTATATGTTGCCAGAGATGCTATCACTAATTTAAAAATAGTGGACACTTTATTTTTACTTGCCGATATTCATTTTGCGGGTTTGGTTTCCACCACCACCGCCCGTATCTTGGGGGGATGTTCCAATAATCGGTTTATCTTTGCCACCCTTATCAATCAATTCGTTTGCCCCGTCAATATTGGGCATACCCAAGTATTCACGCGCTTCGTTGGGGGTCATAATCCCGTTTGTAACGCCCGCGGTAGCAAAATTCATTTGGTCTAATGGTGCGCCTTTTAAGAAGTTGCGCGTATCAAATTCAATGCACAAATTAGGGTAGCCAACAAACAAATGTTGCTTTAATTTCTGCTGAATGTTAATTAAAGTCGGGTACATAGTGGATTTATAGAATTCATCCATCATTGTTTGGGTATTGTTGTACTTTGAATCGCCAATACCAATCATTGCCGCGGGAACGCCAAACAAACCGCAAATCCGCTTCATGGTTTGTTCTTTTAACTTAGCCGCATCCGTATCCTGTAGGGTTAGCATATCCAACGGGGTGTACTTCATGCCTTGGTCTAGCAACATACCTTGTCCCGCCTTGCTTGGGTCGCTTGGGCGGCTAGAAACCATTGCCGACCATGCTTCTTTCAAGCGGGCGGCAATTTCCTTATATTTGCCATCAGGAATAACACTTTCGGTAGTGAACATTCCGCTTGGCTTTGCGCCGTTCTGCATGATGTAGTTGGCGTAAAGGTCAATATCTTGGTCTAGCGATACCAGTTCTGCCGCCAAAATGCCTTTGTTAAAACCCGCAGAACCTTGCCAGTTCATTTCCTTAATGTGCATTACTTGGTTAAAGTTAAGCGGTTCATCACGGTTAAAACCGTAAGCGGGCGTACTCAAACGATACGATGGGTAACGCGCAGGGGTGATTGTTACGGCAATCAAAGTTGAATCTAAAAGGTACATTTCTAACGGGGTTTCCGTTGTACTCTTTTGGTCTTTTCTCCACCAAAGGGTAAATGCTTCGCCCGCAAGTTCGTACCACATCAACCATTGATACCAAAATTCATAGGTGCTTTGGAAATGGTTAGGTTGCGCCAAAAGGTTTGCCACTTGCTTGGCTTTTGCCTTATCCCGTGCGCCTACTAGCGGGGATTTAATGGCATCCACATAAGTACCATCTTCCGATTGGCTAACCACGCGAATAGGCAATTGGGATAGGGCGCGGGCTTTAGCCGCAACGCAAGCCATGATTGTGCTATTGCGCGTAAGCAATGACATATCCACGGGGCGACCCGCGTTATTCGTTGCGCCTGTGGTTACATAAAGAATCTGAGTATTGACATTAGGGTTCTTATTATTGCCCTGATAAACGATGTTATTGCCTAGCGCAGATTGCCCAAACAGTACATTTGATTCGTTTTTTTGGTCTTTATTGCGCTTGAAAATGTCGAAAATAGCCATGTTTTTACCCAATTTCTTGATGGTTTACCATTCAAAACTTCTAAACCCAAATGTATCAGAAACAAAAACATTGTCTAGATGGCAATGCAAAGCCATAATCATTGCAATAATTCCGTCAACTTTTGCGGATGTATCGGCTTCATTCTTACGAACTTTGACATTCCCGTTTACATCTGTATAAACTTCCGCGTTGCCTAGTTGCCAACCAACAAACGGGTTGCCATCGTGCATTATTCCTTTTTTCAGAATCAATTGTTCCGCGGTTTTAGACGGGTTAGATAGAACCGCCATACCCTGCCCAACCTTTTTTACGGGTAAACCCTCAGAATACAAATTAGCAACCAATGAAGCGGCGTTGTACGGGTCGTAGCCAATTTCCTTTACATCGTACTTAATACATTGTTGTTTAATGTAGGTTTCTACTTCGTTTAGGTCGGTTACATTGCCTTGCGTTAGCCGCAATATGCCGCTTGCATGGGCTTGCAAAAAGATAGATTTATAGTGATTTGGGATTAGGTCTAAACTTTCTTCGGGTAAGAAGAATTGGAATTCGGCATAAAACTTTTCTTCAGAAAATCGGTGCAAAGTACAAACCGCGTTCAAGTCGCGGCTATATGCCAAGTCGAACGCAATAAAAGTTGATTCGGGTTTTTCATCAGGAATAGGGCAAACAGAATCATCCCAATATCGGCGGTCAACCCACGCGCTATTTGCGCTTACATAAATGTTTAGGGTTTTACATAAAAACTCATTTAGTGTTGCGGGCTTATTTTTGGCTTCTTCTGCCCTTTGTGTTATGGCATCATCAAACACACTAATGCCGTGCATTGGGTTGGCTTTTTTCCAATTATTTGAATCTTGCCAATCATCTTGTTGGTCTAAGCCATAAAGCAATCCAAACCATTTAGGGTTATCGTTTGCTTCGCCTGTAAGCATAGATTTATAAAGATTCATATCTTCATAAAACTTTGTTTCTTTTGTAAAACTTGCAGTAGTAATGTATATCCGCAACGGGTTAGCCCTTGCAACCATACCTGAATGTAAAACTTCAATTGCATTTCTATCTGTAATTTGTGCGGCTTCGTCAATAATTACACATGATGGATTTTTACCGTCACCTGTTTTCTTTGTATCCCTGCTTAATGCTTTAAACATAGATTGGGTATCGCCAATCTTTTTAACTTCGTATTTGCTTACATTAAAAAGGCTAGATAGTTGAGATGGCATATTCTCAATAAAACCTTTTGCCGCATCAAAAACAATTGTTGCTTGTTCACGGTTGGTAGCCAAGGTAAACACCTCCGCACCTTTTTCGCCGCATAACAATTCATACAAAGCAATAATTGCGGTTAAAGTTGATTTGCCCGCTTTGCGCGGAATAAACAAAATTACATCCGTAACCATGCGCTTAGATAAATCTTTTTTAGACCTAAAACCATAAATAGCGCAAATAAATAAAATTTGGAATGGTTCTAACTTTACTGGCTTTCCCGCATCAGGGCCTTTGGTATGCACCAAGGCATTAGAAAAATCTAAAATGTGTTGAGCATAGTCAGGGTCAAAAACCCATTGCCATTCTTTATTTTCAAGTTGGTTAATAAACCGTTGGCAAGTCAACTGCACATATTGACAAACATTGATTTGGCCCTTGCAAACCGCATGAGCATAGGCTACGCCTTCTTGCCATTTCATCCTTTAGGGCCTCGCAAAAACTTTGCTACTGGACTATTTTCTTCAGGCTTTTGCCTATCCAATCTGCTTTTAGGCGTTAGCCCAAGTTCGTTCATTAACTTAATTACATTTTTCATTGCCTCGTTTGCAACGCTTATGTAAGGGTTTGGGGCAAATGTTTTGCCATCGTTAATTTTTACAACCAATGGATGTTTGCTTTGTTGGGCGCGGGCATTGATGTAGGTTTCCAATTGGTCGGCTAACATCATTAAAGCGTGTCTATCCTGTTCAGAACCTATGCCATACACCTCATATAGGTAATCCGCAGTTTCGTTTACAAAGCGTTCCCTTGTGTATTGTTCGGGTTGGTTTGCCCACTCCGCAAATGGAATTCTTGCCTTAACAGAATCAGGCAAAAGTACGCCCGCGTTCATACCTTTAGAACCTTGTATTAAATGTATTTCAGGGGGGCGTTTGTTATTAGCCATTTATTAACTCTGCTTTTTTTCCTGTAAATTCTTCCCATCGCTTAACAATAACATCGCAATACTTTGGGTCTAATTCCATTAAGAACGCATTTCTACCAGTTTGTTCTGCACCAATCAAAGTGCTTCCACTTCCACCAAATAAGTCTAAAACATTAAGCAGTTTTATATGATTACCAAAAGCCCTTACGGATAAGGCTACGGGCTTTTGTGTTGGGTGTACATAATTTGTGTCTTTTTTAATACTCCACAAATCACTTTCATTTTTAATTTCTTCATCTATTTTGCCGTTAAACAAACAAAATTCATGTTGGTGTCTATAACCGTTACCCATGCCAAATACATTTTTGGCCCAAACAATACAAGTTTTGTAATCTAACTTGCCTTGCAATATCCCGTAAAAATTCCAATTGCACCAAATGTAATAAACCTTTGGGTCTATAACTTGAATGGTGTTACACACTTCCATAATGAAATTTTCAAAATCACTTTTAGATAAATTGTCGTTTTTAATAACATCATGTTTACCTGAACGACCATTAAAACTTACATTGTATGGAGGGTCGGTAAAAACCATATCCACTTTATTACCATCCATAAGTTTTTCAACATCATTCAAACTAGTGCTATCTCCACACATTAAACGATGTTTGCCAAGTTTATAAATATCCCCCAACTTGCTTTTTGGTTCTTCAGGAACATCAGGTACGGCATCTTCATCCGTTAAGCCATCTACCACTTTTGGATTTAGCGCGTTAATTTCATCTAGGCTAAAACCCGTTAATTCCAAATCAAAACCTTCAAGTTCCAATTCTTGCAATTCAAGTAAAAGCATTTCATTATCCCAACCCGCATTTAAAGCCAGTTTGTTGTCAGCAAGAATCAAAGCCTTTTTTTGTGTATCGGTTAAATGAGCCAATTCAATTACTGGAACTTCGGTCATGCCCAACTTACGCGCCGCGGCTAAACGACCATGCCCCGCAATAATCCCTTTTTGACCGTCGACCAAAATTGGATTAGTCCAACCAAATTCTTTTATGCTTGCCGCAATTTGTGCAACTTGGTCATCGCTATGCGTTCTTGCGTTCTTTGCGTAAGGAATTAAATTTTCAATTTTGTATTTTGTAATTTGCATGGTCTTGTCCTTTAAAAAATTATAGCCTCCCCCCCTAGTCAACTCAATTTGCGGGGAAATAGC
>Ga0315907_10003422_pt1 | contig 18777 bp, 16 predicted proteins | sample LakEriMetagenome_3_FD_203525 | JGI IMG/M metagenome (GOLD analysis project Ga0315907, IMG submission 203525) | Freshwater fungal communities from buoy surface, Lake Erie, Ohio, United States - Buoy 12 MA123 | ecosystem: Environmental > Aquatic > Freshwater > Lake > Lake biofilm | place: USA... | reverse complement strand
CCGTATAAAAATTAAACGGTTTAAATTAAAAAGTGTAAAGGGGATCAACATGAAAACAGCTGCTAACCTAAATGAGATTGCTACTCTTTCAACAGTTCTTCTTTCAAACCTTGATGAAGTTGTGTTCTTTTCAAAGCTTTCTGGCTTTGTTCAAGAATTAACTGGTGAGCATAAAGTCCTTGGTTTTGAGGCGCTTTCTGATGGTTCAACTCGTTTAATAGCAGAGAACGGTCAGGCACTTTCTTCTGCAAAACTACTTAATAAAGGCCAAGGTCTTTCTGGCTACGTGGCCCGTATGAAAAGAGCTTATTACTCTAATTCAGTAAAGCGTGACCCTATAGCTTCTACAGGTCTTCGTGAAGAATCAATTGAAGCTGAGCTTTGTATCCCAGTGATGATTGAAGGATCAGTTATTGGTACTATTAATGTTCAGTCAATTAAGAAAGATAGAAATTTTAATGAGTCAGATGTGGCATCAATTAATGAACTTCTTTCTCAGTTACAATCTCCGATCCGTAATATGCACCTTTTCCTCATGGCAAAAAATCTTAATCGTGATCTTTTATCTCGTATTGAAGCAAAAGAAAAAGAACTTTCAAATAGAGTTGAAATCCAAGTTATCAGAGGTTTTGAAGATCAGTCACAAATGATTGGTCACTCAAAAAATTTCCTTGAAGTCGTTCAAACAGCGAAGAAAATTTCTAGTCAAGATTTCCCAGTCCTTCTTGAAGGTCAACATGGTGTTGGTAAGAAAATTCTAGCTAAAAAGATTCATGGTTGGTCAGGTCGTAAAGGTGGATGTGTTGTTGCTTCTTGTTCAGCACTTAATGAGGCTCAATTGGATCGTGAACTTTTCAGTTCAAAAGGTCTGATGGTTCAGGCAAACGGTGGGACACTTGTTATTGATGATATCTCTAATACAACACTTCATATCCAGACAAAACTTTTAAGAGCACTTGTTGCTGGTGAAATGATGACAGTTGATACTGAAGAAAAAATTGCTCTAAACGTAAGAGTTATTGCAACTTCAAAAATTGATCTTAAAAAACTAGTTGAAGAAGGAAATTTTAAAGAGGAACTTTTCTACCGTTTAAATACAATCGCTTTAAGAATCCCTTCTTTACGTGAGCGTCATGAAGATATCAAAGTGATGGCAGAACTTTTCCTTAACCAAGGTAAGTCTGAGTCTAAGATCCTTACAAGTGGTGCTCTTGAGAAGTTAACTTCTTACTTCTGGCCAGGAAATGCCCACGAGCTAAAAAATATCATGGAGCGTACTTATATCCTAACTGATGGTCAGTATATCGAAGCTTCTCACCTTCCTGAGTTTGCTCAAGAAGTTAAGGTTGAGAAAGTTGAGGCTCCAGTGAAGTATGTTGAGTTCACACTTTTTGATCTTGAGAAAAAACACATAATTGACACTCTTGATCATTTACAAGGGAATAAGACTCGCGCAGCTAAAACACTTGGAATTACAGTAAAGACTCTTTATAACAAGCTTCACAGCTACGGTCTGATCGAGGCGAGAGATCAACAATAAGAAATGTTGAAGAGTTAGATTGAAGAAAGTAAAATAACACGACTAGGAGTATATATGTCTAAAACAGTAAATCTAGATGAGAAACCAGGACAGGCCCCAGAAGTGATGACGATTAAGAATTTTCGCACAAATGGTGATATCGAAAACTTTTATCGCTACATCCACGATAATGGTCTTCGTCGCGAAGCATTCATGTTAATGGAATATGCCATTAGCAAAGTTGCTAAAGCACGCAAGGGAAAAAGAAAAGCAACAACATTACAATAAAAAAATCTCAGGGGCCCAAGGTTGGGCCCCTTTTAAGCTTAGACAGGGCACATGGAAGTCAGTTCAAAAAAGAAAATCATCTTTGATCCACTCTACGGTTTTATCCATCTCACAAACTTAGAATGGGAAATTATTCACACACCATTTTACCAAAGACTTCGCTGGATTAAACAGCTAGGTTTTACGTTTTATACCTTCCCAGGTGCAGAGCACTCTCGGTATGGACACTCCATAGGTGTGATGTTTAATGCCCATAAAATCCTCCAGCGTTTAGGGAGAGGAGTGCCCGAGCAAGATCTCTTTGATGATCAAGTTCAATCTCCAGAAAAAGCCTTTCACCAAAGTCTTAGACTTGCAGCTTTATTGCATGACCTAGGAACTTTTATGTTCTCCCATACAACAGAGATGGCCTACATCCGTTATGGTGAAACAACTCATGAAAAAAATGGTAAAGGGCACCCAGATGATCACGAACATCTAGGATCCTATATCATTAAAAATACTGATTATGAGGGCGGTATTACTTACCTCTTAAAAAAATATAGAATAGATCCTCAAAAAATTTCTAATCTTGTGAAGGGAAATGATTCTAGTATTTTGGCCAATCAAATCCTTCACTCTGAAGTTGATTGTGATCGGATGGATTATCTCCTCAGAGATGCACACTATTCGGGGATACGTTACGGAACTTATGATCGAGATTATTTACTGCATCACTTTAGAGTTGCAACGGTCAATGGACAGGAAATTGTCGCTATCAATCACAATGCTCTCCATGCCGTAGAAGATTTTTTAATGGCACGCTTCGCTTGGTATTCACAAGTGATAAGGGCCCCGCGTGGAGCACGTTTTGATGCAATTGCGGAAGAAATTTGTTTTTACATGTTAGAGAAAGGGAAGATCTATACCTACTCTCAGTTGATGGACATGATTGCTCATCAGCCAGAGCATTTCTACACTTTTAATGATCAGTATTTTATGACTCAAGTTCATAAGTACTATACCAACGGTGAATTTGATAAGAATCCAAGAATTAAAGATCTGGCCCGCTGTTTACTCTTTGGAATAGATCCAAGAACTGTGAAGTGCGAAGAATTTAAGCAGAGAATTCTTAATCAAGATGAAGATCACGTTTATGACAAAATCATGAAGCGTGCTGAGGATAAAATTAAAGAAATTAAGGACATTCTTAGAAAAAAAGGAACTGACAAAGATTGGATTGTAGAGGATTTACCAAACAAGCATATCGTGTTTGTTAAATCGCGACGTAAGCTCGTCAAGTCAAAGACAAATGAGAATCTCCTTCTTGAAAGAGATCCTGTGAAAATACTTTTGGACAATGGTGACGTTAAACTTCTTGGAGATGTTGAAAACTCGATTATCAGTGATTTGCAAACCAAGTTTAATTTCGTACCAAATGTTTTTTGTTCTGAATCTGCCTACGAGCTTCTTAAGGCAGAAGGGGTTATTACTGGCTAGTGCTAGTCAACTATTCAATTGAGTCAAACTCTTTACTTACTCATTTAAAAATCGGTACAATGATTGCATCATGACTATGTGGATCTATGAATGGATCCCTATTTGAAGGCAGGTTTCACGGATGCTAACCGGTCGAACAATTCAATCTAAAGGTGGTTCAAACCATCAAAATTACTTATTCCATCTCGACAATTTGTCGTTGGAGTATGGAAATTTAAAAGCCTTAAAGTCTGTCCAGCTCACGATTTATCCTGGAGAAATCCTTTTTGTCACTGGCCCTTCTGGTGCCGGAAAGACATCACTTCTTAATATTCTTGGTGGAAATTTAACACCAACTTCGGGCAAAGCCGTATTACCTCATGAGCGTTCTGCGAAGCATTTTGTCGCTTCTGTTTTTCAAGACTTGAGACTTTTACAAAGAAAAAGTTGCGAGGACAATATTTGGATGTCCTTTGATAGCAGCCTTTATTCTAACAAGAATGAATTCTACAAGGAATTAGAAGATCTCGCTCGAATTTTACATGTCTATGATTACCTCAATCGTCGCGTTGAGGACTGTAATGGTGGCCTCAAACAGAAAGTTGCTATGATCCGTGCGCTTATGTCAAAACCAACCGCCCTGCTTGCTGATGAGCCTACGAGCTCACTCGATAAAGAGAACTCATATAAATTATTTGAAGTTCTGAATCACTATAATCATAAAAAAGGGTTAACTCTCGTTTGGGCAACTCATAACAAAGAGCTCATAAAGCAATTTCCAGGCAAGATAGCTCATTTAGATCAGGGAAGATTAGTCTACTCGGGGCATGCATGTTTTATTTAACTGAATTTGTAAAATCTCTTGGGGAGAGTCTTCTGAGAGGATTTAGTTTTTTATTCTTTTCATCCATTTTTGCATTTGCACTAACCCATAGACCTTGGGTATCTGATTTGATAGAAAAAATTTCACCTGAAAAAATGGCCAATCCCTATTTTGTTACGGTCATCGATTCTGATGTGAACCCAGACAAATTGAAAAAGCTGGTGAGTCAATTGCCAGGAGTTGTTGGGATATTTGAAAAAACAAAAACTGACAATGAAGAAAAGATTAATCAGTTAGTAAGTCAACTTGGGTCAGGCTATGAGGTTGGTTCAGATCTCATGAACTTTAAATCAATTAAATTTGTTCTGAGTCCCTCACTTTCTAATGAGAGCCTTTCATTTATCCGTGCTCAGGTCATCAAAATGGGCGGAACAAACCATATTAATGCCACTGAAATAAAATATCCTGAAGTCACACATCTCATGAAGTCTCATCCATTTTATAATCTTCTTGAAGATTATGGAGATTGGATGGTTATTGGAGTCTTTGGTTTGTTTTGGATCATTAGCTTTTGGCTTGTTTACGATTCTTTTCGAGCAAGATCTTATTTAATTGAGAAGTTTCAAAGAAAAAATGATGTGGCTTCCAAAACAATTGCCTCAGGACTTATCTCTATCGTTCTATTCTTTACTGCTTTTGGCGTAGTGAATGGAACTGTGAAATTTTTTGATGTTATTATTTTACTCATGGTGTATTCAGTTTTTTGGTCTTTTTCACTCAAGTCATGGAGTTGGAAATCTACAAGATGAAACTACTCTTCTTGACGATGTCTATTCTAAGTATGAATACCTGGGGGGCAGTTCCTAGGAATGCGGGTGATGACCTTGTAAGATATCGAACCGAGGTCATGGAGCTAGGTTCGAGACTTTCAAGTTTAGAAAAAGAGATTGGTTCAAAAAGTAATTTATATGTTTCCAGTGTGGAACAGATTCAGCAATTCGAATCAGACATTAAGCTCTACCGTGAGAAGCTTACTGAACTTCATAAAGATGTAAGACAGGCCCGGAATGACAATAAAAAGATTATTCATCATTATTTAATTGAATCTGAAAGTGAAGTCGCAGAGGCTTGGCAAAAAAAAGTTCATCTTGAACTTTTAAAGCAAGCACAATTGAAGCTTAAGAATAAAGAGACAGAGCTTATATCTTTTGAAAATAAAGTTGCTGAATTTGATGAGAAGTTAGCTGCCCTCAAGATTGATGAGGAAGAACTCTCAATGGTGATTAAGGAATTAGAGAATAGAAAAAAAGAGACGATGGAGATTTATCTTACAAAGGTAAAATCTAAAAAATTGGCAGAGAATAAAGTTGAGAAAAATAAAATATTAAAAAAAGTTTCTGCTATCAAGAAAACTTTTTCTCAAGAGCCTATTATTTTAAAAAAACCGGATAGGTTCTTTAGAAGACCGGTAGATGATTTTTCAACTTACACCTCAAGTCCTAAAGGAATAACTTTTAAATTTCAGGCCGTACAACCTGTTAAAGCCGTTGGTGATGGTAAAGTTGTCTTTGCTGGAGATCTGGCCAGTTATGGTCAAGTTGTTCTCATAGATCACGGTCAAGATCTCAGAACTGTTTTACTCGGCAAAATGGATGTTAAAGTTAAAAAGAATGATATGGTTCGAGATGGTGATATTCTTGCTTATACTCAAAAAAATTCAACAGAAGAGCAGTCTCTCTACTTTGAAGTGCGAAAGAAAAATACAGCTCAAAACACAATTTTGTGGTTAGACCAGAATGGAGTGAGTAAAATCTAAGTAGTTCATTTTGCTTAGGAGAGCTCATGTCGCTTCGTACTTTTACGGTATCTCTTTTAATTTTTTCTTCCTTCATTTCAGGCATCGTATATTCAAAAGAAATTAAAAATAAATCAGATGCGATAGATAATAAATCTCGCTTTGAGCAATTAGAACTTTTCAATAAAGTTCTCCATCTTGTAGAGACCCAATATTACAGACAAGTAAATACAGAAAAATTAATTGAAGGGGCCCTCAAGGGGATGATGGAAACTCTAGATCCACATTCAACATTTCTAAGCAAAGATTTTTTTGAAAAAATGCAAAATGATACTCAGGGAGAATTTGGTGGTTTGGGCCTTGAGGTGACTCAAAGAGATGGAGTCATTTATGTTGTCACTCCCATTGATGATACTCCTGCTTTCCGTGCTGGTCTTAAGGCCAGAGATCGATTGGTTGAAATAAACCATGAGCCAATTATCGGCCTATCACTAGAGCAAGCGATCGAGAAAATGCGCGGTAAAATAGGGGAATCAATTCATCTTGGAATTTCTCGCGAGGGAGCAGACGGTGTAAAACACTTTAAACTTAAGAGAGAGCTCATAAAGGTAAAGCCTGTGAAGGCAGAGTTATTAAAAGATCGATTTATTTATTTAAGATTAACTCAATTTCAAAAACGATCAGCTGAATCAATTGAAGAGTCTATTAAAAATTTAAAATCTAAAATTAAAGGGAATCTTGAAGGTATCGTACTAGATTTAAGATCTAACCCTGGAGGCTTGCTTGACCAGGCCGTGGACGTCTCATCCATTTTTTTAAAAGAAGGGATTGTTGTTTCTACTGAGGCCCGCGATCCGCAAAATAAAGATATTCGTTATGTAAAAAAATCTGGTTTTAAAGACTTGGTCACTCCAATGGTAGTGCTTATTAATGGGGCATCTGCTTCAGCTTCCGAAATTGTAGCGGGGGCACTTCAGGACTATAAACGAGCAGTCATCATGGGGTCACAGTCATTTGGTAAAGGCTCCGTACAAACTGTTGCTCAGCTGGATCAACATACTGGGGTCAAGCTTACAATTGCCCAGTACATGACTCCTAAAAATAGAAAGATTCAGGCCATCGGTATTCTGCCGGATGTGGTTTTAGAGGAAGTTGAAAAGGATACACTTGAAAAAAACTTTAAGGAAGATCGCTATATTCGTGAAAAAGATCTAAAAAATCATCTTACTGCGACGATAGAAACTGAAGAAGAGAAAAAAAATCGCCTAGAGCAAGAGAAAGAAGAACGTATCAAGAGAATGAAAAATCTTGAAAAAAAGAAAGTTGTCAAAAAAGAAGATGAGGATGAAGAGATATTTAAAATTGATAAACCAAGTGAAGACTATCAGGTATCCCAAGCAGTAAAATATCTTGAAGGCTTTAACGTTTTTAAAGATATGAAAAAGAATAACTAAAGATGCAGGCAGCCTCAGTTTCAGATTTAGTCATTTCTATTAAAAACCTTCTTGAGGATCAGTACCAAGAGGTATTTGTGGAGGGTGAGGTTACTAACCTGTCCCTTTCTTCAAGTGGGCATTGGTATTTTAATTTATCAGACAATTCGTCATCTATTTCATGTGCTTTATTTAAGCTTGAAGCCTTGAGAAATCCAATAATACGAACATTAAAAGATGGAGATAAAATAATTATTCTCGGCCCCATCAGTGTGTATCAGAAAAGGGGATCATTTCAGATTTTAGTAAAGAGGTTATTCCCAGCGGGTGTTGGTCAATTAAAAATTCAATTAGAAAGATTGAAAGTTAAACTTGCCCAAGAGGGGCTATTTGATTTAGATCGGAAAAAAGCGATACCCAAGTTCCCTAAGCGAATCGCTGTAATTACTGCAGAAAATGGCGCTGCTCTTCAAGATTTTATAAATGTGTATAAAAGACGTAGCCTTTGGTTTGATATATTAATCACTCCTTGTCTTGTCCAGGGCGAAGGAGCTGCTAAAAAATTAATTCAATCATTGAGCACGGTTCAGAAAATAAATGGCATTGAAGTCATAGTCTTTGCTCGAGGCGGTGGTAGTCTTGAAGATCTATGGGCTTTCAATGATGAAGATTTAGTTCGTGCCATCGCTGCTTGTCCAATTCCTGTTGTGAGTGCCATTGGTCATGAGGTTGATTTTACTCTTTGTGATTATGTTGCTGATCATCGCTCAGAGACACCAAGTGCTGCGGCGGAATTTTTATCGCAGCCTCAGACTGAGCTAAAATCAAGGATCCATTTTTGCTATACTCACCTGAAATCTGGGATGGAAAAAATCTCTCAAAGAGTACAATTAATTACTCATCAGTATCACCCAAAAGAGTTGATCCATTTAATAAACCAAAATTTTCTTAAATCAAAACATCATTTAGATGAGATTCGTTTGAAGGACCGTGGTCTGGAACTCTTAGGAATACATGAAAAACGGAGACTCCTTGATGAGTTAGATCTAAGAATCCAGCACCATGCTCTGGTCAAAATAAACTTTTGGAAGGATAAAATATCAAGTCTTGGTCAATTGCTTTCGGCAATAGACCCCAGAGGGGTTTTAAAACGTGGGTATACTTTTATCCAGACTCCAGATGGCAAAATTGTTTCGTGTATTGATGACTTTTCAAAACTGAATAATAAATCAAAGATAAATATTCATTTTAATGATGGAGTGGCCCATGCTCAAAAAGAATAGAATTCTTAATAATCTATTTAGTCTCCTGATTATTTTATTTTCTTTGTCTTGCGCCCTGAATGCACAAGAAAATCAGGGGCCGTTAGGTCAATATTCGATTGCCCCCGGCGAGGTTCGATGGATTGAATTTTCAGTAAATACTGATGATGCAAAACTAATTTGTCGCGGCAGTGAAGTTAAATATGTAAAAAAGAATAAAAAAGGATATGCCTTTATCATAGAAAGTTATTTTTCAGATTTATCTTCTTTTCATTGTAATGTGACAGAAAATGAAAAAATAATTCAAAAAATAAGTTTCAGTGTAATCGACAAGCCCTATAAAGCAGAAAAACTGAAAGTTGATCCAAAAAAAATTAAGCTTGCTCCAGATGATGAAATGAGAGTCGCTAAAGAGCAAGTTGTTTTAAATAAGATTTACAAATCTAGCATTCCAGATTTTCTTTTTACAGAGTCTTTTGGACAACCGATGGATAGTCTTATTACGAGCGTTTATGGGACAAAAAGAGTTTATAACAAACAAAAAAAAGGTCAGCATTTAGGTATTGATTTTCGTGCGGCCATTGGTGACAAGGTCCCAGCAGCTAATGCAGGTAAAATAGTTTTTTCAGGCGATCTCTTTTACACCGGATGGACGGTTATTATTGATCATGGACTGGATATCTTCACTGTTTATGGCCATCTATCAAAAACGTTGGTTTCAGATGGAGATATTGTTAAAAAAGGGGATCTGATAGGTTTATCGGGAAATACTGGCCGAACCTCTGGACCACATTTGCATTGGGGGACCAAAATTCAAGGGCAGTACATTGATGGTCAAGTTCTCATCGAGGAAAGTAAGAAGTACTTCAAATGAATCCTTTAGAGAAAAATTCTAGCTTTATTGAATTTAAAGTAGATTCAGCTCTTTCTTTAGAGCTCAGAAAGGCGATTGATATCATTCTGACTCATTATAAAGCATCACTCATCAATTTTTATTCTCCAGAATTGCCCTTGAAAAAAATAAAGCCATTAACGGTAGAGTTTATTGCTGAGTCTTCTTTGAAAAATTTAAAAGAAAGAGAGACTTTTAAAATTTGTTTTGTAGATAAGAATCAGGACTTGTTTAGTTTTGGTCATGACATAGACTATGCAAATGTTGATGTTATATTAGATGGTGCTATTGATCGATCCCAATTAGAAAAAGTCTTATCTCCAGAATTTAATAAAATAGTTCAATTGAAAAAGAATTATGTCCAACAGGTTGGCGTTAAAAATTTAAAGAAGCTTGAATCCCTTGCACGTGGGATGACCCAAAAAATGATTCAATCTGGAGGGGCGATTACCTCTGCCGAAATTTTGCGGTATTCTCAGGCACTGGTAGATCTTGAGAGAGAGCTTATACATTCTGATGATTTAATAAAATGTGAGAAAATTCTAAAACAGTTCGCTAAGAATTTTCTTAATAAGACCAAGTTCAATTTAGTTTCCTCTGAAGACTTGCTTGGATTTAATTCTCTTGAAACTTTTCTACCATTGCCTCCCTTTAAAGGTGAGTTCGTTGGACTTGATTTAAATTGTTTTGAAGATGATTTTTTAAAACTTATTCAGAAAATATTTTTCTACTATACTATTTCAAGTTTCTTTAATTCTAAGCAGACTCTTGTTGATCCTTTCTCTGATGACAAACTTTGGGAAAGCATCCTTGATGGTTTACCATTTCCGGTTGTTCTTCTTTCTCTTCAAGGTGAGATTTATCAGCATAATAGCTTATTTTCAAAGTTGAATCTAACGCCTCAAGATTGTCTGAAATATCAGTTGCGCGAAAAGATTCTCCTCAATGATATTCCCTATAATGTTTTTCGAAAGGATATTCATCATCTTGATGAAGTGAAGGTCTTGTTTGTGTTTTTTACAGAGAGCTTTTTCCTCCGAGGTGAGGGGAATCTTACTCCTTCGGGTCAGGAATTAGGAATCATTAGTTCAAGTATTGCTCACGAATTGAATAATCCGATTGCTGGGATTCAGGCAGCAATTGGATTACTGCAGCTGGATGAAGATATGAATGATGAGGCCAAGCAGACCCTGATAGAGATGAAGAATGGTTCTCATCGTTGTAAGCAGTTAATAGAAACATTCCTTGGGTTTTCCCGTGCTAATCCCCACCAATTGTCATCAGTGGATCTAAAAATTAGTACGGTTGAAGTGGCCTTCCAGCAAGCTCAGAATTTATTACGCTTTAGGACTGTTGAAAGTGGCATTCGCTTTTCATGGACATTTTCTCAGCATTCAAATTTTAGGGCGCAAATTAATCTTAGCTTACTCACAATGACTTTTTATCTCATTCTAGGTGAACTGATGACACTATATTCACATCATTTACTGATTAGTGATAAAAACCAAATTGAGAAAGTGATAAAAGGAGAAATAATAGAATCTTCTCAGGAAATTCAATTTCAACTACACGAGCTTAATATATCTAGTCTTTCTTTGTCTAAACTTGTCCAGAATTTATTAACGATTGAAAACTTTGTACTACAAGTGTCCGACTACTCACTTCGTTTTATCTATAACCCACCTAGAGGTGAGTTTTAGGAAATTGATAAGGATCATTTTTTGTTATGGAGAGCTTTTCAATCTTCTCAGCGTAAGTCTTTTTGTCATCTTTTATATCAGCATTTTTTAAACATACATATAGGGCAGGATCTTCTTTTAAAGCATGATTAAAAAGACTGAGGAATACATCTTTTAAATCGTTTTGAATAAAAACTTTTCTTTTGCCTTTCTGCTGTAGTTCAAAGCGATTTATTTGCCCGAGTAGAAATTGGTGAAGTTTCTTTTTATGAGCAGGAAATTTAAATATAAGCTGAGAGTAGGTCGTAAAGTTTAAAAATGAATAGACTATAAACTGACCGCTGATGAGGTGTGGTGTAATAATAAAATCATGCTCATCAAGCAAGTGAGGAGCGAGAGGAAGTGGATATTTATTTTTTAGGAAATCGATGGTCTTTTTTCTGTATTGATCTGGAATTTTGACAAAATTTGCGTTCATGTAAAAAAGACCTTCGATGAATGGGCCGCAAAGTCTAATGTGAATTTGACTCCATCGGAAGTTTTCCAGAAAACTTCTGATCTCTTCATGATCTTGATTGGGATGTTGGATGGGCATTATTGTTAAGATGACTCCATTATCACCTTTAACTGAAAGAACGCAGGGAAGATTTATAGACTTTAATGTCTGACTGACCTCGTCTAGCCCTGATGATTGATCAATAATAACTCGATCGAGTTCGAATTTATTTCGAGGGTAGTAAAGTTGATTAATCTTTCTAATTTTTTTTTCTTCAAAAATTTCAAGGTACTTCAATAAGAGATTCGCTGTCGCTCTTGCATCTTCTACAGCTCGATGGGCCTGGGAATGTGAAATACCAAAAATATCAGACATATATTGTAGATTAGAACTCATAATGTCCGGGATAAGATATTTTGTCATAATGTTGGTACAAATAACTTTGTTTTCCACAGCTGGTCGCTGGAGTTTCTTTAAAACACCATTCAGAAAGGGGATATCAAAGGATGTATTGTGGGCAACTAAAATAGAATCGCCAATAAATTGTACAATCTCATCAATGACTTCTTCAATCTTAGGGGCAAATTCGACATCTGATTTTTTTATACCTGTGAGCTTTTGAACAAAATCAGGAATTTCTTTTTCAGGATTAATGAGGAAGCTTCTTTCCTCAGTTATTTTACGATTTTCAATCCTTAATATTCCAACTTCAATAATTTTTTCTGTGTCCGGATTTCCACCTGTTGTCTCAAGATCGATGACACAAAATTTTAATGATTCGAGGAGTTCGTGTGAACTATTGTAGATTTTTTCTTGCATTTTACTAAAAGGAACATTCGCTCCTTCCCTGTTTTTTTTATCGCTTTAAATGTTCTGGCGTAAAAGCATGAGTCAGGAGTTCTCCCAACTTTTTTGTTTTCTCCACGCCGTCTTTGTTTCCAAAAGTAATTTCGAGATCAAGATTTGAAAATTCAGTCATTACTTGTAGGCACATTCCACATGGCGGCCATCCATCAACTGTATAAACATATATCTTTTTTAATTTCTTATGACCTTCAGAGATGGCCTTCCATATCGCAACTCTCTCCGCACACACGGTCCCACCGAAACTTGAATTTTCTACATTACAGCCTTGAAAAATAGATCCATCTTCAGTGACTACTGCAGAACCTACTTTGGCCAATGAATAAGGAGAGTAGGAACGGGTAGAAGCATCAATCGCAAGGTCTCTTAGCTTTTGATCACTCATTTAGACTTTTCCTCGTTTTTTGAGTTCCCCAATAGTTTCAGTCAAAATAGTTGCAAATCCAACCATGGCTTTTTCTGCCACTAATTTCACATCAGCATGGCTGAGCTTTTCTGCCTTAATTCCGGCGGCATAGTTTGTAATACAAGCGACTCCGGCAACTTTTAATCCTAAGTGGTTGGCCGCAATGACTTCTGGGACAGTGCTCATTCCAACCATATCGCCACCAATAGTACGTAACATACGTATTTCAGCTGGGGTTTCATAGGATGGACCAAGTACTGAGCAATAAACTCCAGTTTTCATATTCACATGGTGGGCGTTGGCCACCTCATGCATAACCTCAATAAGTGAAGGATCATAGGCTTGAGTCATATCCGGGAATCTTGGGCCCAATTCTGCAATGTTTGGTCCCTGCAGTGGATTTCGACCTGTTAGATTAATATGATCGTTAATACTAACAAGATCTCCCGGATGGTAATCTAGATTTATTCCACCAGAGGCATTCGTTAAAATAAGAATTTCAATTCCTAGGGCCGCCAATACTCTAACAGGATGAACAATTTCCTCCATAGGGTGACCTTCATAAGCATGAATTCGACCTTGCAATGCCGCTACTGGAACTCCATGAACATCACCTAAAATAAGGCAACCTTGGTGTCCTTCAACACTTGTTCGTTTGAAGTGAGGAATTTCTTGGTAGGGGATGATTGTTTTATTTTGAATTTGGTCTACATAAATACCCAATCCAGAACCTAGGACAAGTCCTATTTTCGGTTTTGTTTTATAACGAGATTGAATATATTGGGCCGATTCAAGAATTTTATTCATCATAGCTCTTCCTTAGCTGATTTTTTCAATAATAAGTTTTGGAGTTTTAACTTTAGTCGAAGACATTTGGAGCACATTTTTGAGAAAAATAGATTTTATATTTTCAGCAACATCTTTTTGATGGGCATGGTGATGAATTTCAAAAATAGTTTCACCTTTTTTAATTTTATCACCAATTTTTTTCTTAAATTCAAAACCAACACCATGATCTATGACATCTGATTTGGTTTTTCTTCCGCCCCCTAGATCGATGAGCAGAAGTCCAATTTGATCATTCTGAAACATTTTAATGAAACCATTTTTCGGTGCAGTTACTATGGTAATTTCTTTAGCTAAAGGGAGGAGGGAGTAGTCATCAATAACTCGTTCGTCCCCACCTTGGGCCTTAATAAGTTTTCTAAACTCCTCGAGTGCCTTGCCGGAACTGACCATGAGCTCTGCTTTTTTAAAGGCCTTATCGAAACTCTTTTCGATGCCAGCAATGTGAATCATGTGAGCGGCAAGAGCCAGGGAGAGGTCCGTAAGATCTTTCGGCCCACGACCTTTAAGAGTTTCTATCGACTCGATGATCTCATTTGAGTGTCCAACAGAATTTCCCAAGGGTTGATTCATGTCAGTGATCAAGGCCACAGCTTTCTTCTTAAAGCGTTTTGATGTGGTGATGAGACTTTTTCCGAGATTCCTTGCATCTTTAGTGGTTCTCATGAAGGCGCCGGTCCCTGTCTTAATGTCAAAGACGATGCCATTAGCACCTTCGGCCAATTTTTTACTCATGATAGATGCTGTGATCAGAGGTATCGAATCAATTGTTGCGGTCACATCCCTAAGAGCGTAAATAAGTCTGTCCGCAGGAGCAATTTCTGGAGTTTGACCAATCAGAACCAGGCCATCTTTATTCAGTCTTTTTTCAAAATCACTCAGGTTCAGTGCTGTTTTAAAACCCTTTACAGCTTCAATCTTATCAACTGTTCCTCCAGTGTGACCAAGGCCACGGCCAGCAATCATGGGAACCTTAACCCCAGCAGCTGAGGCGATGGGTGCTAAAATAAAGGATGCTTTATCTCCGATGCCACCTGTTGAGTGCTTATCAATGACATTAGATCCAGGGAATTTAAGCTGCTTTCCCGATTCAAGCATAGCATCTGTTAGTGCAGCCGTTTCAGCTGGGTCCATTCCTTTAATAAACATCGCCATCAGCATGGCCGACATTTGATAATCTTCAATTTTTTTGTCTGTATAATTCTGAATAAACCACTTAATTTCATTGTGGGTTAATTTTAATCCCTTTTTTTTCTTATCAATTAGGGGATAAACTTGGAAAATATCCTTAGTCATAGCGTCTCACTAGTAAATATCCGATTTGCCAACTTTAAGATGGGAACTTATCATAGACTTAAGGTTTCCCGCTTGGCAAACATTGCGTAAGGATCGACATGAAAAGATGGTTTTCTGTATTCGTTTGTTTTCAACTTCTACTCTTGAATTTTGCTTCGGCCCAGTCCGAGGACGATATCATTAAGAACACTCAGCAAGATATGCTCACAGTCGTAGCCGCCGGCGGAGGGGGAGCGATTTTGGGATTATCCACTCTTTCTTTTTATGAAACCCCTTCAAAAAGTATCCGTAATATTTGGACCGGTGCAGCAATAGGTATTATTGCTGGGGTTATCTTTGTCGCCTATAACAGTGCACAAAAAGGTTCTGAAGATCTTGTTGGAAAAGTACCTTCAAAAAATTTCTCTACCCTCGATCGCTTGGCCTGGCACCAGGATGAAGTTTTGAAGTATGAGACTCGGTCCACTGACTTATCTTCCAATATTTTTAATTTATCTTTCTAAAACAACCGACTTCTTCTTGCCAACCGAAGCTTCCTGTCGGATAACTTCGGATGTTACGCTAAACATCATTTGAGGATGACCTATGGAAAAACTAGTTTCTTTATTGGGCTTATTAGTTATGGTCGCTATTGCCTATGCTCTAAGCGAGAATAAAAAGTCTATTCAGTGGAGAACAGTTCTTACTGGTATTCTTCTTCAAGTTGTTTTTGGTCTGCTTATTCTTAAAACTCAAATTGGTCATGAAGTCTTTGCTACTATTGGCCGTGGCTTTAATGCCATTCTGGGTTACACCGCCGAGGGAGCAAAATTTCTTTTTGGATCTCTTGCTACTCCCTCAGACAGCTTAGGCTTTATTTTTGCCACGATGGTTCTCCCAACTATTATTTTTATGAGTTCACTCATGTCAGTTCTTTATCATGTAGGGATTATGCAAAAAGTGGTGGAGCTTGTGGCCCGAGTGATGATGTGGGCCATGAAAACTTCAGGCGCTGAATCCCTGGCTGCTGCCGCTAATATTTTTGTGGGTCAAACAGAAGCGCCTCTCGTTATTAAACCTTTCGTCGGGCAAATGACAAAATCTGAAATCATGTGTCTTATGACGGGTGGTATGGCGACTGTGGCCGGTGGTGTTCTGGCCGCTTATGTAGGGTTTGGAATTGATGCTGGTCACTTACTTGCCGCGTCTGTTATGAGTGCACCTGCCGCACTCGTGTGTGCCAAGTTAATGGTTCCGGAAACAGAACAATCAGTGACAGCGGGAGTGGTTAAAGTTGATCTTCCAAAAGTTTCGGCCAACGTTGTTGATGCTGCTGCTTCTGGAGCTTCGGATGGTTTAAAACTGGCGGTGAATGTCGCAGCTATGCTCATGGCCTTTATTGCTCTTATTGCGATGTTAAATGGAATCTTAGGTGGAGTAGGGAATTTTCTTGGAATTCCTGGTCTTTCATTTGAACTTCTTATGGGATATGTGAATGCACCTGTGGCCTGGCTTCTAGGTGTACCTTGGGAAGATTGCTTAAAAGTAGGGTCAATTCTTGGTAAAAAGCTCGTCTTAAATGAATTCGTCGGCTACTTAGATCTGATTGCTGCTAAAGGCCAGATCACTGAGCGCTCAACTATTTTAGCAACATATGCCCTTTGCGGATTTTCAAATTTTTCTTCAATCGCCATTCAGCTAGGCGGAATTGGAACTCTGGCCCCAGAAAAACGACCTATTCTGGCCAAGTATGGAATGTACTCTCTTATCGGCGGAACACTCGCATGCTACATGACAGCATGTATTGCCGGGCTTTTTATTTGATTTAAAAAAAGGTATTCTGATTCTAATTACAATTTAAAAGTTTTTAGAATTAGGACATTTTTTCATGGCAAAAGAACTTGTGGTCAACCAGACTCACAATGAGTCGCGTATTGCGCTCATTGAGAATGGTGAGATCTTAGACTTTCTTATTGAGCGACATCCCCAAAACAATGAATCGGCTCCCATCGTAGGAAACATTTATCTTGGAAGAGTTCTGAGAGTGCTCCCAGGAATGCAATCCGCTTTTATTGATATTGGGCAGGAGCGTGCAGCTTTCCTTTACGTTGATGATGCTTATATCCCCACTCTTGAAGAACAGAGAGATATGCAGAGCCGAATTGAGGCTTCTGAAAAGCAGAATAAACGTCTCGGTGAAGTCATCCCAGATGAATTTTCAACTCTTACCGAATCTGTAGATATGAAATTTCGTCCTGATGTTAAAATTCAGGACTTTCTTAAAGAGGGTGATGAGATTGTGGTTCAGATCGCTAAAGAGCCGATCTCAACAAAAGGCCCTCGAGTCACTCGTCATATCACTCTCGCCGGTCGCCATATTGTTTATATGCCTTTTATTGAGCACACCGGTGTCTCTCGAAGAATTGAATCTGAAGAGGAAAGAAAGCGTTTAAAAGATATTCTAGATTCTATTCGTCCAGAAGGAATAGGTGTTATTGCTAGAACAGTTGCTGAAGGTCAAAGTTATAAGATTCTTAAGAATGACTACAATAATCTGGTTAAAATTTGGAAAGATGTTCAAAAGAAAATGGAAAAAGCCAAAGCTCCTCTAGAGCTACATCAAGATCTTTCTTTTGTTCAGCGGGCCCTGCGTGACATCATGGATGAAGATGTCGATTCCTTAGTGGCAGATAATAAATCGGCCATCAAACAAATAGAAAAATTTATCCAGCGTTTCAGCCCTAATCATAAAGCAAAAATTAAGTTTTATGATTCTGAGATTCCGATATTCGAACATTATGGAATTGATATTGAGATTGAGCGTGCTCTTTCAAATCAGGTCTTTTTAAAATCAGGCGGCTCCATCAATGTGGACCAAACTGAAGCCCTTGTTTCAATTGACGTTAATACCGGCAAATTTGTAGGGAAGAAGACTCTTGAGGAAACTATTTTAAAAACAAATCTTGAGGCGGTGAAAGAAATTTCTTATCAACTCCGCTTAAGAAATTGTGGTGGGATCATCATTATTGATTTCATTGATATGGAAAAAGAGGAGCATCGGACCCAGGTGTATTCCGCTCTTTTAGAAGCGCTTAAAAAAGATCGATCTAAAACCAATGTCCTACCAATTTCAGGCTTAGGTCTAGTTGAGATGACTAGAAAGCGAACAAGGGATACGCTGATTCGTACGATGTGTGAGCCTTGTCCCTATTGTGAAGGAGTTGGCCGAGTTAAATCTGTGGAGACAGTAAGTTTCGAGGTCATCCGTGAGCTCCAAAAAGTTATGAAAAGAACAACCGCCCCAAAAATTACACTTTTTGCTCACCCAGAGGTATGTGCCAAGCTTTCATCAGAGGATTTTGGATTAATCGAAGTTTTAGAGGAGCAGTTTAACAAAACTCTTCTTGTGAGGGCCGATAATAATTATCATTCTGAGCAGTACGAAATATATGTTCCAGAGGCTTAAAAAAAAACCGGGTTTCCCCGGTTTTTTTTATTGCTGAGACCCAGTCGATGATTTGTTCTTTTTATCTTTCTTATCCTCATATGACTTATCCGTTATGATGGTACTGTTATCACAACCAGCTTCAGGTGTTGAACCCATGCCTAGAGTAGGATTGTCCATCACTTCTGGGAATTCTTTATTTAGATACTGCTCGAGAGCGTCTTCCTGTTCTTTAGGATCAAGTTTATCCCAGTTTGGATGATGTTTTTGAAGATCATGTTTTGTAATTTCTCGGC
>Ga0315907_10003421_pt1 | contig 18778 bp, 19 predicted proteins | sample LakEriMetagenome_3_FD_203525 | JGI IMG/M metagenome (GOLD analysis project Ga0315907, IMG submission 203525) | Freshwater fungal communities from buoy surface, Lake Erie, Ohio, United States - Buoy 12 MA123 | ecosystem: Environmental > Aquatic > Freshwater > Lake > Lake biofilm | place: USA... | reverse complement strand
TGATTTATCGAATGCATTTATATGTAAAGACCGCATGTTCATGGGAGCCACTTACCGTCATCAAGCAGCAATTGGCGTTTTTGTTCAATACCAAATTACCCAACAATTTAGGTTTGGTGTAGCAAGTGATTTTGCAACAACCGCCATAAGAAACTATAATCAAGGAACATTTGAAGCAATGATTTCCTATGACTTTAACTTCATTAAAGGAGGTATTCGTTCTCCACGTTATTTTTAATCAATGGCTATGAAAATTTTATCTACTGTAATTTTACTTTCACTTTGTTCTATTTCATTTAGCCAAAATGCACTGCTAAAAAAAGCGAATTATAACTATGAGCACCTAAACTTTTGGCTTGCTAAATCCCAGTACAAACGGTTAGTTAAGGCAACACCCAACGAAGAAACATTAGTTTTAAAACTTGCCTCATGCTATAAGTTCACCCATGAAAACGAACGGGCCTATACCCTACTTCAAACACAGTTTACATCGAAGGGATTCTCAAGTCCATACGGATATGAATTGTTGGGTGAATTGTGCTTATTAACACAGCGCTATGATCAAGCGAAGATGAGCTTTGATAAAATGGTAGAATTACGTCAAGCCATACTCGATTCAAAAGAGGGACCCATGTATCCTAACGCAACGATCGAAAGCACTGAACGTTTGTCATGGAAATGCAATGCCGACATTAATTCATTAACGTGGAATTCCACGAAGGCAGACTTCGGTGGTTATCCCTATTTAAATGGTTCGTTAATCTTTCTTTCAACGCGAGGAACAAGTATAATTAAACGGAAATGGGCCGGAAATGGCGATGGATTTCTTAATTATTATGCGTACAAAAAAAATGGCGATGTTAAACAATTGAAAAAGCATGCGAATACGAAATTCCATGAAGGTCCCTTGTGTATACATCCCAATGGAAAATGGGTATTCTTTACCCGAAATAATATGACTAAAGGTGTAGGAAGGACAGACAAAAATGGAATTCAAAATCTTATGATCTACCGAGCAGAAATCACCAATGATGGAAAATGGAAGAACGTTAGTAAACTGAAAATAAATTCCAACGAATTCTCAGTCGGGCACCCAACACTATCTACAGATGGGTCAACAATTTACTTCAGTTCTGATATGCCCGGAGGATATGGAGGTGCAGACCTTTATACCGGGAGATTAACCAACGAGGGTGAAATATCTGACATTAAGAATTTAGGAAATCAAATCAATACGCAAGGCAATGAAGTGTTTGCTTGGTTGAATAACGACCTACTTTTCTTTTCCTCTGATGGGTTGCCAAGCTTAGGTGGCTTGGATATCCAAGTGGCAAAATTAATGTCAGGAAATAATGTGGGAAAACCAAAGAATGTAGGCGTTCCATTAAATTCAAATGCCGATGATTTCGCCATTACGTTAACGGCAGAGAACAAGGGTTACTTTAGTAGTAATAGAATCGGATTTGGTTCAGACGACATCTATGCTTTCAATCTCAACGAACCGTTTAAATTTAATATCCTTGTAAATGGCTCACTTAATGAACTCAATGCCAACGTAATAATTCCAAACCAACCCTTACTTGTCATAAACGATAAGGGCGAAGTTACAGATACTATTACCACAGATATCAACGGGAATTTTGAATTGGAATTGGAACCTGGATCGAACATTACAATTAAATCTATTGATCCTAACTATGTAGCTAAAGAATGGACCTATGTGGCTACCAATGAAGCAAATCAACAATTGGACTTATCCTTATTACGTCAACCTGACCTCACCCTCAACACGTTAATTACGGATAAGAAGACCGGAAAACCAATTGAAGGTGTTAAGATTAGTATTTCAGACAAAACCACTGGTAAATTGATTTTTGATAATACCACAGGCACCAATGGATACATTACAAATATGCTCGATGATTTGACGCTAAATCAATCGTTAAATTTCAATATCTCTATCAAGAAAACGGGTTACTTGGATAAGTCAGTTGATTTTAATTACCAGGTAACAAAAACCGAAACAGTCAATCTTCATGAATTGATTGATATGGGAATTGGAAAAATTGAAGTGGGAACAAATATTGCTGATTTAATCGACATCAAACCCATTTATTTTGACTTGGGTAAATATAACATCCGAACGGATGCAGCCCTTGAATTGGATAAAATTGTAGCGATTATGAATCAATATCCGCAAATGGTTGTTGAACTCGGCTCTCATACGGATTGTCGTTCTTCAAAAGCATTTAACCAGAAGTTATCACAGAATCGAGCAAAAGCTTCGGCTGATTATATCAAATCAAGAATTACAACCCCTTCAAGAATTTCCGGTGTTGGATATGGTGAAAGTAAATTGAAGGTCAATTGTCCGTGCGAAGGCACAGTGAAATCAACCTGTCCTGAAGAAGAGCATGCCAAAAATCGTAGAACGGAGTTTATCATCAAAAAGATGAATTAATAAAGTTTTGGTACCTTTAACCGTGCGTTATTGGATTCACTTTTTATGCTTGTTTTTATTCTCGTGTACCAAGGAGGTCACTATTGATATTCCGGCGGAAGAAGCTAAACTCGTGGTGGATGCACGAATCGAAACCAATGGCGCTCCACTTGTACTTTTGATGCAGTCGCAATATTTGTATAATCCAACGGATTTAGCTTCCTACTTTTCATCGAATATTACGAGCGCAACCGTTACCGTTACAAGCGGAAATAACACCTACCCACTGACCTTATTTTCACCCAGTGAATTACCGCTAGAAAGCCAAATTACGCTCGCTGAGATGTTGAATCTCGAATTAAATGCGCTTTCCTTCTTTCCAATAAAAGTGTATTCAACACTTGACCCTACGTGTAAAGGAGAAGTAGGGAAATCGTATACCTTAGGAATTACATACGAAGGAGATCAATACAACTCCACCACATCGATCTTAGCGCCTGTTCCGTTAACGTCTCTCTCTTGGATACCTGACCCAGAAAATGCAAGTTTCGGTTTGTGTTTGGCCGTCTTAACTGATCCGATTTCTCAAAGAAATGCCTATCGCTGGGAATCAAAAATTATTACCTCGGTTAATGGACAACCGAAAGACTATCGGTTCAGGCATGGTGGATCATCCTACTTTAACGATGAATTTTTCAATGGATTAACCATTGATTTTGATACCAGATATCCTGAAAAAGATACGACCTACCCTTCCGGATTCAAACGTCATTTCAAATACGGAGATAGCGTAGTAATTCGCTTTTCACACATCGAAATGCCGGTTTACTCCTATTTTGATAAAATGAGATCTCAGATGGAAAGCAATGGCAGTCCATTCTCTTCACCCGTACTGATACCGAGTAACATTAGTAATGGAGCCTTAGGCGTGTGGGCCGGTTATTCTACTTGGTATGACACCTTAGTTTGTATCCCCTAATTCTTCTCATGAACGAAAAAACACAGCAGCAAATTAGAACCATAATTCTAGAAGTTCGTGAGATTTACGAAAGTTACAGGACTAAAAATACCTGGACAACGCATCAAGACATCATCGGTTTGGGGATATTAATAAGTTGCCAAGCCTTACTTATCGGCCTTGGTTACGCATGGTTCATTGGGTTCTTTCCAACGTGGTTAACCATCGTTTCAATTGCATTTATAACCTCAATCTTACATGAATTAGAACACGATTTAATCCATGACCTTTACTTTAAGCGTATTCCTCTGCTATATCATTGCATGATGTTGGGCGTTTATATATTTCGCCCAATCAGCTTAAATCCGTGGATACGAAAATACTGGCATCATTTCCACCATCAACATTCCGGTATGCCTTTCGACATCGAAGAACGCGGAATTACTAACGGAGATCGTCTTTCGGTGCTCCGCTTACTTGTGCTACCCGATTTATTATTGTCCGGAATCCTAAGAATTCCAAGGCTAAGAAAAGAAATACTAATAGAATACAATAAAGGAAATCTAAGTAAAAGCGACATGCGCTTAATCATTCGTACCATTTTACTTGGACTTCTCCCCTTTGGCGTACCCCTAACAATATTATGGTATGTCTTTGCAGTGATTCACCTATTTCATTGGGTTGGCTATCCCCTACCTCAATTCGACGGATTGTTGCAGTGGATTGAACCACTTATGGTACTACTGGTCATTCCTAATTTAATTCGACAATTCGCCTTGCATTTTGTTTCATCCAATATGCATTACATGGGAGATGTTGAAGCGGGGAATGTTATTCAACAAGTACAGGTATTCACTCCTTGGTGGAGCACGCCCTTGCAATGGTTTTGCTTCTTTTTTGGTGCTACGCACGCCATCCATCACTTTGTGGTAAATGAACCATTCTACCTCAGACAACTTACGAGAAAAGCAGCGCAGGACGTTTTAATTGAAAACGGCATTCGAATAAATGATGTTAAAAGCCTTAGGTTTTCGAATCGATACCACCACACTAAAAATTATTAAATACACTCCGTATATACAAAACGGAGCGCATGTCATCGCCCTAATGTTCCTTCTTTATATTTGTGTTTTAAATCATTAAACATGAAAGAAAAGAAGGAAAAAACCGTGACGCTTTACAACCCGCACTTTATAGAATTTGGTGAAACGCTCCGGATAAATAAGATTGAATTTTCCGAGCAAACGCGGATTGAGTTCTTTTACAAGCCACCAAGTCACTATGATAAAGGGGGATGGATACAAATTGATGGTGAAACGTATATTACGCCCGACGGTGGCAAAACAAAATTAAAACTCATTGAATCGGTTGATATACCAATTGCTCCAGAAAAACATTATTTCACCGAAGCGAACGCAACACATATTTTTTCGTTGATCTTTCCGAAAATAAGTCCAAAGGTGAAAACACTTGATGTGATTGAGCGCAATGAACCAGGTTCCTATTTTAATTTCTTTCAGCTAGACCTAACGCGCTGGGGGACGAGTCAAATAAAGCTGTCTGAGGTACCTGAATTCAACTTGACAATTAAGGAACTACAACAGCTACATATTAAGGTCCTTCAATTAAAAATCGATACGCTGAACCTAAATGAACGAAAAGACCAGAGCATCAAAAACCAAGCCTACGAAAAAGCAGTTGAGCTGAGAGATGAAGGTCGTAACCTCGCTGGACAACTGAACGAAATTAAACAACAACTCTTGGATTGGTATGGCTCCATCGAACGCACACCTGAACACTTCAAATCACTGAATATAATACAACAGATCCTCTTTGATTTCCATGATAGCGAGGAAGAATTCACCGAAAATTACATCATTGAATTGGGTGCGCAACGTAAACGATTAATTAATAAACTGCTCCGCTGTCATCCACAACGAGATATAGAGAAATTACTTGCCTTTCATCAACAAATTAAAGCCATAGACGACTTTATCGAACAGTTGCATCAAACGAAACGACGTTGAATTTAAAAGCCGATACCATCGGCTTTTTTTGATTTACAAGGTTGCAAAGAAGCGGAAAAAGCCTGAATTCATCGGAAACTTTGCAGTGAATATTAACCTTTTAAATCGATTTGCCGATGAAAAAAAAACCAACCATTGCTACGTTTTACACCAAGAATCAAGTATGTTTTGATTCCATTCGAGAGCGATCCTATTCGCAATCCCCGTTAAAGCCTTATCTCCTCATGCAAAAAATCGAACGCAGTGAACATCATGCGTATTTCGATATCCATGCTGATTTTAAACCCTTCGAACAAGAAGACTTCTTGTTAGCCCATTCCCCTGAATATGTATCAAATTTCTTTAATCAAACCGGAAATTATCGTTCTAATGGAATTCCGTGGTCGGAGAATTTAACCACCAGTGTTCGATATACCAACAGTGCCATTTATCACGCTATAAAACATAGTTTAGAGCACCCAGATCAACTTTGTTTTGCACCGGTATCTGGAATGCATCATGCAACGCCGCATGCAGGACAAGGATTCTGCACCTTTTCAGGACAGGTCATTGCTTCTTTAAAACTTTATAAAGAACTTGGAGTATCCGGCGCCTGGCTAGATTTAGATGGTCACTTTGGAAATAGCATTGAAGATTCCAGAGGTTTTGATCCACGCATCAACAAGGCCATTCCGTGGGATTGCAACGTAAATCCAATAGGATATAACGAAACGTATATTCAAGATTTCAAATTAAAGCTCGAACGAGTGAAACAACGAATTTTAGCAGACAAGGTACATTATGTGGTATTTGCTCACGGGGCTGACAGTCACCTCGATGATGACCTTGGCGGACAATGCGACACCGAACACTGGTTGACTTGCGCCTCGATTTTTGGGGAATGGGTCAATGAAGTCTCATTACATCTTGGGAAACCGCTCCCTGTCACCCTAGCCCTATTTGGTGGCTACAGAAAAGATGACTACAATATTGTGCTTGACTTACACCTCTCCTCCATCGAACGATGTAGAACATTACTATGTGCCCCCAACAATGCGGTGGCTGCTTAAAATAAATGAGTCAACACTAATTGTAACTTTTATCCGTTTCAAGTGTCTCATTAAAAAACCACCAATGAAAAAAACATTTATTTTTCTAGGAATTCTTGGGGCATCTATCACCGCATTTAGCCAAATCAAACTTACACAAGTACATCTATCCAGCGGGTCTTACCGACAATTTGGTTTCACCCCGTCAAACATAACCGACTTTGCCCCGTTAGCACCTGGTTCTTCAATTTTACTGAAGGATTTTAGTAACTACGAAAGTTCAATGGGTTACTTCAACTTTAATTACCCATTTAGCTTTGGTATGCAAAACTCGTCATCATTCCAATCACTACAAGTAGGATTGTCCCTACCAAAATGCCAAGGTACCTTACGGTTAGGAATATCTAACTTTTCAAATCAATTAATGAGCGCTTATGGTTCGTATTACGAATCGCATGTGGTAGATACCTTAATTTCTTCTCAAAACGGGAGCATGACCTTTGTAGATTCGACAATTAGCAGAAATGTATTTGGAAATTATAATAACCAACAAATCCGAATTGACGCAGCGTATGTTTGGGAAATGAATGCAGGTGAACGGTGGGCATTTTCTGCCGGAGCCGGGTTATCCTTTGGATTATCCTATCAATCTCAAACTTCATTACATTACACAGAATATACGAACAGTTATCAAGGATATGGGTCCTATACGGGCAACCAAACGACATCGCATGAAAGTGAAACATACAATAACCCTATGGCTTGGGGAGCAAATATCTATGTTCCGCTTGGTATTAATTTCCGCTTAGGAACTAAACGTGCCTTCTGGAAACCTTGGATGATTTACTCTGAATTACGTCCGCAATTATCTTTCAATTCAATACCTAATTCAGGGGTTAAATTCAGCCCAGGAATTGGTTCAACCAGCGGAATTCGTTACAACATCCCAACATTTAACAAAGAAGGACACGCAGATTTTTAATCCAAGACAATTGGAGCAGATGACCCAGTAATGAATAATTGCTGGGTTTTCTTTTTATTACCCGGAATGAACGAAAAATAGGCAGAGTTTGGTGCTTCTTTTTCATCCTTTTTTAATTTAGAATCAAAATACTTATCCCGGTCTGTTGGAAAATTCGCTGTGGAGTTTTTCGACTCAAACACTTCTCCCTCTTCATTCATCAACACATAAAATATTTCATTTTTCTTGCGATTGCCTATGGATAATTCGCGGCTACTGCCTGCAGGAATATAATACCATCCCCTAACCTGTTGTACATCATCTGAATTGGTAATCCCGTAAGACACATAATAACTGTTACTTGAATTATTGCACACCTCGATTGATTTCGTTTTGAAATTAGAAACGTTTGGACTCAAGGCTAAATCATTTGGTATCAAAGAAAATGCAACCCGTAATATTTCCAAATCCTTGTACCGAAGCCAACAGAACCCACTTTTACCCCATTCCTTTCCCCAGCTATTAACGAGCTTGAATGATCCACCGCCAATGTTATCGTCATATCCGATGATACACATGGCATGACCAGCTACGGCATAATCAAAATTAAAATTCTCGATTTTTATCACGCCATTGGAATCCAAAAATTTGGTATTTAAACTATTACCCTTACCACCAGCATATACATTCATTCCAATGACCACCGGTCGGTTATTATTTATGGCTGCTTTGAGTTGCATATAGTTCATGTGTTGCAAACGCTCATAATCAAATAATCGATCTTTGTACTTGGTTTTATCCGGGTCGTGCGCACAATTTTGTAAAGGATACTCGTCCATTAAGGGACTTCCATAAGTTTTTAGAACCTCCAAACTGCCATCGATTTGTGCTCCCCCGTAACATGGATTTTTGTCATAAAAAAAACAATAGCGATTATAAGCACTCAAGGCCGAGAATACGGGATAATTCCGCCCGTGTTCGATTCGCTTAACGATAGTTAATCCATAATATGCGGAGGCCCATCCGACACAAGACCCTACATCGCCTTGATCACCAATCTCAGGTAAATAAGCCTCTAATGAATATCGAGTTAATAAGGTTGGGCTTTTAGCGTAAATAACAGAACTACTTAAGCGCGATCCAAACAACAAATTAGGAAGAGTGAACAGAAAAGAAGAAATAATTAAGTATTTCATCAAACAATTGGTGCGTTCGCTATGCATTCGCTTCATTTTATTATAATTTTACAAATTAAGTAACATTTTATTCATACCGCATTATTTTCTAAAAAACATCTATGAATCGCTCATCAATCCTAATCCTTTTAACCATATTACTAAATATTGGTTACGCACAGAATATGAATAAAGTAAATGCTGAATATTATTTATTGGACGAAAAAGGCAATAAAATTTCTGCATCCTTCTCTCACATTGGTGAATTTTCAAATCAAGGGTATGCTGTTTTCGCTGTAGGAGGAAACTCGGTGGAAACCGTTTATGGCAAAATCCCAGGCGCCAAATATGGAATTATTCATGAAAGCGGAAAAATCATCGTACCTGCGAGTTATGACTATCTTGAAGTAATATACTCCGCAGATTCTGTATACATTTCATCCATTAATGGCCTGTATGGCTTGCTGAATGAAAATGGAAAAACAATCATTGAGCCACAGTACACTGAACTATCCACGCTTTATGATGTTGATTACATATTAAATGCGAAGGGTAAAAACGGTGCATGCCAGCTCTTAGATTATGCGGGGAAAGTTTTGACTAAGACTTATCAGTTCATTACTTCTTCTACCAGCGGATTTATTGTACAATCCGGTGGATACCAGGGTATGCTCGACAAGAACTTTAAAGAACTAATTCCAACAATATATGAAGATGTTACAGAGCTAGAATCCGGGATTTTTCACATTACCGACAAATATCAAAAGCAATGGTTGATGGATATCGATGGGAAAAAACTCTGCGATAAATTTGATAACATCGAGCAAGAATTTGATGACAATTATACAGCAATCGGTTATAAAGTAACCAAAAGAGGTAAGGATGGCTTTCTTGATTTAAACTACAAATCAATCATCCCTCCATCTTATCTAGAATTGAGTAAAATAACCATGGGATGTAATGATTATCTATTCAGCTATTCGGATAATAATAAATACGGGCTCCTAGATAAATCTGGAAAAAAACTTGGTAAAGCAATATACAGCAGCGTTAATAACAGCTCATATTTTGGAAAATATATCCTTGTTGGCATGGAAAAGAAAGCCAAGAAACAACGTAAGAATAAATCAGATGACCTTTATTTCGATGACTATAGCTACACCCCTTCTACTTACGGATTGGTAGATTTAACAGGCAAAATGGTCTTGAAAGCGATCTATGATGATTACAATTACAGTTACGGTGAAACATCCTTGATTGTGTTAAAAAAAGGATCAAATTATGTTGCTTTAGATGCTAACCTAGACCCCGTATTTAACAAAGACTTTTCTTACGTCGAATCATTAGGGGATTTATATAAAGTACAACTTGGTGGGGTGGACAATGGCTACGGGACACCGGAGGGTGGTGTATTTGGGCTTTACGATAAAAATGGCAAAGAAATAATTCCAGTACAATTTGAAGATATTTTGCAAATCGGATATGAAAACACCAATGGATATATTATCAAGAAAAATGGAAAATTCGGAATTTGTTCTCCTACTGGAAAAATACTTTTAGAACCTACCTACAGCGATATGAATTGTGAGAGCGAATATTGTATTGTAAGTCGTTACATTGAGCAGTCAGAACAAACAAAAATGGGCTTATTAAACCATAGCAGCTTAAAAGAAATTGTACCCACTATTTACGAACATATTGAATCGCTTTCATATGAGGGAGATTACCTAATAAAATCAAATAACAAGTTTGGTTTGATTTCCAAGACCGGACAGATTATTCTTCCTGCTAATTATAACTTTTTAAAAGCAACGGATCTTTACGATAACGATGAGTGGATTTTGGCGAATGCTTACGGTGAAGTAACGCAAAGTTATTATGGCTCCGATGTTAGTGGTGGTAATTGGGGGGTAATTAATAAAAAAGGAGATACTATTTTACCATTTAAATTCAAAGAAATTTCTTTTGAAAACGACAGCATTGTCAACCTACTTGATTACGATGGCAAAGCTTATTTAATGAATATGGCAACACAGAGAATTCTTACCAATTCAGAAGCAAACTACTTAAGTAAAATTCAATATGATTATGAAAATCCAATCTTTTTAATGGGTAAAGACGTAACACGCGGTGAATATGGCGATGCAACAGGAGGAACCTATGGATTAGTCACTTCAAAAGGAGAAGAATTGGTGTCTTTTAATTATTCTGAAATCACACTTGAAAGCGAACATTTTATAGCAAATTCTATTGATTTTAATGGGTATGATTTACTTAATAAAGAAGGAAAGGTTTTGATCAACCGTGCTTCTACCATCGAACCTTTGAACGATAGTTTATTTCTAATACAAGCTAATGGAAAAGCTTCAATCTACAATGTAAATTCAAGTCAATATAGCCTTACAAATAACTTCATAGATTTTGCATCGCCAGAATATTACTACGGATATGGGCCGATCAATATAGGTATTAAGAACTCTAAAGACCAATGGGGAATTTTAAACAAACAAGGGGAATTATTGATTGAACCTCAGTATTGCGATGTAAGTTCAAGTACTGATGGCTATGTTATTGTTGCTCAATGTGGTGCTGTTGGTGCAGCATTCAAATACGGCGTAATTGATTTAATGAATAATATCGTCATACCATTTGAATACGATTCAATAGAATCGGTTTACGGAGAAAGCTACGAATGCGTTAAAGGAACTACACTGTATACAATTAACTTATCCAACGAGGTTATTAGTAAAAGACCCGTTTCTGAAGAAAGCGAAAATTAACCAGCACTCCCCCCAACATCGAGTTGGGGGTTTTTAATTTTGAACCGTGTTATCTCCCGAAGCCCATTTTATTATAAAGGAACTGAAGTATTCGCTTGATGGCAAGAACCCGTTTTTTGTTGGAACCTACAAAACGGTTTATCGAAGAGGGGCAAAAAAAGCCGCACGTGAATTAATCCCTATGCTTAACGGGGTGCTAGATACCCTAAAATTAGATCAGGTGATTTTGAACCGTGAGCAATTAATTATTGAGCTAGAAGCCGCCATAGCTAGCATTGATAAGATAGACTTTCAAGATACTCGTTTTTTTGAAAAACATAAAAACCAGTACATACGAATATTGAAACGATTAAGTCGACCAGATAAACCTTACAGTTACGAGGATTTCAAAGCAGATTTTCAAAAACAAAAACGAAAAGAAGGAATCCTATTCAAAGAAACAGATATTCGTACTGCGTGGGATGAAGTGAAGGAACAATACTTTTTGCCGGTTAATCCGAATCTTGAACAATACAAAAAGGTATTCGATCAAGTCAATCCACTCAAACAATACAGTTTTCCTGCTACTAAAATTTATCGGTGTTATAAGGGTCAAATTGAATTAGTTTACGACCAACCGAAACCTATAAATAACGGACGAAAACTTCCGGCTTTCGGTAGTTTTAAGGCTAATATGAATAGTGAACAGCTAAGCGGATATCGATACATCTTATATCCTGAATCTTTTTCTTTAGGAAGTCCATTAAACGGCGAAATAAAAATATTTAGCGGGGCAAAAATCGGCCCAAGAATGGGCCATGGTTTTATAAGCTATTATCGGATGGAAGAAAATCACTTAATCGAAACCGATCATTCCACGCATTGGTTGTCGTAATCCCTACCAAAGAAAAGGAATCACTGCCTTACGCTCCGGTGGATATTCTTGAAACTTTTGCTTGTACCACTTATGGTGAGAAATAGCTCGAGGGACTACATTGGCAAAAGTCCATATCGCAAATACCAATCCAGGTAAACTCCAGGTTAATATTCCAAAACCTACCCATTCAATCACTTCACCCAACAGATTAGGACATGAAACCCATTTGAACAATCCTCCCTGCGGGATTTTATATCCGGTTTCTCCCGGCTTACGCAAGTTTATTAAAATCGCATCCGAATGCCAATTAATGGCCATTCCGGTGAAAAACACAATCATTCCAATTATAAATCGTGGATCCGTTAACCAATCCATCGTGTACGAAGCGAAATTCCCAAAATAATATCCCATAAAAAAACCATTCATGGTATTAAACAGCATGGCAGACACCATAATGATCACCGGCATTTTTTTACCATTTGTCTTGAGTCGTAAAGGGAAGACAATTGATCGATTAAAATAATGAAACACAAAAAGTCCGACCATGATTCCGCTGACCACATTCAGCTGTTTTTTAGCATCCCATAAGAAATACGCAAGAATAACAAGCACAAATACCTCCATAATAAACCAACCCCAGCGGTTGTCGATCATTGGACCCCAACGTTCATTGGAATGTCTCCCATAGGGAGCTGTTTGTTTAAATAAATAGATAAAGGTTATGATTCCAATCGCAATCCATGCCCATGAAATCCATTGAAAATACTGTTCAGTCATTTGTTATTTTTTTATGTACCCATTCTCCTTAAACCAGGCAATTAAATCGGCCACAGTCTCTTTAAAAGAACGTGGATTATGATTTAATTCAAGTTTCGCCTTTTCATGGCTAATCTTTGAATTCCCATGAAGTAAAATTTCAATCGATTCGTTGGTATAAAGCGGTGCCTTACCAGTAATAAGCGATTGTAACTTTACAAACGGTAATCCCATTTGAACTAACCATACCGGTACATTGGCTACTCGAATTTTCTTTCCTTTTACCTCACTTACAATGGCTACAATTTCCTTCATCGTGTAATACTTTCCCGACAACAGGTAATTCTCACCTACTCTACCCATGGTTAGCGCATTACAAATGGATGAAGCAACGTCGCGAACATCCACCCAATCATATCCTCCTGCGAACATCGCTGGGATCTTACCCAGATAAATATCTAAGATGGCTTTTCCTTGAAGCGATAATTTATTTTCGGGCTGTCCGGTTACCGAGGTTGGATTTACAATTAATGCCGGCAATCCTTTGTTAACAAATTCCATTACCGTTAATTGTCCATCCCGCTTACTTTGATCGTAAGCAAAGGCCGTATCATCCACAAAGTTTCGTGTTTCATCTAAGGTAGCATCCTTAGGAAGTGGATCATAGGCATGAATGGATGAAATGTGCACTACGCGTTGAATGTTTAAGTCTAGGGCAGTTTGCATGACATTACGCACACCATCCACATTAACCTTACGTACATGTCCACCCTGTCCTCCATTGATTGAAATTACGGCAGCTGAATGAATCAAGGCATCACAACCGCTAAGAAGTTGCTCGATTGAGGCGCGGTCATTCACATGCCCTTTAACATATTCAATATTGTTCTTAATAAAATAGTCTACATCTTTAAATCCCAAGGCTCGAACTTGATGACCACGATGGGTTAACTCTTCAATGAGTGCCACACCAACGTGACCACTTGCTCCGGTAATTGCAACTTTCATATACCAACGATTTAGCTCAAAGTTAGAAAATTAAATGAACTGGGTTGACCCCTAAAACACCGATTCGCTCAATGAATAATACCATAACACGAATGAAAATAACATAATTCTGTTACCCGTAAGAAAATTTACGTTATCAAGATGTCGGAAAAAATCAATAAAATGAAAACATACCATGAACTTCGAAATGAAATAAAATGTGACGATGCATCATTAAGTCAGTTAAAGTTATACTTAGTTCTTACTCAACTGCTGAGACTACTTTTCACCGAAACATTTGTCACCTTGTTTACCATGATTCCATTTTTTCTTTTTTATTGGTTGGTCTTTGGCATTTCAATACAAACCATGTGGGTTGCGGGTATATATTTGATCTCGCACTTTCTATTTTATGAATTGTATTTGAAAAACAGCTATAAAAAAGAGTTAAAAGCAGACTATGAGGAAATTATGCTAATGCTGATCGTATTAAAAGATTTACGTAACGAAAAGCTACAAAAAACGACTAAATAACACGAACGATGCTGGAGAAAAAAGACGTTAAAATTGGAGATCGAATTAGATTTATAAATGATGAATCATTGTATGAGGATGCCCCTTTTATTATTAAACCTATACTTGGCAAGGTCTATACGGTACGAGCCTATTCTTACAAAGGATTTTACTTAGAGGAAATCATTAATGAACTGGTTAATTGGATAGATCCAGTAAGTAATAACATTGATTCAATCGATGAGCCAGGATTTGGCGCATGGCGCTTTGAAAAGCTTAAAACTCATCCAGTCATTGGATATCAAATTGAAAAAGATCTCGAACCATATTTTGGGAAACAAAAAGACAAAATCCCTACATTAGAACCCATGACCAAACAAAGAGGCTCAAATTCGAAAGTCTTTTATCTCTAACATCATTTCTTTATGCAGGATCATTTCACTCAACTAAGTGACAGCGTGTGCGAAACACTCGCTAACACGTACACCTCAGGCAATACGGAGCAGCTTACTGACCTGTTAGAATCTTTTAAGAATGCCAATTTTAAGAATCTATCACATGTGCAACAGAAATACCAAAACTCGGTTTCGCAGCTTTTAGATCATTCCAACTCGGATATTTTACGCAATTATCCGGTCATTCCAAATCATCTGTATGCAGGAGAAATACCATCCTCCATTAATGACCATGAATTTCAATTAAAAATTCAATACCTAAAAGATCTTGGTATAACGCACATCATTAACCTAACCGAAATCAATGAACAAAACTTCAAAGGAATCCCTCTAAGAAAATATTCGGACTATGCTGAAATGCAGTTTAGTATGTCAGGAATGGAATTAAACTGTTTTCGTTTTCCAATCAAGGACCTTGATATCCCAACAATTACACACATGCGGACGGTTATAAAGGCAATAAATGAAGCGATACATGAGGGAGGAAAAGTGTATGTTCACTGTTGGGGCGGTATAGGAAGAACGGGAACCGTGATTGGATGTTATCTAATTGAACATGGCATTCTACTGAATCATACGGCTGTTCCTTTCATTGAGTTCCTAAAACGAAATACCTCGATAAAGAACCGTCAATCACCAGAGACACCAGATCAAGTAAATTATATACTCCGCTGGAACCAATAGCTATGATTCAAAAAGCGCTTTACTATTTGGAAAAAGTGTGTCAAACGTATGTTCGGATAGTGAAAATAAATACGCTTGTTTTGTTATATGAAACCAAGAATAAGCATCACCCATGCTATACGTTGAATCCGCCGAATATACTGCAACTGTTCCTATACCAGGTTCTGTTAATCGATCGGATTCTGGTACCCGATTCATTGCTTCAATGGAGACAATAGCACCACCTGCTTTTCCTTCTGGAATTAAAATAAAAAAGGGATCTCCGTAAGTAATTTTATGCTTTAGTTCTTGGCAATAAGTTGACATCCTTACAAGGTTAAAGCAAATTCATAAAAAGAGCTTTTAAATTTACTTTTGTTTATTGGATCTTTCATCCATTCTTTGTGCAGGGAAGCTTCATATTTGATAGCAGGACCCCATGTTTTTAGCAAATCGTCGTCGGATTTATCAAAAATGGTTTCTATAAAATTCCAAGATATATAGGCATAAATTTCATATTGAATTAACTCTTCCTCTTCAAAGTAGCGTTTATAATTTGAAGTTTTATTTATATCTCGAAATGAAGCATTATCCATTCCTGTTTTCAATAAATCTAAATAAAGCGCATCAAAAACGTCATAATTCGATGATGTCTTATCTTTTATCCAGAAAAAAATATATAAGAATATTGCAACGGCGGCTAAAATCGTTGATAAAGAATCCATTAAAATACCCCAAAACTCTGTATTACTCATTGTGAATTGAACTTATTATTTCCTTCAAAAATACATCATTATTTTTTCTATTATATACTGATTCGTATAATTCTTGTACAATCCTGATCAAGAGTTCTTTTTCAAACTTATAATTAGCAGGATAGACCATAAGGTACATAGACGTCGATTTTTTAGACGATATAGGAGGTAGTTGATAATTGATTCCATTTACCTCAGTTAAACCTAACTCTTTATAAAATACATAGCGTTTCTCTCGTTGATTCTTATTTGTTCCCATCGTTGGATTTTCAATCTCAAGAACTAACTTAAACATAACTGATTTCGTGAGAGAAATTATCCTCCTCATAATTTCTTTCCCATAGCCTTTCCCTCTGAATTTAGGATTAACAGCGAGATATTCAATAAATATAACTTCATTTTCTTCAAATTGCCATAATAAGGCAAAGCCAACACATTCCTCTGCTTCAGAAAGAACATACAATTTACAAACATTGGCTTGTATACGATCCTTTATTAAAGAAACAGGCTGACGTTCATAAGATGGAAATGACTTCACGTACAATGATTTAACTTGTTCCCAATCGTCAATTAAACCTAACCTGAAATCTAAATTCTTCATTATCTTGATTCCGTCAAATTTAAGCCATATTTTCGTCATCTATGCAGACCTTACTTTATTTAGCTTCCGGAGGATATAATCCCTCCTATGAAAACCTACCATTTGAAAAAATTATATGCGTTGACGCGAATAAGAGTTTTGAACAAACGTATCCTAAACAGCATACAAAAGTTCGATTTATTGCAACCGACGCACTTTTTGCAATTGATCAATTAATTGAGGAACAAGTGCACATTGATTGCTTGGTTTCAATGAATGAAGGCTTGGATGAAGGGGGTGGGTCTTACCCGATATTTTCTGGGTTTTTAATGGGCTACCTATCTCCAATACTTAATCCCTCGTTAAAACTTATTTGTGAATTGGAATTATATACAAACTCCAACCGCAGTGGCTTATCCCGTTTGGATTGGGGATTTGAAAAAGTGAGGGAAATTCAACCTTCAGAATCCGGTTACCTCGACCCGCGTATTTTCATCAATGAAAACAATTACAATAGCCCAAGAGGACAAATGTTTGAAATGAGAAAAATAAAAAGAGTAAATCAAATTTCAACTGATCACAGAACGAAAATTCAACTCATTCAATGCAGCATTTGGGATGACCAAAAGGACTTAGATTTTATAGGATTAAATTTGGTATCCAAACAACCACTAACATCAAGCGATCATCCACAAATTAAGAATCCAGCGGACTTCTTTAAATTTCATGGCGTGGTTAACATTAACCAGATGCACTTCAAGGAAATTCTAAACCTTGCACGAGAACTTGGGGCAAAAAACATTGGACTTGGACCATGGAATGACGGCAATTATCTTGAAGTTGGAGAAATAATTCGTAATGAAGAGCTTACTGGTATTGAAAGCGTATCATTTTATCATTTAAATCCAAAAGATTTCAAGGATTTATATCAACTTACCGACACCATATAATCTACGAACGACTTAAAAGAGTTCTGTCGTAACCCAGTGTTTTAATCGGTTTAAATCCCGCTTCAATTTATCCCCTTCGAAAAATACCGCATAAGCTATAAGTGCCAACAGTATTAGGGTTAGCCAATCAATTTCCGTTTTCTTATCTTGTCCCAATTGAGAACGAATGGTCGCATAATGCTCAAAATCACTAAACCTATAAACGGCATTAACCTTTGAACTCGAGGTAATCAAGCCTTTGTAATCTAACCAAACGCCATCACAAAGCACCGACACATGGTCAAATGTGTCCACAAGAAACATCCCTTTTACATGCCTTTTTTGAATTGAACCCACCGTTTCATTTTTGCGGTATTCCATCTCCGTAATATGGCCATTAAACCTCGCATGTGGATGTTTCATCATAGTACGAAGCCCTTGGGTAAATCCCCTTGTTCCGTTTCGTTCATCACGTTGAAAAAAGCCTCGAGCAAATCCATGTGATTCATCGTAAGATATGCCAAACAAAATGGCAAATGCCTTAACCACACAATCATTGGTCTCGTAGCCCTTGTAACGAGATGCAGAATAACCAATGATAAATTGTTCCGGGTTTGAAAATTTCAAACTCATCTATACGCGCTGACTTGAAAAATTACGATGGAGAAATAAGACACGATTGGTAAGACTGGGATGCGAGGACCCATCCCTATCAATTTCCGAATCTGCAATGAGCATGGGATTCTGAGTTTTCTCCAAGGATTGAATTAAGCGATCATATTCCTCTTGTTCAATTTTTCCATTAACAATGTGATTATCAAAATGAGACCAATCCACCAATATTCTTGGTTTCGTATTGATTACTTTCTTTTTAATCAGATCCTTTTTCGTTTCTAAATCGAATTTTACGTTTTC
>Ga0315907_10003416_pt1 | contig 18788 bp, 18 predicted proteins | sample LakEriMetagenome_3_FD_203525 | JGI IMG/M metagenome (GOLD analysis project Ga0315907, IMG submission 203525) | Freshwater fungal communities from buoy surface, Lake Erie, Ohio, United States - Buoy 12 MA123 | ecosystem: Environmental > Aquatic > Freshwater > Lake > Lake biofilm | place: USA... | reverse complement strand
GGTTCTGGAGCCCAGCGACCCGGCAATCGTGGCAGTGACCGCGGCGATGCCGTTGGAGCCGAAGGCGTTGGTGGACGCTGCCACGCCGCTGCCCCCCACCGAGTGATTCCCATAGGCCGTGGTCCGGGCATTGACCATCGAGGTGTTGATGACCTGGTTGGCGTTGGCACCCACCTGGAAGGCCTGCGAGCCAAAGGTGCCATCGAACAGGTTCTTGCCGTTGAACTGGGTGGTCTTGGCCACACGGTCCAGCTCAGACGCCAGTTGTGACACCTCCTGCTGCAGGGCCTTGCGGTCCGACGAGTTGTTGGTGGCGTTGGCAGCCTGCACCGCGAGTTCACGTATGCGCTGCAGGTTCGAGCTCATGGAGCCCAAGGCCCCTTCGGCCACTTGCGACAGCGAAATGGCGTCGTTGGCATTGCGCGCGGCCTGGTTCACACCGCGGATCTGAGAGGTAAAGCGCTCGGAAATGGCCAAGCCTGCGGCGTCGTCCTTGGCGGTGTTGATGCGCAGGCCCGACGACAGCCGGGCCATGGCGGTGGACAGATCGCCCGAAACCTTCGCAGAGTTGCGCTGGGCCGTAAGCGACATTACGTTGGTGTTGATGGACTGCGACATGATGACTCCAGTTCAGGTGAGATTTCCCGGCACCGTGCCGGTCCTGCCCGCCATCTCCTTGTGTCGACGGGCCCCGGAAGCGAAGATTCGATCCCGTTGCAGGCACTTTCGGCATCCGCGCCGGGCAACTTGAGGTGGCTCGTGAACTTTTTTTCTGCCGTGAGGCTGTCCCAAGACCCGCACGCAGCAGCAGTACCACCGCGGGTCGGGTTTTGCTGCCTGCTGTCTTGTCAGACAAACTCCTACATCATCTTTCTCCATACTCCTACGCCGCGCATCGCCACGGGATGACTCAAGCCTGGCCAGCAGCGCCCTAGAGTGCAGATCACCGTCGGTCGAGTTGTCCAACCGCCCCAGGCGGGGCAAGCAGCGCCACGACCAACCACCATTTCACCGGGGTTCAGCATGTCAAGGTCCAAGGGCGAGCGATCTCACCACACACACCGGTACGGCGTGAAGCCAGCAGCGTCCCCAGCGGGCAGCCGCATCGCCGTTCTGCATCGGGCGGAGAAGTGGCAGGAACTCGCCACCGAGTGCAAGCGCCGCCTGGCGAAACTGCAGGATGACCTGGAAGCCCACAGCAACCTGGGCTTCGCCTTGTACAAGGGCGGAAAGTTCGAGGAAGCGAAGCGGGCCTACGAGACCGCCCTCCAGGTTTACCCTGATGACGTCGACATCCTGTCCAACATGTCGAACATGCTGTTGGAGCGATCGCTGCCGGTGGAGGCCCTGCAACTGGCGGAAAGGGTCTGCAAGCTTCGTCCCGATCACGTGGTGCCCTGGCTGCTCAAGGGCATGTGCCTGCATGGGCTTTGGCGACACGAAGAAGGCCTGGCCGCGGCTGAGAAAGCCGTGACGCTTGCCGAGAACACGGTGCGCCTGGCGGATGCCCTGAACCTGCGCGCCATCCACCGCAGGGAGTTGGGAGAAACCGCCAAAGCCATCGAAGACTGCGAGTTGGTGATCAAGTTGCGGCCCGATGACAGCGGATATCGGGGAAACCTGATGCTTTTCCTGCTGTCAGACCCTTTACTCACCCCAGCCAAGCTGGCCGCGGCGGCGTGCGAACATGGTGCAGCCACCGAGGCCGCAGTGCGTGTCAGTCGTCAATACGACGACAAAACGATTGATCGGCACCCGGACCGGAAGCTGCGCATCGGCTTTCTTTCGCCGGACTTCCGCGTTCACTCGGTCATGCACTTCCTGGAACCCTTGCTGGCCCGCTTGGACCGGGCGCAGTTCGAGGTCTGGTCGCTGTACCTCATGCATCAGGAAGACCAGGTCACCGCGCGGGCCCGCCAGCTGTCGGACCACTTCCTGTCGCTGGCCGGCCTGAGCGTGGAGGAGAGCATCCAAAAGGTTCGCAATCTTGACCTGGACATCGTCATCGACCTGGCCGGTCACTCGGCACATAACGGGCTGCCGATCCTGGCAGCGCAAGTCGCCCCCGTTCAAGTGACCTGGCTCGGGTTTCCGTCCACCACAGGCATGAAATCGATCCAGTACCGGCTGACCGACTTCATCACCGACCCCCAGGGTGCTGACGGGTGGTACACCGAGAAGCTCATCAGGATGAACGGCTTCTTCTGTTGCTACCGGCCCATGATCAGAAGGCCCCTGTTCCGGTACCAGGAGGCCTACGCGGTGAGGTCCACCCCCGCCAAGCGCAACGGCTACGTGACCTTCGGCACCTGCAACAACCTGTCGAAGCTCACCGACGAGGTGCTCAGGACCTGGGCGCGCGTGCTGGCCCAGGTTCCAGGATCCAAGTTGCTGATTGAAGGCAAGGATCTGGGCCGGAAAGACTTCGCCGCCAAGTTCACTTCGCGCTGCGAACTGGCCGGCATTTCCGCCGACAGACTGCGTCTGGTGAATCTGGACCCCAAGAACCAATACCTGACCTACCACGACATCGACATTGCGCTGGATCCCTTTCCCTTGGCAGGCGGCACCACCAGCTGTGACGCCCTTTGGATGGGCGTTCCCCTGGTCACGCTCGAAGGCGAGATGTTCAGCAGTCGACTCGGCGTGGGTCTGTTGACATCGATTGAGAAGCCGGAATGGATCGCCCGTAACGTGGACGATTACGTCGCCGTTGCCGCCCGCCTGGCCGAAGATCATGAAGCGCTGGACCAGATTCGCATGAGCGTCAGGCCGCTGATGGAGAGTTCCCCTGTAATGGACGAAGCCCTGCATGCACGGGAGTTCGGCACGGCACTTCGCAAGATGTGGCTTGAATGGCTGGACAACACCAGGCATGACCCAGCCCCCACGGAACGCAAGGAAGGGACACACGACATCCGCTGGGTGGATTCAACCGCCGAGCTGCTCCGCACTCGGGATGAACAAGCCCCCGCGGCAGCTGTGCAGGTGGTGACGAACCGCAGCGGCCGCGTCAGCATCCACCAGGCCTACCGGGAACTCGAGGAAGTGCTGGCACAAGCCAAGGCCGCCCCCCCGTCGCCGTTGCCCGAACAGCATGACAAACTCAAATCGGAGTGGATGGCCGCTGCAGACGAAGCCAAACTGTTGATGGCCACCTTGCCGGGAGACCCCATGGCCTTTGCAGTTCTGGCTGAAGTTGAACTGGCACACGGCAATCCGGTGGCCGCCGAGCACTACATGGAATGGGCCGTGCGAGGATTGGCCTCTCACCAAGCGGCTTGCTGACCGGCCGCTCCCCATGAGACCGCCCGCAACATGATTCGGGAGAGCCTCTGGTGAAAGCCGTCATCCTGGCCGGTGGTTTGGGAACCCGCATCAGCGAGGAAACCCATCTGCGGCCCAAGCCCATGATCGAGATTGGGGGCCGCCCCATCCTGTGGCACATCCTGAAGATGTACTCGGCCCACGGCGTGAACGACTTTGTCATCTGCTGCGGCTACAAGGGCTACCTGATCAAGGAGTATTTCGCCAACTACTTCCTGCACATGTCGGATGTCACCTTCGACATGCAGCACAACCAGATGGAGGTGCATGAGCGCAAGGCCGAGCCCTGGAGGGTGACGCTGGTGGACACGGGCGAGGACACGATGACGGGGGGGCGCTTGAAGCGGGTGGCCCGCTACCTGGAGGAAGATGATGCCTTCTGCTTCACCTATGGCGACGGTGTGAGCAGCCTGGACATCTCGGCCAGCATTGCCTTCCACCGACAGCATGGGCGCCTGGCCACGGTGACGGCCGTGCAGCCGCCCGGCCGGTATGGAGCGCTGAAAATGGATGAAGACCGCGTCACCGGATTTGCAGAGAAGCCGCGAGGCGATGGCGGCCTCATCAATGGCGGCTTCTTCGTGCTGTCCCCTCAGTGTGTTGATCTGATCGCATCGGACTCCACGAGCTGGGAGGTGGAGCCCCTGGCGCAACTGGCGTCCATGGACCAGCTCCGGGCCTTCCGTCATGACGGGTTCTGGCAGCCCATGGACACGCTGCGGGAGAAGAATCTGCTGGAGGAACTGTGGACCAGCGGCCAGGCCCCCTGGAAGACCTGGTGAAACCTGCAGACGCCCAGATCAGTACGCTGCCAGCCCCGCTGGACCCCCACTTTTGGCAGGGCCGCCGGGTTCTGCTGACCGGGCATACCGGCTTCAAGGGCAGTTGGCTGGCGTGGTGGTTGCAGCGCATGGGCGCCCAGGTTCATGGTCTGGCGCTGGCACCCGCCACAGAGCCGGCGCTTTTCAATCTGCTGCATCTGGAGCGCGACCTGGCGGGTCACCAGATCGGTGATGTCACAGACAAGGCCGCTGTCTCCCGGGCCGTGCGGGAATGCAACCCGGAGGTGGTGCTCCACCTCGCGGCCCAGGCGCTGGTGCGGCCGGGCTACGAAGACCCGCTGGGCACCTTTGCCACCAACGTGATGGGCACAGCCACGTTGCTGGATGCGCTGCGCCAGGCCCCCTCACTGAGAGTGGCGGTGGTGGTCACCACCGACAAGGTGTACCGAAACCGCGAATGGGCCTTCCCGTACCGCGAGACGGACGAGTTGGGCGGGCATGACCCCTACAGTGCCAGCAAGGCGGCGAGTGAGCTGGTGCTCGACTGCTGGCGCTCTTCCTGGCTGGATCGGCAGGGGGTGGCGGTGGCCAGCGCGCGCGCCGGCAACGTCATTGGCGGGGGCGACTGGTCGCGCGAGCGTCTGCTGCCTGATGCGGTGCGCGCCTGGCAGGCCGGCAGGGTGCTGGAGGTGCGCCGCCCGTCGGCCACCCGCCCCTGGCAGCACGTGCTGGAGCCCCTGTGCGGCTACCTGCGGCTGGCGGAAGCGCTTTGGCTGATGCCGCAACTGGCCGGCGCCTACAACTTCGGCCCCCCTACGCAGGAGGCCGCCACGGTTCGCAGCGTCATCGAGCAGGCGCAGCAGGCCTGGGGCGGCGGCAAGGTGCTGTGGGGCGACGGTAGCGAAGGCCCGCACGAGGCGGGCTGGCTGGCGCTGGAAGTGGCCAAGGCCCGTGAGGCACTCGGCGTGCAACCACGCTGGGGCCTTGAACAGGCCGTTGAGCGCACGCTGCAGTGGTACCGGGGCCTGGCAGAAGGTGCCTCGGCCCAGGCGCTGTGCGAGGCGGATCTGCAGGCCTTTATGAGGGACCTTGCATGAGGGCTGCGGTCGCTTCCTCGTCTGGATCACGCTTTGAGCTTGAAGCCCAGGGTTTGCAGGGGTTGGTCGCGGTTCGTCGCCAGCGCATGGCCGACGACAGGGGCTCGCTCAGCCGGCTGTTCTGTGCCGATGAACTGGCCGCTGCCGGTTGGGCCTGGCCCGTGGCGCAGATCAATCACACCGTGACGCTGCACCGCGGGGCGGTGCGGGGCTTTCACTTCCAGCGCCCGCCCCATGCGGAAGCCAAGTTGGTGAGTTGCCTGCGCGGTGCGGTGTGGGACGTGGCGGTGGACCTGCGGCAAGGCTCCCCTACCTTCTTGCGGCACTGTGCCCTGGAGCTGTCGGCCGACAACGGACGGGCCCTGTTCATCCCGCCCGGCTTTGCGCACGGGTTTCAGGCGCTGCGTGAAGGGGTGGAACTGCTGTACCTGCACAGTGCAGCCCATGCGCCGGGCTTCGAGGCCGGGCTGCACCCGCAGGACCCGGCACTGGCCGTCGCCTGGCCGCTGGAGGTGACGCAGATGTCCTTGCGCGACCGATCACACCCGTTCATGGACCTGTCGGCTTTTGAAGGAATCTCCCTGCCATGAAGTGCAGACACTGCGGTCAGCCCGTCACCCTGCCCTTCTGCGACCTGGGCACTGCCCCGCCCTCGAACGCCTACCTGCGCGCTGACCAACTGGACGCGCCTGAGCGGTACTACCCCTTGCGCGTGAAGGTGTGCAGCCATTGCTGGCTGGCGCAGACGCAGGACTTTGCCGGCGCGGGCGACCTGTTCGACGCCGAGTACGGCTACTTCAGCAGCACCTCCTCCAGTTGGCTGGCGCACGCCAAGGCCTACGTGGAAAGCATGACCCAGCGCTTCGGCCTGGGCCCCCAAAGCCATGTGGTGGAGGTGGCAGCCAACGACGGCTACCTGCTGCGGCACGTGCAGGCATTGGGCGTGCCTTGCACCGGCATCGAGCCCACGGCCAGCACGGCGGCCGCGGCCCGCGCCCTGGGGCTGAACGTGGTCGAGGAATTCTTCGGCACTGCGCTGGCCGGGCGTCTGCGGGCGCAAGGCCTTGCGGCCGACCTGATGGCCGCCAACAACGTGCTGGCGCATGTGCCCGACATCAACGACTTCGTGGCCGGCTTTGCGCAACTGCTCAAGCCCACCGGCGTGGCCACGTTCGAGTTTCCGCAGTTGCTGAACCTGGTGCGCCATCACCAGTTCGACACCCTGTACCATGAGCACTTCTCGTACCTTTCACTCACCGCGGTGCAGCGCATCTTCCAGGCCCACGGCCTGCAGGTGTTCGATGTGGAGGGCCTCCCCACCCACGGCGGCAGCCTGCGGGTCTACGCGCAGCGATCGGACAGCACGCCCCATGCGATGCAGCCGGCTGTGCAGCGCCAACTGCAGGCCGAGATGGAAGCTGGCGTGCAGACGCCGGGCTTCTATGCAGGGCTGCAGGCCGCCGCCGAGGGCATCAAGAACGCGCTGCTGCGCTTCTTGCTGGACGCGCAGCGAGACGGCCTGAAGGTGGCGGCCTACGGCGCTGCAGCAAAGGGCAACACCCTGTTGAACTTCGCCGGCGTGCGGCCAGATCTGCTGCCCTACGTGGTGGACCGCAGCCCCGGCAAGGTGGGCCGCTTCATGCCGGGCAGCCGAATCCCCATCGTCAACGAAGCCCATCTTCGCGCAGACAGGCCTGACCGAATCCTCATCCTGCCGTGGAACCTGGCGCAGGAGGTGACGGGCCAGTTGGCGTATGCGCAGCAGTGGGGTGCGCGATTCGTCCGGGCCGTGCCCGAACTGGAGATCTCGTGATCGAGATTCACCCCACCGCTCGCGTTTCCCGGCTTGCCGACATCGAGGACTCGGTGCGCGGTTCGCTCATCCGGGTAGGCGCGCACAGCGTCATAGACAGCTTTGTGAAGGTCAAGCCCGCCGGCGGCAGCGGTGACTTGATCATTGGCGAGCATGTGGCCATCAATTCCGGCTGTGTGCTGTACACCGGAAACGGCATCCGCATCGGCAACAGTGTGGCCATAGCCGCCAACTGCACCTTCGCGCCTGTCAACCATGCTTACGCCGACCGGGGCAGACCCATACAGCAACAGGGATTTCTTCCCAGCAAGGGCGGCATCGTCGTCGAGGATGATGTGTGGATCGGCGCGAACTGTGTTCTGCTGGACGGCTCTGTGTTGCAACAGGGTTGCGTGGTGGCCGCTGGCTCCATCGTCCGCGGTGAGCTGATGGCATACGGAATCTACGCGGGGCAACCGTTGTCGCTCAAGGGCATGCGCAGATGATCAGGTTTACCGTGCTTGGAGGAACGGGCTATGTGGGCTCGAGGTTGGCAGCCCACCTTAAGACACTGGGCCATGAGGTGAACGCCCCCGCGAAGGACGATCCCGGTATCTTCGGTCATCGTTTGGGCCACGTGATGTTCTGCATTGGCCTGACAGCAGACTTCAGGTCACGCCCGTTCGATACGGTCAAGGCGCACGTGGAAGTGTTGCGCAGAGTACTGGAAAACACCGAATTCGAAACTCTGACCTATCTCTCCTCTACCCGTGTGTACATGGACAACGCTCGAACAGACGAGGAAGCGCCAGTGACTGCGTGTCCGCACGATCCTTCCTATCTGTACAACCTGAGCAAGCTGACTGGAGAGTGTTTGTGCCACTCGTCGGGCAGAAAGGGCGTTCGGGTGGTGCGCCTGTCCAACGTGGTAGGCCCCGGAATGGATCCGCGAAGCGGCAACTTCGTGGCCAGCCTGATGCGGGAGGCCGCCTCAGGCAGGATTCACCTGCGCAGCGACCCCGACAGCGCAAAGGACTACATCAACGTTGAAGATGTCGTTGAGTGGTTGCCGCGTATTGCGCTCGACGGCGGATACAAGACCTATAACCTTGCAAGTGGCGTACAGATTTCCCATCGGCACTGGGCCAATTGGATGGTGCGTCAACTCGGTGGAACCTGGAGCAGTGCACCCGGGTCACCTAAGCACATGTTTGCGCCTGTAGACGTACGCCGCCTGCAATCGGAGTTCGGAGTGTGCGCAAGACCGGCAGACGAGTGGATACCCAACTAAATCATCAGGAGAATCAAGTGAAGAACCATCTCAGTGGCACGTTCTTTGGATTGGCCGACCACAACAGATTCATTGAAGGCGTACAGCAAGCCGTCAACAGCATTAACGGCGTCCAGGGGACTTATGCAGGGGATAACCTCTTCACATACCATCGGAATCTCAGCTTTCTGGACGATGCACAATTCATGCAGTCGTTCGAATCTCATGCCACTACCGATGTCGAAAAGGCGGTGCTATGGCGCATGTCCACTGTCTTGTGGGGAGTGAGGAATGGACTGCGCCTGGAAGGTGATTTTGTTGAGTGCGCTTGCTACAAGGGAACAACAGTTCGAATCATCTGCGACACCGTAGATTTCAAGAATCACCCCAAACGTCACTATTATCTCTATGACCTCTTCGATCACGATCCCAGCATGCCGCACCATGCCATGCCGGAACACAGTAAGCAACTTTTCGATAGTGTTCGCGAAAGGTTTTCTGAATTTCCTAACGTCACCGTGACACAAGGAAAGGTACCGGAAGTCCTCAGCCTTACTGCGCCAGAGAAGATTGCCTTCATGCATCTTGATCTGAATAACGCGACGGCGGAGATCGGGGCCCTGGAAGTATTGTTTGATCGTATGGTTCCAGGTGCGGTCTTGGTTCTCGACGACTATGGCTGGCTCGCATACAGGGCGCAGAAGCTTGCGGAAGATCCCTGGTTGGAGCAGCGTGGCTATCGCGTACTCGAACTTCCGACGGGCCAAGGTATCGTGATCAAGTGAACGAGAATTTCCTTCATTCGTGGAGTAATCTGTTCATCAGCGCTTCAAAATGATCAACTCAGTTTTCAGTACCATGACAAAAGAGGGTGGAGAAATGAGTCCAGAGTTGCAGTTCCAAAACGATCGGCAAGAGCGGATCAGAAGCTACTCGAGCGATAATGCCTTCCGCTCGGTTTCTGCGCAGTGGCTTGAAGCATCCATGCGGCGCAAATACGTGTACAACTTTGACTGGTTGGGTCGGCCGATCATTCAATATCCGCAGGATATGGTGGCGGTCCAGGAATTGATTTGGAACATCCGCCCCGACCTCATCATCGAGACCGGGATCGCCCACGGTGGATCCCTCGTGCTGAGTGCTTCCATGCTGGCAATGCTGGACATGTGCGACGCCATCGAACAAGCAATCACGATTGATCCTCGCAAGTCCAGACGCAAGGTCATCGGCGTGGATATCGACATTCGTCAGCACAACCGCGAAGCCATCGAGTCTCATCCTATGTCCAGCAGGATTCAGATGATCCAGGGCTCCTCCATCGATCCAGCCACCATATCGGAAGTGCGGGAGACTGCCAAAGGATTCGAGCGAGTGATGGTCTTCCTGGACTCCATGCACACTCACCAACATGTGCTGGAAGAACTTCGGGCTTATGGGAATCTCGTGTCCGTCGGCAGTTATTGCGTGGTGTTTGACACCTTTGTCGAAGACATGCCCGAAAACCTGTTCCCGGATAGACCATGGGAACCTGGAAACAATCCCAAAACTGCAGCGAATGAATTCCTGAAGAATGATGACAGGTTTTGCCGAGATCCCGAGTGGGAATCAAAGCTTCAGGTTACTGTGGCGCCGGGCGGATTTTTGTTGCGGGTAAAGTGAAAAAGATAAGAGGTAGGTTCAAAAGAGAACCCTTTGAAGACGATAGTCACTCCAGTATAGCGTAACTTACATGCGGTTCAAAAGGAAACCTCTGGATACGTAGGCTCTTCAATCCGATATATTCCATCACCGCCCTGGTCTCACCTGGCCAAGTTCGATTGTTGAGCTCGTCAAATATAATGATTGCCCCCTTGGGCATGCGGGGAACAAAGTGTTCCAAGCAAGTCAGGGTGGGCTCATACAAGTCCAGATCCAGGTGAAGCAACGAGACCACGGTTTGGGGTTCGCGCTCCAGATAGGCAGGCACAGTAGTCTTGACGTCACCTTGCACGAGTTCCACTTTCTGCACGTGACCTATGAAGCGATTGGCATCGAACAGAGCTATCGCATCGTTCAGATCTGCCAAACTGTCAGCCTTGTAACCACCTTGACGTCGCTCCGATGTCTGAATAACTGCATGCTGATCCTCTGGCGCCACTGCGGTAAAGCCGGAGAAGGTATCAAACCCCACGATGCGGCGCTGCAAGTTGACCGGTTCCAAGATCGAACTGATTTGGGCAAAGGTCATCAAACCACCCCCCCAATTCACACCACACTCCATCACATCGCCTTGCACCTGGAGGGCAAGCTTGAAGACTTCCGTCAGGCACAAGAAGCGCGACAAACTCTGACGCGGCACGTAGCAAGCAAAGTTTTCAAGCTTCTCGACTTGAGTGCCCGACGCGCGGGTGAAGAGATCCTCCAAAGCGCCGCGATAGCCTACCTCTTCCTCGGAACTCCGACCGGTCTGACGAAAGCGTGATGGATCATTCATGGCAGTATGTTGATGGTGATCTTTGGGTTACTGACAGGCTTCGCGGGCAAGTTCCCTCTCCCTGCGCTGGGCAGCATCGTGGCCCGGGTAGTCCACGAAAAATACATTGGTTCTGTCACCGGTGGGGAAGCGCTGGCGGCGGTATTCAGGATCACTCAAGTCAGTCACACGCAACTGTACTGTCCAGCGCACTTGACCACCAAGGTTGGGAGTGCTGCGATGCAGGAGCATCTGCTTGAAAACAACGATATCACCCCTATTGGCAGCGATAGTTACCGGCTCTTCCTGAACTTCACGATCCAACGCGATATCACGCTGCAGCATCGGAACATAGGGTGCCACGGCCTTGTCGCTGATGCGTTTGAAAGGGGCGAGCCCCGCCTTGTGACTACCGGGAATGACTTGAATGGTACCCATTCTATGATTGACTTCCTGGAGTGGTATCCAAACAGTCACTGCATTGAAGGACCCCAACAGATAAACTGAATCCTGATGCCATGCAAAAAGGTGCCTTTCGTCATTGGGGCGGTCCATCCGCATATTGCAACACCCCATCAGTGAAGGATGTTGCATACCCAGATCACGGCACATTTGGTGGATAGCCGGACTTCCCGACATTCGGGACAATGCAGGCATATACTTGAGCCGATCATATAGCAAAGACTGCGTCTGGGGCGTAAGTGTATAGCGGGTGGTATCACAAGAGCAAAACTGGGGGTCCACAATCATCCGACCCAAATCGTCCAGCTGTGCCTGAAGCTCTTCAAGCTCGCCATTGCGCCAAAAGTCTCTAAATACTATGAAACCATCATTTTCGAATTGAGCGGCGTCACTACGAAGATCTTGCATTGCATACTCCTTACCACACCTTTTTATACCGGACTTTCACTCCGAGCTCAAACGGGTAGTTTACTCAATTGTTACTGCTGGACTTCTGCAGCATCGTCATCTGCTGCGAGACGTAGGAGTTCAGGGAGTTGAACTTCGAGATCGTGGTGTCCAGTGACGAGTACTCTGCGCGCAGGCGCTTCTCCACTGCCGCCACCCGTTGCTGGTAGCGACTCTGATCCTTCTGATTGGCCTCCAGTTGGCTCTGCAGTGACTTCGTCATGTTCGGCACGGCGCCACCGGTCACCGCCAGCAAACTATCTGTCATGGTCTGGAAGCGCCTGCCCAGGCCAGCGGCACCCGGGGCCGACGACGATGCCGTCATCGCCGTCTTCATTTCGTCCAGATTGTTCAGCGCCCTGTCGAGCTTGGCGCTGGCCACCTGCAGTGTGCCGTCACGCTGCACCTCGATGCCCATGCTGGACAGGGTGTTGAAGGTGGCCGAAGAGGTGGTGGACTCGACGGTCCTGGACTTCAGCTGGTTGAGGATGCCCACCACGGCGCCATTGCCTTGGAATATCCCGGCCTGTTTGGTCGCGGGGTCGTACTTGGTTTGATCGGACAGAAACTTGGACAGCGTGTTGTAGGCACTGACGAAGCCATTGACGGCCTGGCGGACGGATGCCGTGTCCTTGCCGACGTTGAGGTTGACGTTGGATGTGGTGACCTTCCGGGCCGTGAAGCTTACCCCCTGGAGGGCGCCGGTGAACACGTTGCTCGCCGACTTGACCTCGATGCCATTGACCGTGGCCACGGCATCAGCTGCGGCGATCGTTCTGGACATCTGAGGTGAAGCGCTGGCGGGGTCGTAGGCCAGCCTTGAAAGCCCCGCGCCATCCGTGTTGATGCCGTCATCGTCGGCCACCGTCACCCTGAAAGCATTGACGGCGCCAGTGGAGGTGGATTGAAGCGACAGGCGAACGCCACTGGCGTCTGTCACCAATGAGGCAGAAACCCCCGCGTTGGCGGCATTGATCTTGTCCCTGATGGTGCTGAGCGAATCGCCGGCGGCGATGGAGACGGTGGCAGGAGTGCTGCCGCTCTTGGGCGCGAAGACGTTCCCCGGCTGCCATTCCCCCAGGCTGAGCGTCAGGGTTCCAGAACCCACGGTCTGGGTTGGTGCTGTGAACTGCCCGGAACCTGAAACCAGGGTCTGACCTGCTGCCAGGGACGTGACCCCTATGGAAAAGGAGCCGAGTGCCGGCGCTGAGCCGCTTGCCAAGGCCGCCGTCACCGAGGTTGAATCGCTCGAGGTCACGCTCATGGCCTCGTAGGTCCCAGGAGTGGCCAGTTTCTTCGCGGCATCCTGCAAGCCCGCCAGCGCGCCCTGCAGTTGGCCCACGCCGCTGAGCCTGGTCTGAAGGGTGGCGGCCTTGACCTGCAGGTTCTGTATGGGTCTGCGTTCCAAGGACACCAATTGGGTGACGATGGAGTTCACGTCCAAGCCACTGCCAATACCGGGTGAAGACAAGCCCGCCATCTGGACCCCACTTTTTCAATGAGAGATCGGGCCCGAACGGGATGCCGAACGGGCCCTGAGTCACGCTGCCTGAGAAAAGGGCCTCAACCGCCCCTGAGCAACTGCAGCACCTGTTGCGGCGCCTGGTTGGCCTGCGCGAGCATGGCATTGGCGGCCTGCTGCAGCACATTGGCCCGCGACAGTGCCGCCGTCTCCTTCGCAAAGTCCGCATCCTGGATGCGGCCACGCGATGCCGTCAGGTTTTCAGACGCTGTCTGATTGTTGCTGACCGTGGATTCGAACCTTGATTGCAGAGCGCCCAGCTTGGCACGTTCAGTGTTCAGGAACTGAAGTGCGGCGTCCACCACCTTGAGGGCGCCACTGGCCCCGCCATAGGTGCTCACGTCCACCGAAGCCACGGTACTCAAGGTGGCGTTTTGAGTCGTGGCCCCGAAGAATGAACCCGAGGCACTGTCCACCGCCGAGAACGACTTGTCGCTGTCCAGCGTGATGTAGCCGCTGGACAAGGCGCTGTTGGCGGTCGTGTCAGCTGCCAGCGTCGCTGCAGCCGTCGTTGCGCCCGCTGCATTGAGCTTGTTCACGGTCACCGCGCCCGCGTTGGCCGTGGCAGTGTCTGCCAGCAAGATGTCATTGCCAGTGTCGTTGGTCAGCACGATCGCATTGTTGTCGGCGTTCAGCGCGGCCGACACGCCCGTCTTGGAGGTGTGCTCGTTGATGGCCGACAGCGCCGAGGCCAGACCGTCAGCCGTGGCGGCCGCCGTCAGGGTGAAGGAGATCCTTTGCGCGGTGCCGTTGTCCGACTGCAGGTCCAGCGCGTAGGCGCCCGCCGCCGCGAACGACACCTGAACCTCCGTACGCGCCGTGGCGGTCACGCCCGTGGACCCGGACACCTGGTTGATGTTGGTGGCCACGGCCTGCGCGGTCTGGTTCGCGCTCACGGAGACGGTTCTGGAGCCCAGCGACCCGGCAATCGTGGCAGTGACCGCGGCGATGCCGTTGGAGCCGAAGGCGTTGGTGGACGCTGCCACGCCGCTGCCCCCCACTGCAAAGTTACCAATGGCCGTGGTCCGGGCATTCACCATCGAGGTGTTGATGACCTGGTTGGCGTTGGCACCCACCTGGAAGGCCTGCGAGCCAAAGGTGCCATCGAACAGGTTCTTGCCATTGAACTGGGTGGTCTTGGCCACGCGGTCCACTTCAGACGCCAGTTGCGACACCTCCTGCTGCAGGGCCTTGCGGTCCGAGGAGTTGTTGGTGGCGTTGGCAGCCTGCACAGCGAGTTCACGGATACGCTGCAGGTTCGAGCTCATGGAGCCCAAGGCCCCTTCGGCCGTTTGCGCCAGCGAGATGCCGTCGTTGGCATTGCGTGCGGCCTGGTTCAGTCCGCGGATCTGGGAGGTAAAGCGCTCCGAGATGGCCACCCCCGCAGCGTCGTCTTTGGCGCTGTTGATGCGCAGGCCCGACGACAGGCGTGCCATGGCGGTGGACAACTCTCCAGAGACTTTGGCGGCATTGCGCTGCGCGGTCAAGGCCGAGGTGTTGGTGTTGATTGACTGAGACATGGGTCAGTTCCTTTCAGTATGAATGACACCCTTGCGAGTGCGCCGGTGAAACGTTGGATGCTTCGTTGTTGGCGGCACCGCTCGCCATACCGGCATCTTCGGCATTCGGCGGAAAAGTGATCTGTTGAAATCAGCCCCGATAAACCGCCAATTCGTTTCCAGCGGCCTCCTTCACCGGCTTGGAGCGCTCAAGTCGGGCCGGCTCGCAGCCGATAACCGATGCACCCATTCACTCTCATTGGTACATCCACCATGCTGCCCACCAGTGCATTTGCCTCGCCAACCGGAGCTCGCTCTGGGCTGGCCACGTACGCGCGTTTGGAAGTGGAAACCCAGCTCCCAGAAGCGAACCCTCACCGCCTCATCCTGATGTTGATGGACGGCTTCTTCGACGCCGTCGCCCGCGCCCGGGGGGCGCTGAAGGAGGGCCAGATACCTGCCAAGTGTGAGGCCATCTGCAAGGCGAGCCGGATCGTCGACGAGGGACTGCGCTGCTCGCTGGACCTCAAGAACGGAGGCAAGCTGGCCTCGGATCTGGACTCCCTGTATCTGTACATCACGCAGAAGCTGACCTTGGCGAATGCGCGCAACGATGATGCCGCACTGGTGGAATGCGCCGATCTGATGCGCCCCATCAGGGAGGCCTGGGCCGCCATCACGCCACCGCCCGTCACCGACCGACCCTCCTGAAGCCATCCCTGCATCAGGATCCAGACATTCCAGTCGGACAGAAGGCACCTGCAAACCGGGCCAATTCGAGGGATCCAGCGGCCCGCAGCTCCTCAAGCCCAAGGCGACGGTACCGATAACCTTTACAAGACCCTCACACACACGCCAGCACCATGTACTCCTTTCAGAAGCACACCGCCAGCAGCTACCAGCAAGTCCAGGTCGAGACGGGCATTGCCGTGGCTGATCCCCACAAGCTCATCGAGATGCTGCTTGAAGGCGGTCTGGAGGCCATCAACAAGGCACGAGGAGCGGTGGAGCGTGGCGACCAGGCCACCAAGAGTGCGGCTATCCGTCAGGCGGTGCTGATCGTGGAGGAGGGGCTGCGCTCCTCCCTGGACCACACCGCTGGTGGCAAGATTGCCGAGGATCTGGACCGTCTGTACAAGTATGTGGCTTGGCGCCTCACGGTGGCCAACCTGCGCAATGATCAGGAAATCCTGCAGGAATGCTTCGGACTCCTGTCCACTGTCCACGATTCGTGGTGCGCCATTCGCGGGACCGTGGGCTCGGGGCGCCTGCAATGAGAGCGATCGAAACGCTCCATGCGACACCTTGCCAGAGAGAGGTCCTCATGAACTCCGAACTGATCACCTATTACGAGACCATCGAGCGGGCCAGCGCCGACATGCTGGAAGCAGCCCGCGCTGGCAAGTGGGAAGAGGTGCTTCGGCTGGAGGGCGCCTGCATGGTGCTGATCAGCGAACTCAAGCGGATCGCCAGCAAGGCGGAGGTGGACGCAGAGTCCCGGCGAGCAAAGTCCCGCATCATGCAACGCATCCTCGTCAACGACGCCGAGATTCGGAACCTGGCCGAGCCCTGGCTGGAGGATCTTGAGCAGATGATGTCGGGAAAACTCACCTTTCATTGATTCGTGACCCAGCAGGTCACGAAACCTGCAGAGCCGCGAAGGCGGCATCAGCTCAGACCTGCATGTTCATGATGTCGGAGTAGGCTTGAACCAAGCGGTTGCGCACCTGCAAGGTGGCCTGAAACCCGATCTGTGCCTTCTGCATCGCCACCATGGTCTCTTCCAGGCTGACGGTGGGATTGTCCAGCTGCAGTTCTCTCTGCAGACGGGAGGCTTCCAGTTGGCTGCGGCTGACCGTCTTCAAGGCCTGGTCGATGGCGCTAGCAAAGCTGGGGCCTTCTGTCTTCGCTGCAGCCTTGCCAATCTGTGACACCTCCGGGCGCAGGCCTGCCTTGGCCACGGCCTGGGCGAAATCAAAGGGCTTGAGCTTGACGATGTCCATGACGGCTCCTTGGGCAGGGGCCCAACGACAGGGCGAACACAAACTTTAGGGGAATACCCCACGTGCCGGTGCCGGAATCTGAGGCGGATTTTGGGCCTTTCTCGGGCCATGCGAACGCCATGCCGTGCCGAAGAATCAACCCCATCGTCCCACCCTTGACCACCACATCCCGGTGGCCCTGGCGTGGTTGGCGACGTCGAACCGAACCGGACGCCCATGGACACTGCCCTCGCCGCCACCGCCCCGCAGACGCTGATTCCCGAGCCGCGCACGCTGTCGGAAAAACTGGCCACCTTGCCCCTGAAGCCTCTGCTGATGTTGGGCGTGGGTGCGGCTGCGCTGGCGGCCGTGGCCATCGCCCTGGCGTTGCGTAGCGGCGGACAGAGCGACTACCGAGTGCTCTTTGCGGGCCTGTCAGACAAGGACGGCGGCGCGGTGTTGACCCAGTTGTCGCAAATGAACGTGCCCTACAAGCACAGTGAAGGCGGCGGTGCCATCCTGGTGCCGGCCGACAAGGTGCTGGATGTGCGCATGAAGCTCAGCAACCTGGGGCTGCCCAAGAGCTCCACGGTCGGTTACGAGTTGCTGGACAACCAGAAGTTCGGCCAGTCCCAGGCTGGCGAAGGCATGTCCATGAAGCGCGCCACCGAAGGCGAACTCATGCGCACCATCGGCAGCCTGGCGGCGGTGCAGCAAGTGCGCGTGCACCTGGCCCTGCCGGCGCAGAACGGCTTCTTCCGTGAGCAGCAGAAGCCCTCCGCCTCAGTGATGCTGACGCTGCACCCGGGGCGCACGCTGGACCGCGCGCAGATCTCCGGCATCGTGCACCTGGTGTCGTCCAGCGTGCCCGACCTCAACCCCAAAGCCGTCAGCGTGGTGGACGGCACCGGCGCCCTGCTGACCGAACAAGACGGCGGTACGCAGAACGGGCTGGACACCCACCAGTTGCAGTATCGACAGCAGGTGGAGGCCTCGCTGCAGAAGCGGGTGGTCGAACTGCTTGAGCCGGTGGTGGGAAGGGAACACCTTCGCGCCAGCGTGACAGCCGACATCGACTTCACCGAGACCATGTCGGTGAGCGAGGAATTCAAGCCCAACAACGGCGATGCGCCTGCGGCGGTGAAGTCCACGCAGATTCTGGAATCCAACCAGGCGGGCGCCAACACCCCCAGCGGTGTACCCGGAGCACAGACCAACCAGCCGCCCGTGCCTGGGACGGCCCCGGTCACAGGACCGGCAGCGCCACTGCAAGGAACCCAGTCGGGCTCGGCAGCCGGCAACTTCCGCAAGGAGGCCAGCACGAGTTTCGAGGTGGACCGCACGCAGAAGACGGTGCGCAACTCCACAGGCAGCATCAAGCGCCTGTCCGCCGCCGTGGTGGTGAACCACCGCGTGACCACGGACGCTCGCGGACGCACCACCTCCACGCCGCTGACACCTGAGGAACTCGAGAAGCTCACCGCGCTGGTGGAGCAAGGCCTGGGCATCAGCAAGGACCGCGGCGACACCGTCAAGGTCATCAACGCCGCCTTCCGCCCCGAGCCCGCCAGCCCGAAGGCGGAGGATCTGCCCCTATGGAAGCAGGTCTGGGTGCAAGACATGCTGCGCGCCGCAGCCATGCCGGCGGCCCTGGCCTTCGTGGCCCTGCTGATCGTGCTGACCACCATCCGCCCGGCCCTCAAGACCTTGCTCGCCCCGCCTGCACCTGCGCCCGCGCCGGGCTCCAGCGTGAATGCACTGCTGGACGAGACCCCTCTGCTGCCCGGTGAGACGGCGCCGCCCGGCCAAGAACTGGTGGTGCCCACCGCGGAGTTGTCTCTGGAGGGACCGAAGCAGCACCCTGGCATGGCCAAGGTACGGGCTCTCGCCCAACAGAACCCCGCAGCGGTGGCTAACATCCTGCGCACCATGATGTACGGAGGCAAGGCCCCCAACGAGGCCTGAAAACAATATGGCGACTTCAATCGTTTCTATGGTGGAGACCGGCATCGAGGACGCCGCCATCATACTGATGTCCATGGGCGAGGAGCAGGCCTCCGAGGTCTTCAAGCACCTGCTGCCCAAGGAGGTGCAACGCCTGGGCGAAACCATCGCCAAGCTCAAGGCCATCCCGCGCGAGCGCTACGAATCCGTGG
>Ga0315907_10003413_pt1 | contig 18799 bp, 23 predicted proteins | sample LakEriMetagenome_3_FD_203525 | JGI IMG/M metagenome (GOLD analysis project Ga0315907, IMG submission 203525) | Freshwater fungal communities from buoy surface, Lake Erie, Ohio, United States - Buoy 12 MA123 | ecosystem: Environmental > Aquatic > Freshwater > Lake > Lake biofilm | place: USA... | reverse complement strand
CCTCACGCAGAAACAACAAAGGACCCACGATTTAACGTAAGTCCTTGATTTTCATGTAGCGAGACCGGGATTTGAACCCGGGACCTCAGGGTTATGAATATTTTTTGAGAAAAAATAAGGGTTGATTTATAACGCGTTATGTTTTTACAAAACCGAAAACGACCGATTTTAGTCGAATACAGGGGGCGTTTTCATGACACAGAGATAAGGTTAAATTGTTGCTCTGATTCGAGTCCCAGAGAAATAAAAAGCCATTAAGCAAAAATTAAAATTCAATACTTTAAACGTATTTTTTCTGATTTAAAGTAAGTAATAATATTAGTTAATTACTATATATTTGAGATCGGACAATAATTGTATTATTTATAAAAAGTGATAAAGTTTTATTGAATTTTAATTTTGCAATTAAAATTATTATATCTCCAAATAATCAAAAGTTTGGATGCAAAAAAATCTAATATGAAAAGAAAACACATAACAGTTGCTTTTTTAATGTTTTTATGCTTTTCAGCATTAGGACAAGATATTCAAAAGATTAATGGCTTCAATTATTTATCAATACAACCGATCACATACCAAAATGGAGCAACAGACATCTATTCGATGATGCCAATCATAAGAGATATATTCATCAATAAAGGTTTTGGATATTACCCATGGGGGTCGGATCAAGTACCACAAGAATTACAAAAGAATCCATGTCAATTACTCTCTTGTCAAATTACACAAACAGGTTATATTAATCAATTTTCAGCTAATGCAGAAATAACTCTAACTTTTGCTGATTGTAATGGAAACATTGTTTACACATGTAAATCAAAAGGATCAGGTATATATTCTTCTTACGAAGGGTATTTTCAAAAAGCAGTTAAAAAAGCATTACACGACTTTGAGAAAATGCCTTATCAGTTTAACAACTCATATACTCCAAAACTTAATATGCCTGAAGTTGAGCAATCAAATGAAACCGAACAATCTTTAACACAATATTTTGACACAAATACTTTGGATGAAATAGAAGGAATTTATAAATCTTACCAAACAGATCAATTGGGTTATTACAAAATTGGTATTAAAAAATATGGAAATAAATACAAAGCAATTATAATTGAATCAGAAGGGTACTTTTGGAAGCAAGGTGAGATCAAAGCTATATTTGAACCAAGCTCAATGAAAGGATTTTTTTCGACTAAATGGTTTATGAATGATAAAACTCCATTTCAAACATTTGGCAATATAGATAATGAAGCAATTCTATCAATTGAGTTTAAAGATGTAAAAACTGGTGAAAAAATTCAGGATAAATTTATTAAAATGTATCCTGCTATATCTGGAAATACTAAAATAAATAAAGGTAATTCTAAATCTTCGGGTAGCGGGTTTTTTGTAACAACAGGAGGTGTAATTGCTACAAATTCTCATGTTATCGAAGGAGCTTCGAATATTCAAGTTACTGTTTCAAATGAAATTGGGTTATTTACTTACAATGCAAAAGTCATAATAAAGGATAGTAAAAATGATGTTGCATTACTACAGATAGAAGATGAAAAATTTAAAGGCTTATCCTCTATTCCATACTCTTTTTCTGAAAATTCAGATGTTGGTTCGAAAGTATTTACAATTGGATATCCTTTAAATGATTTAATGGGCAGTAACTATAAAGTCACGGATGGTATTATTAGTTCTAAATCTGGTATCGCAGACGATGTAAGATATTACCAAATTTCAGTCCCCCTGCAACCTGGCAATAGCGGCGGACCGCTCTTTAATAAAGATGGTAATATAATTGGCATCACATCAGCACGTTTAAATGGACAAGCAATTGGAACTCAAATCGAAAATGTAAACTATGCAATAAAAACCTCTTACCTTTTGAATTTATACAATATGTTGCCAAATTCAACAAAGCTTTCTAATAATTCAATTACTAATTCAAAGGAATTACAAGACCAGGTAAAAATTTTAAAAAATTATGTTTGTTTAATAAAAGTATTTTAATGTATTGTTGGTATTATATTCTTAAACCATTTTTTACTTAAAATAATCACAATTTTGGAAAACACTTAGTAAGATCTCTTAATATCATTTCAAACCGACTTAATATCTTTGAAATGGGCTATAACCCTATTATTTATGAGTTGTTGTATATGCACAAACCCATAAAACAAAACATAATAGGCTAAATGAAACCCTGCAAAGCAAACAGTAATTCTATAATCATATCCACTTATTAAGTAATGAAAGAGTATGGGCATGGATATCGTGATTGCCACAGAAACTCTTCTTAACCTATGATCTAATCCAAAACTAATTAATGCAAATAGGTAATAATAAAGGGTCAATGTAACAAAATAAAAGGTTATCCAGGCACCAAGTTTGAATCCAGAATCACCTTGCATGAATTCTTCTCCCCAATAATATCGGCATGATAACGATACAGCAATACTGGCTAAAACAAATACTGCCACAGGGACCACTATTCCATATAGCACTATGTTGAATAGGTAGGTCAATATCTTTTTCAATTCTCATTATTTTTTATTTTCAATAAGTGGCTTATTGTAGGAAATAGGAATGGCAGCTTTTTCGGGGAACCATTTGGATTTTTATAGAGATATAAGGCTCTTCTGGCCTTATATGAGAGCGTAAATAGGTAGATAGTATGCATTGGCCATAAAGCGCAAAAAACAAGAACGTTTATCTCATTATAGGTAAGTCCAGTAAGGTCTCCAAGAAATGACATGATGTCTACGCAAATTCTAAATACCTGATCGCACATGGTTTTATATGTATTGATTGGACCGAAGCTAAAATGATAAAACATTTTAATTTGTTATCAAAACCTAAAACCACAATACATTAACATAACAATCTGTTAAGGGATTTCTTGGGAGTTCTTTTAACTTTCAACTAACAAGAAAGCGAGTTACTTTATTGGTCTAAATAAATTTTATGGAAGAAACCTTTGACAACTTTGTTTATTTATTTGAAAACATAGCATACATATTTCATACTGACTATAAAGAAGTATGTGTTTGGATTTTTGGCATCATATTGCCAACAATAACATTCCTGTTAGCGATTAAAGCCTTTACCAATAAAACTAAAAAAGTGTATGTGAAAAATAAGTTATGATTTAATCATCCTCCTTATTCCCAGTTATTTTAGAATCAAGTATAAGCACTAAAATATTCCTACCATCCCTATCTTTTATCCCTATACTTAATATAGTAATAGGTATGTAGGCATAGTACATATAACACAAGGATATCAATTGCTATTGTCTTTGGTATCCAATCAGGCTTGGTTTTTGTAGTATATAAGTAAATAATAAATATTACATAAAATATCACGAAAGCCCAACCAAGTAAATCAAGCTTTCTATCTTCTTTCTCATATGGTTCACGATCATTTTTTTTCATATTATTCACCAAAAAAATATTTAAACTTGTGTTATAGCTAATCTTATTTTTCGAATGGTATCTGCCACTAACCTCAAATACGTCAAAACTCTTTAAATATATTATTTACTTTCCAATTAGTTTCTTTTCTTCCTTTAATGCTCGTCTGCATTCAAGAAGCGCTAACTTATAGGCAACACGTCTATGTTCAGCATACTTTTTTTGAGAAGCAGTTTTGTATAATTTAGCATCCCTCGTAAGTAAAATCTGCTTCTGTAAATAATCAATAATTCGTTGAATTGGTAGTTGCTTCTTTTCTTCCTTGGTAAGTGGGGGTCTTAATTCAATTTGAACATCCTCATACTTGGGGTATTTTTTAAGAATTAGTTTTTTAGCCTTCATCTTTGCTTCTAACTCCGACTTTCCTTCAACTTTAATTTTGGATTCCTTTAGGATGTCCATGTCACTATTAACGATTTCAACTATGAATTTGTATTGCATATCTTTTTTTATCAAGTTACAATTTAACTCCCTTAAAATGATAATGTTCACTTATATAGAAAAGTGAATATTAGCATTTTTCTATCTATCTGTAAATCAATGCTTTATTTCAAAAGTCCTAATATTGTGCTAAATAATGTTCACTATTTGATAAATTATATTAAAAATGAATATTTTTGTTGTCAAATATTTTTTGCTTCCTAAACTATTCAAAATGTTACGCAAGGGGATTAAAACAACAACTTACTCACTTGACTGGGATACAGTCATGAATTTGGAATCAAGATTACTTAGAGACTTTCAAACAAGTAAAACTAAAGATTCTGCACGGGCGTTATTAATGGTATCCATTGGTGTAAGATTAGGAATGAGAGTCATAGATAACCTAAATCTAAAATGGGAGGATATATTAGGTGTGCAGGTGGGTGAAAGGTTTATAAGGGTTGAGAAGAAAACAGATAAAGAACGAATTCTGGTAATGTCTACTAAGCTGAAAGAGGTGTTGGATATAGTTTATGAGGTGCAAGCCTCAGACCCTTCCAATTATATTCTATCCTCACAGAAGACTAACGGTCTTAGACCCATGTCAATACAGTACTTTAATCGAATTTTAAAGGGTATTATGAAGGACTACAAAATAAAGTATATCGGAAATTGCTCGTCGCATTTACTCAGAAAATCCTGGGTGGTAGGATCAATCAAGAAGGGTTTTGAAAATGGAGACCACCTTAGTTTAGTTAAAGTATCTCGTCTTATTGGTCATGCAAATATTTCTACAACGTTAAAATATACCAACTTTGAAACATCACAGTCCTTTGGTCTCTTTGAACTGAGTTAGTAACTTATACTTCTGTTATTAGTATAAGTTGAAGACAAACAGTTGCGTAAGGGATTAAAAAATATAAAAAACAATAAAAAATTAATAAAATTGTCAATTTTGTTTGGCAAGGAGGTATTTGGATTTGCCAAACAACTTTTGAATTCTCCAGAAAATGATCATACAGATATTGTCTGGCAAAAATGTTTTGATTTGCCAAACAACATGTTGGTGAATTCAAATCCTGATCGTATTAATGATGTCTGGTATAGGTTATTGAAAATCAGCATCGTCTTTATACATATCTGTATCATCAACTATAAGAAGGTCGTCATAGTTGTAGTTTTCAATAAGAGTTGATAAAAACCTAACAATATTTTCTTTTTTACCACCGATAAATAGCTTTTCAGTACTAATGTGATTCTTTCTTAATACACTATTAAGGACTGATTCAACATATTCATACGATTGAGGGTAAATTGACTTTTCTTCTTGATTTCTGTTGGTATCAATAATGAAGACTACCTTATCCTGATCCGCTGATTTCTTAACTTCTTGTTGCATGGGTCTATAATTTAATCAAATGTGTCTTCTTTATGGTCTGCTTTTCCTGCTCGTTTAATACGTTTTGAGCTAATGCTCGAAATTGAATTTCATTGATTAATATCTTAATCTTTCTTTTTTTAAATTGTTCTTTTAGTTTCATGATATTCTTTTGTAATAAATATCATAAAATCGTATTACTGGTCGATTAAACTTTGAAATAAATGAGGTCTGTATTCATGAATAGCTCCATATCCCAGGAGTTCCACAAAGGGTATATTTTGGTGGGAAGTTGGTATTTTGTAATACAGGAATTGGGGGTTACATATCCTGCAACGGTAATTGATGTGAAACGATTTGTCGTAAAGTTGAAATATAATTAGATAATTTTTATACTCTTATTTTACGATAAAAAAGTACAAAGAATTAATCTTCAGCAACCATCCTTAATTGTTCGTTATTTTATCTTATCTGTTATCATTAAAATCGTTTGCTAATAGTTTAGCCTGTTCGATAACTGTTTCTGTAGCCTTTAACTCCATATCTGGTGGATACCCATGTTTACGTAGAATCTTCTTAACGGCAATTCTCATCTTAGCCTGTACATTTTCTCTCACTGTCCAATCTATTGAAGTATTACGTCTTACGGTATCTACTAATTCACGAGCAATGTGTCTCAGTATTTCATCTCCCAATACTGCAACTGAATTGTCATTAACTTCCAGTGCAGAATAAAAGGCATATTCTCTAAAATCAAGTCCCAAATTCTCACCTCGTCTGTCCGCATCCTTGATTTCCTTGGCAAGTCGAATCATTTCATCAATAACTTGAGCTGATGTAATCAAATTATTTTGATAATTTCTTACTGAACTCTCCAACATCTCAGAGAACTTTTTAGACTGCACTAAATTGACTTTGTTTCTTGTTTTTATCTCGTCTTTTAATAATTTTTTCAATAGTTCTAAAGCAAGATTTTTATGCGTCATTCCTTTTACTTCTGCTAAAAATTCATCAGACAGAATTGATATATCTGGTTTCTTAATGCCAGCAGCATCAAAAATATCAATCACCTCGTCTGAAACTATAGCATCAGATAAGATCTGTTTGATTGCTGTTTCAATTTCTTCATCTGATTTTCCTCTTCCACTTTGAGTAACTTTTACAATTCTTGCTTTGACAGCTTGAAATAGACCAACTTCATCTCTAATGTCAATAGTATATGGGTGGGGAACAGATATTGCAAACGATTTTGATAATGCTGTTACAGCATTAATATACCTGTCTTTTCCATTCTCTAATCCAAGAATATAGTTGGCAGCTTGTATTGGAAAATAAAGTTTCTCTTTTGGTGTTAAACCAAAGAATGATTTATAATCAAATCCTTTTTGAACTGTTTTATCTGTGGGTTGTTCTGAGAACATCTGAGCCACTATTTCATATTTTCCCATCATTACTGATGCGGCTTCATCCTGGTCAAATGCAGGTTTACCTTTTCCTCCGCTGTCGGTATATAATGATAGTGCTCGTTTTAAATCATTTGCAATTCCAATATAATCGACTACCAAGCCACCTTCTTTATCCTTATATACTCTATTCACCCTTGCGATAGCTTGCATCAAATTATGACCTTGCATTGGTTTATCTAAATACAAGGTGTGCATAGAAGGGGCATCAAATCCGGTTAACCACATATCCCTTACGATTGCTAACTTCAACTTATCCTTTGGATCTTTAAGACGTTCTCCTAATGCTTTTCGCTTTGCTTTATTTCTAACATGTGGTTGGAAGTTTAAAGGGTCAGAAGAAGATCCAGTCATCACCACTTTTATTGCTCCCTCAGTATCATCATCACTATGCCATTCAGGTCTGATTTTAATTATTTGAGCATACAAGTCCACACAAATTCTTCTACTCATACATACAATCATTCCCTTACCATCCAATATCTCATTACGAGATTCAAAGTGTTTGACAATATCATTTGCGATTAATTCAAGTCGGTGCTCATTCCCAACAATTGCTTCTAACCTTGCCCATCTTGATTTTAATTTCTGACGGTCGTCTTGTTCTTCACTCTCTGTAAGTTCCTCAAACTCTGCATCAACCCTTGGTTTATCTTCCTCTTTAAGATTGATTTTAGCCAGTCTATTTTCATAGAAGATTCTAACTGTTGCTCCGTCTTCTACTGCTTGTTGAATATCATAAACATCAATATAATCTCCAAATACAGCTTGTGTATTCTTATCAGTATTCTCAATTGGTGTACCTGTAAAACCAATAAATGATGCATTTGGAAGCGCATCTCTCATGTGTTTGGCAAACCCATCCATAAAGTCATATTGACTTCTATGGGCCTCGTCTGCAATAACGACTATATTTCTGCGATCTGATAGTTGTTCAAATTGACCTTTAATGTTTTTGGTCTTACCTTCTCCAATGTCAATTTTCTCTAAAATCTCAGGTAAGAACTTCTGTATAGTTGTAAACACAATTCCTCCCGATGTAACACTCAGTTTCTTTTTTAGGTCGTCACGGTTTTCTGCTTGTACTGGTGTCTGACGCAGTAAGTCCTGACTTTGAGAAAATGTATCAAACAATTGGTCATCTAAGTCGTTTCTATCGGTTAATATAACAAGTGTTGGGTTATTCAATGCGAGTACTAATTTACCAGCATAAAAAACCATACTTAAACTCTTTCCACTACCCTGAGTATGCCAAATTACACCGGCTCTTTGGTCACCATGAACTGCAGTAGCTACTTTGGTGGTCTCCACCGCTTTGTTTACCGCAAAGTATTGATGATATCGAGGAACAATTTTAATGATCTCCTCTTTATTCTGATGAAATATGATATAATGTCTAATAAGGTCAGGTAGTACTTGCTTATTCAACATTCCTTTTACCATCACCTCCATCTGTGGCATATTTTCATCTGCTACCATTTTCCCGTCAATAGATTTCCAAGGCACAAAAAATTGCTTTGGAGACGTTAAAGAACCATACAAAGCGTCCCATCCATCTGAGATGATTAGTAGAGCATTGTATAAGAATAAAGACGAAATGGTTTGTTTGTAAGTTTGTAATTGATTGAATGCAGAATGTATCGTAGCATTCTCATCCACCGCATTCTTAAGTTCAATTACAACTAATGGAAGACCATTTATAAACAAGATTATATCAGGTCTCTTATTTACATTATTCTCTATGATGGTAAACTGATTCACCACAAAAAATTCATTATTGGTTGGGTTCTCGTAATCTATTAACCATACTTTATCACCGGCAATGCGGTCTCCTTTTCTATATTCTACATCCACACCATCAGTCAGGTATTTGTGTACTTGATAATTGTTTTGGAATAGGTTTGGACTATCGGTTCTAAGAACTTTCTTAATCGCTTCCTCTTGTGCCTCGTGGGGTACATTAGGATTCAATTTAGCGATTGCGGTCTGTAATCTTTGTTTCAAGACCACCTCATCGAACTCACGTTCTTGTGCTATTCCATCAGGGGAAATATCGGCTCCGTTGACATAGGAATATCCTAAATCAATAAACTCCTGGATGACGATTTGTTCTATATGGTCTTCGGAGATAACTGCCATTAGTTTTTGATTTCGTTAATTTCTAATTCACCAGAGATGAGTTTTGGAAGTAGAGTATCTCGTAATGTAGTTAGATTTTCGTTTTCATTAGTTAGAAGATTGATATTATCATATATATTATTCAATTGGATATCAATCATTGAAAGTATATTATTTAAAGGTAAAATAAACTTTGTTGATTTTATCACACTTAAACTTAAATTAGCTTGAACTGCTTGAACAATATTTGACTGAGTATCATTTTGAATAAGTGAACTTTGCATTAAAATTTTCAAAAAATAACTACTGATTTTATTTGGGCGAATTATTGCTATTGCTTGATTTGTGTTTGCTGGTAAAATTTCATTTGTTATAACAGCAACTCTTCCAATTGTTCCTGCAATAGAAAATAATACATCACCTTTTTTTATTACTGACCTCTTTAATAATTGATTAGTTTCATCGTCAATATGAGCAAATTTAGATTTAATAAATGCACCACTTTCAGTTAAGCTTTCAACTTTAATAAAATTTATACCTTTTTCTGTAAATCTTCCACCAATTGTTGTAGGTGTAGTTCCTTTTGTTACTATTTCAGTAACATCATCAATAGTAACAACTTCCCACCCCTTTGGAATCTCACCCAATTCACTATCAACCATTTCGCCACCGGACGATTTATAGGGTTCTCCGTTTTTATTGGGGAATTCAAAGTCAATAAACCATTGTTTGAAAAGTGTTTGTGCAAGCGTCTCTAATTTTTGATTGATTTTATTATTGAGTTCAATTTTATCGTCAAGAGAAGAAAGAATTTCTGCTATTGCAGTTTGGGTTGGAAGGTTGGGTATAGATAATTTTATATCTCTTAAATCACTTATTGTTATTTGGGATTGCGCAGAACCGCTATCTAAATATCTTAATGTATTTGGTAGGTAGAGATAATAAAAATATTGATTATTTATGATGTTATTATTTAGTTTTATCAAAATAGATAAATTTGTCAAATAACATTTTTCTTTTACTATTTTGACATCACCTGTTCCACCAACTCCACGAGCTACTACAACTACATTTCCTTTTTGACAATTAAATTCGGGGTATTTATATTGATATTTGTATCCTGAGAAAGTAGGGAATTCTCCCTTGCCTAATTTCTCTTTTTTTGGCATTGAACCATAATTAAAATCAGCAATATCTCCTAATCTATATTCTTTCCAATCACTCATAACTCAATCCCCACTTTTTTAAGGTTAAGTTTAATTCTTTCCTGAAGTTCAATTGATTGTTCAAAATGAGATTTCAGGTTTTCCGATATCACCGCAACTTTATCTTCATAGGAAATACCATCGATTTCAATATCTTCTGTACCAACATAACGACCTGGCGTTAGAACAAAGTTGTTTTCTTCAACTTCTTTTAATGTTGCTGATTTACAGAACCCTTGAATGTCCTCATAATTTCCATCTTTACTTCTCCAATTGTGGTACACCTCAGAAATTTTAGAAATATCTTCATCGGTAAATGCTTTATTCTTTCTTGATACTAATGCCCCTGATTTACGAGCATCAATAAACAGGATTTCATTTTTACGGTTTCTGAATTTACCGTTGGTTCTATTGCGTGCCAAAAAGAATAAGCAAGCCGGAATCTGAGTGTTAAAAAATAATTGAGTTGGAAGGGCAACCATACAGTCCACCACACCATCCAAAATCATATTCTTTCTTATCTCGTTCTCACCACCTGAATTTGAGGTCATCGCACCATTAGCCAATACAATACCTGCAATTCCACTTGGACTTAGTTTATTTATAACCAATTGCAACCAACCATAGTTCGCATTACTTGATGGTGGTACACCATACTTCCACATATGAGAATCCTGTAATGACTCTGCACCATAATCTGAAACATTGAAAGGTGGGTTCATTATGGCATAATCCACCTGAAGGTCTTTGTGTCTATCGTTATGAAAGGTATCTCCCAATTCAATCTTTGCATCAATACCACGAATGGCAAGGTTCATCTTTGCTAACTTATAAGTAGTTGGGTTACTTTCTTGACCATATACAGAAATATCATCTAATCTTCCACCGTGAGCATCAATAAATTTTTCACTCTGAACAAACATACCACCTGAACCACAACAACCGTCATATATTCTACCGCTGTAGGGTTCTAACATTTCAACTAACAACTTCACAATACTTTCAGGAGTATAGAACTGACCGCCACGTTTTCCTTCAGCATCAGCAAACATTCCAAGGAAGTATTCATATACACGACCCAGTAGGTCTTTACTATTTTGTCCAGGTTCATTGAATCCAATATTCCCAATTAAGTCTAAAAGTTCGCCAAGTCTTTTCTTATCAAGTGCTGGACGTGCGTAGTCCTTAGGTAGTACTCCTTTTAAATTTGGATTATCTTTTTCAATTGCGTCCATCGCATCGTCAATGTCCTTTCCAATTGTAGGGAGTTTAGCTCTTTCAAATTGAAGGTATTTCCAACGTGCAGTAGGTGGTACAAAGAATACGTTTTCTGCCAAGTATTCATCTTTATCTTCTGCGTCTGAAAGTTTATCATTCGTAAGCTTAGTATGTAGATCCTCGAAACTATCTGAGATATATTTTAGAAATATCAAACCAAGTACAATGTGTTTGTACTCGGCAGCATCCATATTATTACGAAGTTTATCTGCAGTAGCCCAAAGGGTCTTTTCTAAATCTTGAGTCATAGTTAATGTAGTTCTAATTGAAATTGATATTCTTGTTTATCCTAATTATTCATTAATTAATTCTGATACTTTCACTTCTAACACCTTAGCAATATTCACTAATGTATCGATACTTGGATTTGTTTGGTTATTGCACCAATATGAAACACTAACCTTGCTTACACCCAGCCTGGAGGCCAAGTCTTTCTGTTGAATGTGTTTTTCTTTTAAAACCTCATCTAATCTGAGTACTTTCTTCATCTAATTTCTATATTATAGGATAGTGACCCAAGTTAAGCAATATTTGAATTTATTCATTATCTTAATTTATAATTTGTTTGACAGTAAAGGTCAAATACCCTTTTATATCAATAATTTTATAATTCTTGCTGTATAATCAAAGTGCCTTAAAAAGTTAACTGAAATGAAAAAAGAGGAATGTTTACGAATCTTGAAAGAAATGTCTACCCAGAAAGATGTACCAGGTGGGTTTGCAAATAGAATGTATTCAGACCTAAGAAGAAAATTCCCATGGCATTTTTTGATGTTCGCATGGAAAAACAAATCAGAGAGAGTAATTGAGGTACATAAGCGTATGCTAATAGAACAGTACCAGGCTAAGATTGAAATATTATTAAAGTCTGAATTGACGCAAGAAGACGTTGATGATTTAGAAATGGTTAATGAATCACTGGTTAAAATCTGTAATAGAAAGCACTTGTAAATAATTAAGACTTTAAAATAACAATAAAGTAAATTGTAACTTATATGTCAACACTAAACCGAGCGATTGAAATAGCAACCAAAGCCCACGACGGTGCCACTGACAAATATGGGGCACCATACATTAACCACGTTACAAGGGTTATGAATATGGGTGGAAGTGATAGTGAGAAGATAGTCGGTGTTTTACATGATGTCATAGAAGATACCCACTGGACTTTTGAAGATTTAGAGAAGGAAGGGTTCTCGAAAGAGGTGATTGATGCATTAAAATGTGTTACAAAAAGATCAGAGGATGAGGACTATGCTGAATTCATCACCAGAGTTAAAATAAACCCCTTGGCGGTCAAAGTAAAACTAAATGACCTAACTGACAACCTTGATGTTAAGAGGATGCCAGAGGTCACAGAATCAGATTTAAAAAGGTTGAACAAATATTTGAGGGCGTATAATGAATTAATCAAACTCTAATTTATGGCCAAGAAAAAAACAATGGATATCATTATTGACAATAAACCCAATAGTGGTATGTCACCGAAAGAAAGAAGATTGAAGGAACTCATTAATGGTGCAGAACCCACGGATGAAAGTGAGAAACAAATGCTTAAAGAAATTCAAGAGATTAAGGACAAAGGGCATGTAGTTTGGATACCTTCAGATTAATTCTATGGCTAAATATCTCCTCATATTTGGGTTTATTTTCTTAATTGGATGTTCTGATAGCCAAGAGACTAAACGTCCCTTAAAATCGACTTATGTTCCGCCCACGATAAATTATAAAGGTCAGTTCAGAAAGGGGTATGTCAGAAAATCAGTTAGCACCCGGCCTAATGCGGTTAAAAACCAAGCTAAGTCCAGGTATTACTACAAGACCAGAGGGAAATACAGGAGAAAGAATAAGTAAATCAGATCATCATCTTAATTTTAAATATGGATAATAAGATTTCATCAATTTTAGCAGGAGTGTCCGGTGAATATTTTGTTGCTGCGGAATTATCTCGTAGAGGATATATATGCTCAGTTACATTAAAAAATACCAGAGGGATAGATATTTTAGTTTGTAATGAAGAGGGTAGCAAAACATTGGGTATCCAGGTAAAAACAAACCAAATTAACAAGAGAGAATGGATTTTAAATGAGAAATCTGAAAAGATGGATGATAAAAATCTTTTTTATGTTTTTGTAAATTTAATATCAAAAGACAAGTTGCCTGAATTTTATATTGTACCGAGCAAAGTTGTTGCTAAGTATACTTATACAAATCACAAAAAATGGTTAGAAACAAAAGGGGTAAAAGGACAAACAAGAAATGATAGTTCAATGAGGAAATTTCAGGATAATAAACAAGAGTATCTTGGTAGGTGGGAATTACTCAAATTATAAAATTTATTCAAATAAGATTCCTCTTCTAAAACAGAAAAAGGTGGTTTGATCATTATATTTTGGTAGTACCTGAGGAGGAAGAAGGTAAATTGTCTTCAAAAAAATTCACTAGTCCCCATTTCGACCTTTTCCGAAACAGGAAGAGGTTTATTCTCTATGGGAGGGGGGTAAAACCGGACTGGGGGGTGGGTTTGAAGTCGAAGACTTCTTCTACCGTTCGTTTCACTCACGTCTTCGTTGAGGGGTTATTTAATTCCAAATTTTTTGTAGCAGCTTTATATTCTTTATAGAGTTGATGTATTTCTTCTATTTCTTGTTTAGTTTTTACAAACATCCAGATGTTATCAATATAATAGTTTTTAAACTGATTAAGTAGCTCTTGCCCCTGCGAACATGAATTAATAATTTTTTGTTCCAGTATTTGAATTTCACTCTTCTCGACAATTTTTTCTGTAATAGTAAACTGAGTTAATACTGGTACTATTTCTTTTGAAATAATAGTTGTATTAATTGTGTTCCCACAGGAAGTACCCTCTTGTGATTTAGGAAGTACCTCATTAGTCTTGCAGGAAGTACCCCCTTGTGATTTAGGAAGCGCCTCCTTGGTCATGAAGGAAGTACCTAACTCGATTTTTCGGTAGTCAGTTACATTACCAATTTTTATATCTTCTGTGGTTATATAATTCATCTCAACCAGTTTTTTTATTTGCTTAGATATTCCACTACCACCTATACCTATTAATTCTCCAAAATCATTATTCGATTTATAACATCCCTCTGGTAATTTTAATAATGCAATAATTTCTGACAAAAGTAATTTTTGTGTAGAGGATAAATTGGCATCAAATAATACTGAGTAGGGAATATTAATAAAAATCTCACTTTGCTTATTATTCTTATCATTTGACAGGTTCAATACTTTTATATATCTACACTCTTTAAAATGCTTATACAATCTCTTTGTCTCTATATATCCTAATCTTTTAAGCTTACTAATCTGTTTTGATGCACCATCTGGATTAATATTAAGTAGTTCACCAAACGTTTCATTACCTGCATAACATCCCTTTTCGGTTTTAGATAGTGGCAAAATATATGATAATAATATTTTTTTAGTTGGGTCTAATCTACTATCCCTCAGAATCTGTGGAGCGATATGTAGATATTGTTCTTTATCATAAGCCATAAAATAAAATCCCCCAATTTTTCACCGATGTAGGCAGCTAATAGAAAGGAGGATCTATAATATTTTATCCACTCTGGTGTGTAATCATTTCCTACATAAATGATCAAGTGTTGATATAATATAATTATGAAATGATTAATAGTAAAGTCTAAAAAGTCTATTTTTTTTCTGGAAATTTTTAAACCGGTTTTTAAGTGTTATTTTAACTTTTGGAAATTTTACCCAGAAATTTTGAACGCAGTATCGAGGCCGTTGTGGCGGTATCATATATATGTATATATAAGGGGAAATACCTGGGGGTGTATCCCCAGGCCCCAGGCCCAGGGGGGGCTCAGTTGGTAATTACATCAAAATCAATGCACTATATTGTTTACAGAGATTTTAGGTGGCGTCCGGCGAGGGGCAAATAAAATATTTTAAATTCGTAAGATTATTTTTTGGTAATTTACTAATTATTGCTATTTTTGCATTCAAGATTGAAATATGGCATACAGAGACATCAATTTATCTAATCAACCAAGGGCATACAAAGAGAACCTCGTTCCAGTGCTATCTGATCTTGTTGGGGAAACCGAAGGACAAGGTAAGATAGACAACTTTATAGACGACTCTATGTCAAACTTGAAAATGCCAAGTAATATTAAGTCAGACCCAAATGAACTAAAATTCAATTCTGACCACTCTAAATTGCTGGATTTGTATAAAAGCGAAACATCTGTTAGTAAAAGATGGCTAACCATAATGGGTTTGATTGAGCGAAAGATTCTGCAATTAAGATGTTACAAGAATCCAACACTGGCATTCTCGATACAGGAACAAAAGTCTGGTGACAATATTTTCAGATACATTGTAATTCGTGCGCCTTTCATTGATCTATACACTGGCAAGAAGGAGATTAGAAGGTATCATACGAAGATGGAGGACTACCCAAAATTCAACAGCCTGGAAGAGCTTAAGTCAGATTCTGTTTTCTTAAATGAGGCGGTAACTGAAATCAAGGACATCATGGCACAGCAGATCAAGAATGAAGACATTACTTTAGAATACCTTGAATCACAGCTAAGAAGTCTGGAGGAAGAGACGTTTGAGCGCTACATAAGGAATAGGGATGAAAAATTGTTACTCAGATCACAAGAGACTGCTTTAAAGGTAAAAATGGAAATGGAGAGCAAGATGAACGAGGAGCTGGAGAAAGAAGAATTGAGGTATCATCAAGCAGTTAGGGTAATCAAGCAAAGCAAGGATGACGCATCTTTCAAAGAGTTGCTGATTAGAAAAGCAAAAGATGAACACATATCAATAATGAACCGGATCAAAAATAAAAGTAAGCTCTGATTATAACTTAAACCTTTGACAAAATATACGGGTGAAGAGCTCGTTTTTTTGTCAACTTAAAATTCTCAATTTGGCGTATTATAATTTAATAACTATAAAATCAAAAAAAATGGAAACACGATTTATTCCTCTATGTGACATCCCATGTTTCAAATTCACAATTGTTGGATTTCGAATGGGAACTCTTGGAAAAGGTCTGGATTATGATGCAGACAACTTTATTCAAAGTAAGGGTATGACCTTCTTTACATTAAATGACGAAGAAGGGTGGATTGGCGATTATGTGGTTCAAACCAATGAATTCATGGTTGAGTTTGATGACTAATTAATTTATTACAAGGCGAGGTGACACACGCACTCAAAACCGATCAGGGGTATGGACTGAATAAAAGTAACTCCATTAGAGATAGGGCTACTCCGTCCGAGCATTTGAGGTTCTGCTGTTAGATCGGTAATCTGAAGGCAGACAATCGTGAGGTTTAAGTCCTCACTGTAAAATTATAAAGCAAGAATATATAACAAGCATTATTTAGGATAAATGTCAGAAGGTTATAACCATATTTCCAAGAGTTTAGATACCATAACATTACCACAGGTAGCTGAAAAAATAAATGTCAAGGACATTGAATCAGCTAAGAAATGGTTAAATGATAAGGGCATTCGAATTCATGATTTTCCTAAAACGAAGTATGTCTACCAAATTGAGGTAGATAGCGAGATTGATAAGCCTTTTGTGCAATTACTTCGGAACAAATATCCAGACAAATGGAAAGACCATTATCGTGATGTAGTCAAAGATATTGCAGTTTATAATTTAACAGTTAAACTCCTGGAGAACGAGGTCTCCCCTATTCCAAGAGTTAAATGCTCCATAATCAATAAAAAAGACCAGGAGCGATATAAAAAACTATTAGGATGAAAAAACTAACTCTTCCAAAAAATCCACACAAAGGACTTAAAATATTCTGTAAGACTTGTAGAGTAGATAATAGCAAGTGCAAGCATTTTGACAGGCAGGTTTATCGAGTAAGAATTCACGTTCCAGGCACAACAAATTCTACTAAATCATATTATTTAGAAGCAGAAAATTATAATTCTGCTGTAATTGAATGTGCATTAATCGAGAAAGAACTTATTCAAAATGGTTTCGAAAAGGTTAAACAAATAGATTCAAATAACCTTGCCGATTACAGTCTCGCAGATGCGGTTGTAAAGTACCGTGAGTATATGTCAGGTGAATCCAAATACGCTCATTTAAAAAAGAACATATCCCAAGGACATATTGACGAATGTTTAAGATTTTGCTGGAAATTGGTAGAAAATGTGGCTATGTTAAAGAATATAAAACGAACAAGGCCAACTGATATAAAAACTGAAGATGTTTCAAATTTCTATTTATGGGCCGAAGAAAACTACTCATCTAAAACCTTCAATAAGTGTTTTATTGCAGTTCGAGCATTCTTTGAGTTTTTAATTGAGATCGAAAACATCGAAATGAAAAACCCATTTAGAAAATTCGTGCCAAAGATTGTTACACCATCTACCATTGATATTATTACAGAGGACGAGTTTAATCAGATATTATCTGCTGTTGACAAATTCACTCCATTCATACAACTTGGAGGCAAGGGTGAAAAGAAAAATATGTTTAAACCATTTCTAAAAGATGGATTCAAATTATTTCTTTTAACTGGTGGTAGAAGAGAAGAAGTAGTAAACCTAAAATGGTCAGATATATATAGCACTCCACAAGGAGTTAAACTATTCATCATCGATAACCTAAAAGTAAAAAGGGCAAAAAAGAATAATAAAGAGTACAAGAAGTATATTGCCATAAACGCAGACCTCGAAGCTTTCCTTATTGAATTAGGAATGAATGATAAACTGGGAAAAGATGAATACATATTAGTGCCAGAAAGGAATAAAAGCACATATGCTATCATGAATGAATTAAGTAAAGGCTTCACGCACTATAAAAATGGTGCAGGAATAAAAAAAGATATTAGTCTAAGTAACCTACGCAAAACTTATTTAACCTGGCACCATCAAGTATTAGGTGACGATACCGGACTTGTTAGCTCTCACTCAACCACACAAGTTTTAGAAAAATATTACCTTGATCCAAAGGTTTTAACAGCAGTAGAGGTCTCTGCTTTGAAGGTTCGTGTTTTCGGTAAAAGTGAAAAATCATGACACAATTCATGACACAAAACATGAAACAAAATAAAAAACCACCTACGAATAAACGTAAGTGGTTGATTTTCAGTGTAGCGAGAACGAGATTTGAACTCGTGACCTCAGGGTTATGAATCCTGTGCTCTAACCAACTGAGCTACCTCGCCAAGAGGTCCATTTAGGGCTGCAAATATAGGGTATCAAATGTTTTAATGGATAGCTAATTCAAACAATTTCTCGTCACCTAAAAAACCAGCTAGTGTATCTCCGGGTAAACAAGGCCCTACACCAGCGGGGGTGCCCGTATATACTAAATCCCCAGGCGATAGGGTAAAGTAGCCAGATATGTGCTCTAAAAGGGTTTCAAAGCTATAAATCATGTCTTGTGTGGTGCCGGATTGGGCTTTTTGGCCGTTTTTGGTAAGGGAAAACAAAATTTCGGCT
>Ga0315907_10003410_pt1 | contig 18823 bp, 18 predicted proteins | sample LakEriMetagenome_3_FD_203525 | JGI IMG/M metagenome (GOLD analysis project Ga0315907, IMG submission 203525) | Freshwater fungal communities from buoy surface, Lake Erie, Ohio, United States - Buoy 12 MA123 | ecosystem: Environmental > Aquatic > Freshwater > Lake > Lake biofilm | place: USA... | reverse complement strand
CTGCCTTTCACTTTGCTCACCGCTTCAGGCGTGCCGGAGGCTATGATTTGTCCGCCACCGCCACCGCCTTCCGGTCCTACGTCAATGAGGTGATCGGCTACTTTGATAACATCCATGTTATGCTCTATCACCAGCACGGTATTGCCGCGATCCACTAACCTGTTGAGCACATTGATGAGCATTTGCACATCTTGAAAATGCAGTCCGGTAGTAGGTTCATCGAGTATGTAGAGCGTATTGCCTGTATCGCGCTTGCCCAATTCGGTCGATAGCTTGACGCGTTGCGCTTCACCCCCGCTTAGGGTTGTAGAGTGCTGTCCAAGCGTAACATAACCCAACCCGACATCTTGCAAGGTCTTTACCACATGACGTATGCGTGGATGTGCGTCAAAAAACTCTACGGCTTGGTCTACCGTCATGTCGAGCACATCGGCAATGCTTTTTCCTTTGTAACGAATCTCCAAGGTCTCTCGGTTGTATCGCTTACCCGAGCATATTTCGCATCCGACCAATACATCGGGAAGAAAATTCATTTCAATGGTTTTCACACCGGCCCCTTTGCACGTTTCGCAGCGACCACCGCTCACATTGAATGAGAATCGTCCCGGCTGGTATCCACGTATTTTGGCTTCGGGCAGTGCTGCGTACAAATTCCGTATGTCCGTGAATATTCCGGTGTATGTGCTCGGGTTACTACGTGGGGTGCGGCCAATGGGGCTTTGATCAATTTCAATCACCTTATCCAAATTCTCCAGTCCTTTGATGGACTTGTAGGGGAGCGGTTTTTTAACCCCGTTATAGAAGTGACGGTTTAAAATCGGGTAGAGGGTGTGCTCTATGAGCGATGATTTGCCGCTGCCACTCACACCGGTGATACCCACGAACATCCCGAGTGGAATTTCCAGATTGATATTCTTCAGGTTGTGTCCGGAAGCTCCGGTCAATACCAATTTTTTCTTGTTACCCTTGCGGCGTTCTGCGGGGACTTCAATGCGCAAATCACCGCGCAGATAGCGGGCTGTAACGCTGTCCTCATTCTTGAGCGTGTTGGGATCGCCCTGTGTCATGATGCGGCCGCCATGCATACCGGCCCCGGGTCCAATATCGATGAGGTGGTCGCTTTGCAGCATCATATCGCGGTCGTGTTCAACCACGATTACGCTGTTACCCCCATCGCGAAGGGCTTGCAAAGAGGCGATGAGTTTGTGGTTGTCGCGCTGGTGCAGTCCTATGCTGGGTTCGTCCAATATGTAGAGTACTCCCACCAGCTGTGAGCCTATTTGAGTGGCAAGACGGATGCGTTGAGCTTCGCCGCCACTGAGTGTGCGAGCGCTGCGGTGAAGCGTGAGGTAGTCGAGGCCTACGTCCACCAAAAAGCGCAAACGGTTGCGCACTTCCTTGAGCGGTTCGTGGGCAATGGCCAACTGACGCGGTGACATTTTGTACTCCACACCTTCCAGCCATGCAATGAGTTCGTGCATGCCCATCGACGAAAGATCGGCAATGTTTTTTTCTCCAATCCGGAAAAAGAGCGCTTCTTTCTTGAGACGAGCGCCACCACACTCGGGGCATGGCATTTTATTCATGAAACTCTCGGCCCAGCGGCGCAGGGCAGGGGAGCTGTCTTCATCAATTTGTTTTTCGATTTGGGCTATGATACCCTCGTATTTAATTTGATAGGTGACATTGCCTCCTGTGGTAACGTCAAATAACTCTTCGGAACCATAGAGCAGGACATTGATAACGTCTTCTTCGATGTCAGAAATAGCAGTATTCAGATCGTAACCGAAATGCTTTACAACGGCTTCGACTTGCTGAAACCACCAGTTGTTTTTGCCCTCTCCTAAGGGGACGATTCCCCCTTTTTTGATGGAGCGCGAAGGGTCGGGGATAATCTTCTCCATATCGACCTCGGCTACCTCGCCCAGGCCACTGCAATGCGGACAGGCACCATATGGAGAGTTGAACGAGAATAGGTTGGGCTCCGGCTCAGCATACGATATCCCGGAAGTTGGACACATCAGATGTCTGCTAAAGTGCTTCATGGTCACCGGCACTTGTTTTTTTCGAGTTGACTTGGCAGGCTCCTCGATGTGCGGCATGACCATCAGGGTTCCTTTGCCTAGCTTTAATGCTGTATTGACCGTCTGCCGCAAGCGCGTCAGTTCGGCGTCTGAATTGCCTTTCTTGTCGTTCTTCGGTGCGCCCATGGCGAGTCTGTCAACGACCAGTTCAATATCATGAATCTTGTACCGATCAACCTTGTGTCCTTTGGTAAGTTCTACAACCTCTCCGTCGATGCGAGCACGCAGGTACCCTTGTTTCATAATGGATTCAAACAATTCGCGGTAGTGTCCTTTGCGGCCTTTGACCAATGGCGCCAGTATCACGATTTTCTGATTCGCATATTCCTGTTGAATGAGCTGAATAATCTGGTCATCAGTATACCGAACCATGCGTTCGCCTGTGGCGTAGCTGTATGCGTCAGATGCTCGGGCATAGAGCAAGCGCAGGAAGTCATAGATTTCGGTGATGGTGCCTACCGTAGATCGCGGGTTGCGGCTGACGGTTTTTTGCTCGATGGAAATGACGGGCGAGAGACCGTTGATCTTATCGACATCGGGACGTTCCATCTCGCCTATGAATTGCCTGGCGTAGGCACCGAAGGTTTCAATATAGCGACGCTGACCCTCTGCATAGATGGTGTCGAAGGCAAGGGATGACTTTCCACTTCCACTTAAACCGGTGATAACGACCAGTTGATTGCGTGGAATCGTAACATCGATGTTTTTCAAATTGTGCTCTCTGGCACCGATTACTTCAATTTGCTCTTCGCCTGTTTCCATATGACAAAGATGAAACAGCCAAGTATGTGAATGGGTTCAAAATTCCTGAAATAGTCAACAGCTTGTTTTATGTTGCCACGCTTGCTGTAGTATGTTTGCGCAGCTCACCTTTAACTATGCTTTTTCACACGTCGACTTTTCTGGTGTTTTTCCTGGTGGTTTTTGCCTTGCATTGGTGGGTAATCAAGCGCTCGGTAAAGTGGCAGAATATTTTGCTACTCGTTGCGAGCTACTTTTTCTATGGTTGCTGGGATTGGCGCTTTGTGGCGCTGTTGCTGTTTTCCACCTTACTCGACTACTTCACGGGTTTGCGCATCGCGAATTCCGAAGATGAACGCCATCGGAAAACCTGGCTATGGATAAGTGTAGGCATCAACGTCGGTTTATTGGGTGTATTTAAATATTACGACTTTTTTGCCTTGTCGTTTGCCGATTTGATGGCCACCTTCGGATGGAAGGTGGATGTGGTGACCCTGCAATTGATTTTACCGGTCGGAATTTCATTTTATACCTTCCACGGCTTAAGCTATGTGCTCGATATCTACCACAGGCGAATAGAACCCGATCGAAACTTGGTGGATTACGCCCTTTTTGTAAGCTATTTCCCCTTGCTGGTGGCCGGGCCCATTGAGCGAGCCACGCATTTGCTTCCTCAGTTGAAGAAGGCGCGTGTGTTTAACTCAGAACAGACCGTAGAAGGCCTGCGGTTTTTCTTATGGGGATTGGTTAAAAAGGTGCTGATAGCAGATAATTGTGCTATCATAGCCGATGCCATTTTCGCCGAACCAACCGACTGGAATGCGCCCACTCTTTGGCTTGGGGTAGCGATGTTTACCATTCAAGTCTATGGCGATTTTTCAGGATACTCCGACATGGCTCAAGGGGTATCCCGCATTTTTGGTATTCGTCTCATACGCAATTTTAGTTACCCCTATTTCTCAACCAGCATAGCCGAATACTGGCGCCGATGGCACCTTTCGTTAACGGGCTGGTTTCGCGATTACATCTATTTCCCTCTTGGAGGTAGCCGGGGAAGCAAATGGCAGCAGGCACGCAACATATTCGTCATTTTCCTTTTGAGCGGCTTTTGGCATGGCGCGAATTGGAACTATGTGGGTTGGGGCTTTGTAAATGCCTGTTATTTTCTACCCGGAATAATCAGAGGAAAGAGAGAGGTGTGGTACGAGAAGTATTTGAAGCCCGATGTGAAGGGGCGGCTTCTGGAGTTCGGACTAATCTTTTTTACGTTCATACAAATCATGATGTCGCTCGTGGTATTTCGCAATCTTGGTATTGCTAATATGCTGCTCTACATGCGCAACATGTTTGTCGGCGATTGGAGTTTCGCTATTCCCCCAACTTTAATTGGAGTGCATAAAACCATGGTATTAGTGCCTGTATTTTTTATCGTTGAATGGTTGGGACGAAATAAGGAACATCCTCTGGAGCAGCTGCATGAATTGGTGAGTCGTCCGATTCGATGGATGATTTACTACACGATACTGATTTTGCTAGCGTGGTTTGCAGGCCATCAGCAACAATTTATTTACTTCCAGTTTTAGTCATGAAAAGAATACTATTGCGCACACTTCTTTTCTTGCTGCCCATTCTGGCCGTGCTAACTGTCTATATCCTCTTGGATCCCTTTAGGGTAATCGGGTTATATGCGAACTACAAACCCACGGGGCAAGCGCTGACCATTCCTCTGAATCAAAATCGGGTGAGTGCCGGAACATTTCTGTATCACGAAGAGGAATCTCACTATAACTCATTCATTTTTGGTAGTTCCAGGTCCATGTTTTATCAGGTGGAAGATTGGAAGCCCCATTTGAATGCAGATGCCGGTTGTTTTCATTTCGATGCATCGGCAGAGACTATTCAAGGTATTTTGAATAAGATTCGTTTTCTGAAGCGCCGGGGTGTTCGAATGGAAAACGTGCTCCTTGTGCTGGATGTTGACATTTTTAGGCCCTATACCTTGCTCAATGAACATCTATATTTGGAAGATCCGCTGGTGGTCGGTTATGCGAAGTGGTTGCCATTCCAAAGTAGTCATTTCATGTCCTTTTTGGATCGAAAGTTTCTGCGTGCGTATCTCGACTATCGATTTACGGGAGTCGCCAAGCCCTATATGTCTGAACTGAATTTATTGGACGATAAACCCTTTGAATACGATTCGGTTACCAATGAGCTGAGATACGCTTATTTCGAGCAATTGGCGGATCAGGGACAATATTACACGGAACAGCGACTGTTGAAATTTGAACCGAAACGAGATGGTCGCCGGCGCTTTTCGGCCCCGGTTATTGATGAAGCAAGTATGGAAAGTTTGAAGGAAATTGCCTCCATGTTGTCGGAAAGTAATTGTGATGTTCGGGTAGTAATTAGTCCACTTTACAACCAAATTGGGATGTCGGAGGAAGATGTCAAAATTCTACGGGCTGCTTTTGGTGATTCTTCGGTTTTCGATTTTTCCGGCATCAACGAGTTGACCACTCCTTATACGGGCTACTACGAGCGCTCGCATTATCGCCCACATGTGGCAAGGGCAGTTTTAGACTCCGTATATACAGCCCGTCCGCACTAAGTGCTTATATTCGCCTGCGAAAATTTTACCATGGCATCTTCTTCGAGTCGACTTATCGGTATTGACGTAACTTATGTGTTGGCCCTTTTTGGGTGCGTTGTGTTTGGCTACACCTTTACCATTGGCGACCTGGTGCAAAACTCGCTCACGCACACCAAGTTCAACATTATTTTCGATGTTTTTCCGGCGTTATTCTTTTTCCTAAATGGATTCACCGTTACGCTCACCATGCGTGACCGACGGATCAGTAATCGCAAACTCTTGAGCTATTCCGGCAAACGCGGGTCGGTGCTCCTGCTCATTGGATTGGTTTTTTGCTCGATATGGCCCATGAATATATTCATTGCGTCGGGCATGATGTTTTTGGTCATTCCATTCGTTGCTCAGTGGAACAACGTTTTGATACGGATAATTACCCTGTTAACCGTCATTTTTGGTGTTACCCTGTTGTTTCTTGACGTGCCTGCTCATACGACCTATACGTTGCCTTCATTGGGAGGCGGTGAGATTTACAATGGACTTGGTTTCTTGTTTTTCAATGGCTATTATTCCCTGCTTCCATGGGTCGTATTCTTCTTTGCAGGTCTTATTTTTGGGCGCACGGATGTCAGGCCCAAAGGCTGGCTTCCACCTTCTAGTATCATTGGCGTATTACTCATAGTAGCGGCGTTTTTCGTGAATCGCTACGCAAAAATTTTGGATACAGACGCATTGTTACTTCGCCGTAGCGATTTGTTCTTCATGAATATTCGTCTGCTGTTTCCGGCCTTTTGCTTGTATGGAATTGGACTTTCTATTTTTCTATTGAATGCCAACATTTATCTTTTCCGGAGATTGTCTGCTCCGAAATTGTTGAAGTTTGTTCAAACGATTTCCTCTATGAAATACAGCGTGGTGCTTTTTTACACGTTGATTGGTGTTATTACGCTTACTGCTACCAACGTTGAGTTTTTTTCCAAGCGACTCGCTCTTTCTATTTATGTGGTGCTAGCCACGGTTTTGACATTCTATCTGCCCTTTATTTGGCGCAAGAAGGTTACAGAACAGGGCCCCATGGAATACTTTATTAAGCGTATTTCCGGTTCTGCCAAGAAATGAGTTTTCGTTTTCATCATCATACCCTTTTCTTCAAAAAGCCCGCAGTTACCTCGCGAGATGTTCTTCAGGAAAGAGATGTATATTATTTAATCGCGCACTCTGCAGATAATCATGTTCATGGGCTGGGAGAGTGCGCTCCTTTATGGGGGCTCAGTCCGGAAACGAAACCCGAAGTGGAGAGAGCCATTTCCCATTGGACTACCATCCTGGAGAATGAAGGTGAAATGCAGGCTGTTTTGACCCGAATATCTTCCCTTCGATTTGCGCTGGAATGCGCTATGCGCGATCTGGCCAGCGGCGGAAAATTGGCTCCTTTTGAGGCAGATGTTTCAAGACCTATTCCCATCAATGGATTGATTTGGATGTCTGATGCGCAGTCGATGTTGGAGGAATGCCGGCTTAAGGTCAAGGATGGTTTCTCTACCATCAAGTTCAAAGTCGGGGCGCTCGATTTCGAAGAAGAGCTTCAATTATTGCAACGGGTGAGGACTGAATTTTCCGGAGCCGATTTAGAAATCAGGCTAGATGCCAATGGTGCTTTTAGCAGTGCGGATGCTCTCGAAAAATTGGATCGTTTATCGTCCTATAGAATCCACTCCATTGAGCAACCTATCCAAGCGGGTAACCTGGAAGAAATGGCTCGTTTGGTTGAAAAAACGCCCATACCAATAGCGCTTGATGAAGAGCTAATTGGTGTGCATGATATTCGGGCGAAGGAATCTTTGCTAAATGCCATTCAGCCGCACTACCTGATATTGAAACCATCCTTGCACGGCGCTTTTAGCGGATGTGATGAATGGATAAGGTTGGCAGAAGCTCGTGGCATAGGTTGGTGGGCTACTTCAGCGCTCGAATCGAATATTGGCTTGAATGCAATTGCTCGATGGATTCTGACCAAAAACGTTTCCTTGCCGCAAGGGCTTGGAACGGGCTCGCTATTTACCAATAATATACCCTCGCCTTGGGTAGCTGCTGCCGGCTATTTGCGCTATGAACAGTCGTTGCATTGGGATCTCAAACATATTCTGAAATGAGAATTCATCCGCTCTTCACCTATAATGGTCTTTCGGCAGAATCGTTTGTTGCGTTGAACAAGGAAACTATGCCTGATTGGGAGCGTTTTGTGTGGCAATTCATACGCGAATGGATTTCGGAAGAGGACGCAATTGATATTCAAACATCGGGATCTACAGGCCAACCTACCTCGTGGCGAGCGCAGAAAAAGGCAATGGAGGCCAGCGCAGCCATGACAGCAAACTTCTTTCGATGTCACAGTGGATCTACGGCTTTATTGACTTTACCTGCGTCCTATATAGCCGGTAAAATGATGTTGGTGCGTGCGATGACGCAAGGGTGGAGTCTCACTTCAATCATGCCATCATCACATCCGCTAAGTGAGGTAAGCCAACCATTCGACTTTGCGGCTTTCACGCCCATGCAATTGTCTGGATTGACCGAAGAGCAGCTGATGCTGTTATCGCAATTCGGCGCTGTCATCGTCGGTGGTGCGGCGGTTTCAGATGTGTTGCGTGAGCGACTTGCATCGCATGGCGACAATATCTTTGAAACGTACGGTATGGCTGAAACTCTGAGTCATATTGCGGTGAGAAAATTGACACGTGAGAACATGCCTTTCGAGACGCTGGAAGGTGTTCAACTATCAGTTGACTCAGAACAACGACTTCAAATTTCAGCGCCTCATTTACTTTCTGAAATTGTGCAAACTCAAGATGTGGTGCAGTTGCTGACCCCTTCTTCGTTTTATTATAAAGGTCGTTATGATCGAATGATAAACAGTGGCGGTGTGAAGCTATTTGCCGAGGCAATTGAAAAAAAGTTGGAGTCAATAATGGATCGACCTTATCACATAAGCTCACTCCCGGATGATGTTCTGGGTCGTCGGTTGGTGCTTTACATCGAATGCGAATCACCCATGGATGAAGGTTTGTTGAAGGAGCAAATGGGCGGTCTTCTGGAGCGCTATGAAGTGCCGAAGGAAATCATTGTCGTTCAGAAACTGGAGCGAACCTCAAGCGGAAAAATCAAACAAATTCGAAATTGAACTATGGAACTGGTTTTTGCAAGTGCTAATGAAAACAAGGTGTTGGAGGTGGAGCATAAGTTGGGAGGGACGATTCGCCTGAAGAGTCTTCGTGCCATCGGATGCACGGAAGACATACCTGAAACCGGGTTGACGTTAGAGGAAAATGCGCGTATGAAGGCGCGTTATGTGTGGAATAATTACCGGGTTGATTGCTTTGCCGACGATACCGGGCTGGAGGTTGATGCTCTAGAGGGAGCCCCGGGTGTTTACTCTGCGCGCTATGCCGGTCCTCAGCGCAATTCTGATGACAATATGGATTTGCTGCTCGCCAATCTCAAAACAATGTCGAATCGCTCAGCACAATTCAAGACCGTGATTTGTCTGATACTGGGAGGAGAGGAATTTCTGTTTGAAGGTATAGTTCGAGGGGAGATTATTGAGCAACGACGCGGAACGGACGGCTTTGGTTATGATCCGATTTTCAGACCCGAGGGAGTAAATGAAACCTTTGCTGAAATGACTATGGATGCGAAGAATACCATCAGTCATCGGGGTAGAGCTCTTGCTCAACTAGCGCAATTTCTGAAGAATAAATAAGGGCCGCATGGGCTTTCATCTACTTTCGCCATTCACATTAGAAACCAATACTAGATTATCATGCAGTTCATCACCGGAAATTTAATTGCCATCCTTGTTGTGGCTCTCTTACTTTTTAAATCGTTTGTTGTTATTCAACAAGGTATGATGGGGGTAGTAACTGTTTTTGGAAAGTATCGTCGTGTGCTTTCTCCCGGCCTCAATTTTACCATTCCGTTTATTGAGGTAGTCTTTAAGAAAATAAGCACACAAAACAGGAGTGTTGAAATGGAATTTCAGGCCGTTACATTCGATCAGGCCAATGTCTATTTCAAGTCGATGCTCCTGTATTCGGTAATGAACGGAGAGGAAGAGGTCATCAAGCGAGTGGCATTCAAGTTCATTGATGAACGCAGTTTGATGCAGGCCTTGGTGCGCACTATTGAAGGAACCATACGTGCTTTCGTTGCCACAAAAAGACAAGCAGAAGTGTTGGGTTTACGCAACGAAATTGTCGAACACGTGAAAGCAGAAATCGACAATCGGCTGGAAGAGTGGGGCTATCATCTGCAGGATTTACAGATTAATGATATTACCTTCGATGAAGCCATCATCAAATCAATGGCACAAGTAGTGGCTTCCAACAACCTCAAGGCAGCTGCCGAGAACGAAGGTCAGGCCTTGCTTATCACGAAAACCAAAGCCGCCGAAGCCGAAGGGAATGCCATCAAGATAGCAGCACAGGCTGAGCGAGAAGCAGCTCAAATGAGAGGGCAGGGGGTTGCTCTTTTCCGTGAAGAGGTAGCACGCGGTATGCAAAACGCAGCGCGTGAAATGCAGCAGGCGAACCTGGACACTTCTGTGATTATGTTCAGCATGTGGACCGAGGCCGTGAAGAATTTCGCTGAATATGGTAAGGGAAATATCATCTTTCTCGATGGCTCACCCGATGGCATGGAGAAGGTGATGAAGCAAATGATGGGGATGAATCAGATGATGGACAAGAGATAGTGGCGAGTGGCAAATGCCGAGTGGCGAATTCATCTCCTTCATGACTATTTCACTATTTCACTACTTCACTATTTCACCATTTCCCCCCAACAAAAAAAAGGGATTCACGTCGAACCCCTTTTTGTAAACCTGCAAGGAAAATTTTGAAACCAACGCAGTCCTGGAAAAACTGCGCAACCATATATATGACGAGAGTGTTAAGGGAGGGTTGCCTGTTTTTGGAATGAAAATCTTAATTATTTGAATTTCAGTTGATAGCGATTCTTGTTAGTACTTAATCACAAACGGAAAAGGATCGTCTAAAACACCCGGTGCCGACTATTTTTGCGGCCCATTCTAAAATTTTATATGGCTGAATTGTATACGCCCTCCCAGGTTGAAAAGCTCATCATAGAGTTAAACAGCCGATTGAATTGTTCTGTTAATGCGACAGATTACATGGATAAATCCTACTCTGAATCGAGTTTGGCTGACTTACTCGTACAGCGATATATGGATGAGTTGACGGGAGAATGGACTACGGAGAAAGCGTTTGCGATGCTTCAAAATGGACTTTTAAAGATGGGGGTGAAGGCCACCGACATACACATGGATGCTAAGTTAAACGAGCTTATTCCCGCAAAAGATAGAAGAGGAAAGATTCGAGAGTGGTCCGGCGTCTGTGGGTTGGAGCTTGATGTTCTCAAGCCAAACGGATTGCTAAACGGCTTGCTGGTATTCCTTTTTTTCGCCTTCATTCCATTGGGAATTGGCATGGATTGGTTTTTCAGTGGAATTGGAATGGCTGTATGCGCCGGTGGAATTTTCCTGCTGAATAAAACTGCTCGCAACTTCAAGACAGAAACACTCGGGCAAATGGCGGAATCTATTGCCTGGAAACTCTATTTAGGGCAGCAGAAAAAGGGTGTACATGCTTCGGGTCAGTCCATAGAAGATCAAGTGAAGCAAGCGATGCAGATGCTTTAATCCGTGAATCGATAGCCTACGCCTCGCACAGAATGAAAATGTTTCGGATGTCGTGAATCGGATTCGAAATATTTGCGAAAGGCTAGAATGTAATTGTCGATTGTCCTTGTGCTGGGGAACACGTCATAGCCCCATATTTTCTCGAGTATTTCTTCGCGGCTCACGACTTCTCCTTTGCGTTGAATGAGCAATTTCAACAACATTATTTCCTTCTTGCTGATCTCGGTTTCATGGCCTTCACGATCGCGTATGGTGAAGTGGAGAAAATGAACATGGTTACCATGCCCAAATGAATACTCGTTCATTTCTGCCAGGCTATGTGAGCTATCGTGTCGCTTAATGAGTTTTCGAACCCGAAGCAACAACTCCTCCAGGTCGAAAGGCTTTGTAAGATAATCGTCGCCTCCTATTTTCAAGCCTTCTACCCGGTCTTTGCCACTTCCTTTTGCAGACAAGAATAAAACAGGGGTGGTGTTGCCTTCCAGGCGAATGGTTTGGCAAACTGCAAAACCATCCATCAAGGGAATCATCACATCCAATATCGCCAAATCAAAATGCTGGTTGCGAAACTTGTCAAGTGCTGCATGGCCATCACGTGCTGCTACTACGTGGTAGCCTTCCAGCTCCAGATTGAGCGTAAGGGCTGAAACGAGGCTCTCTTCGTCTTCCACCAACAGAATACGATACTTATCCATGATTCGTTGGAATCAAAAAAAGAAAAGGGGGTCAGTGACCGCCCTCTTCCTGTGTTTCGTTATGATTATGCTCGTGGTCATGATCATGCGAAGACCCGTCGCTGTGATCATGATTGCAAGTGCCTTGTTTGGCACCGCCTTCCGGCTCTTTATATCCCTCTATCATGATGCCGGTTGCTACAAAGTTCAAAACCTTTTTGGGTTCTGTAATAGCGGCAATTTCAGCTTCAGATTTGCCCTCTTCCTGTGCGTAATGCTTGAGCATCTCCACACTTATTTCATCGTAGAATGCCTTGCCCTTTGCTTTGGCATTTAGGTCTTCACAACCTTCCAATGGCACGAAGAAAATATGGTCAGTTGTTATTTTTTGAACTCCACTGTCGAGGCGCATATTCATCCAACAACCGGCCGCAGGACAGGTTTGGTCAATCACTCCGTCGATGGTCGTGTAGAGTGTGTCTTTGCCTTCGAGTTGTGCTATTACAGCTGAAACCGGAATGGAGGCAGAGATATCGAACGAATCACCGTAGAATTCGCGGGTAAGCGCACCTTCTTCGGCTTTCGAATGATTGTGGCCATGGTCGCAACCTCCCATGAGCATGGCTGTCAAAGAGAAAAATAGGATGTTTTTCATGGATTCGAATTTAGTCAAAAATAAAGCTTTGACGTATTACTTATCTTTTCCTTCAGTTACTTCTTTAGTGGCACTCAAACCTGCTTTTTCAATGCGCATGCGTCCTTGGTCGAGTTTAATGACAACCGTTGTTTCATCGGTTTCAATTACTTCACCATGAATACCTCCGAGCGTCATAACACGGTCGCCAATCTTAACGCCTTCCTGAAACTTGCGCTGCTCTTTGGCTTTTTTCATTTGTGGACGAATCATGAAGAAATAAAAGATCGCGAAAAATCCGACCATGAACAACAATGTGCCCATGCCGCTTCCGCCTTGAGGTGCTGCTTGTAATAATGTAAAAGTCATAATGATGTTGATTTATAAATTTTAGGGTGTTTCCATTTCCATCTCTACCGGCGATTTAACCTTCGGCAGATTGTCGACACCAACTACGGTGCCTTGAAAGCGCAGCACTTCGACTGCCGGAACGCAGTTGGTAAGTACCGAAATTGATTTATCGACTTTCCCGGAATTGCCGGTGCTGTTGAACTCTACTGAGATCTGTCCGCTTTCGCCGGGAGCAATGGGCTGTTGTGGCCAGTCTTTGGCCGTTGTGCAGCCGCAGGAAGGGTTTACTTGCGTTATGATTAGCGGTGATTTACCTGTGTTGGTAAACCGGAAAACATGCGGGTATTTTTCACCGATTGCGAGTGTTCCAAAATGGCAAGTAGAAGAATCGAACGTGATGATGGGTGCATTATCCGTTTGACCGCCGCCGGAAGGAGGGAAGTGAATCATGTCCGACGTTATCTGGCGGTTATCGGTTTTACATGAACCGAAAATCACCACTAGCGCCAAACACAAAAAGATTGATTTAATGGTCATCATAACTCCCATATGAACCATTGAATTCGCTTTCGTCGAAATAGTCCTCGCCCGATTCGAACATATCCTCTTCACCTTCCTCTTCATCGCTTACATCGCCGTGCATTTCGGTGAACTCCTCTTCACTGAATTCAGATCCGAAAAGATCCATTTCCTTGGAGTCTTGCGAAGGTGCATCACCGTAGACAAGGGCTACACGCGGATAAATGGTACTAGGTGCGTCTTTCTTTACTTCCATGAGTTCCACGTAGAAAATCCACATGCGCATGAAATCATACACATACAGAACTTTTTCTGACGGCTTGCTCAGCATGTCAGAAAGCTTGGTCGACTTCATGCTCAGAGCAGCATCAACGGCCATATCCATAAGCGGTATTTCCAAGCCTTTTTCCCATTGCTCGTTGCTCATGTAAAAACTGGCCATTTCCCCCGCCTCAAAATCGAATGCATCCAAAATGGCTTCGTGCAACTGCTCAAATGTCGCATCAGTTTCGATTTCAATGTCGCGAAAGACATCTTGTTCGGTGTCTACGATGACCCGAAACTTGAAGATGTTTACGTTGCTTAGCTTATTTGTCATGTCTGTCTATTGCTTTTAACCGAGTGGTTCGCACATCACCTTCGGTTTGTGGACGCACTGCAGTGCGTCCGTGCCTGGGTCTTAGCGGGAGTACTCGGTGGTCCTTCGCCCTTCGCCCCTAAAGTCCGTTCACCATTTTACTTACCTGCTTGATATCGTTCTTGAGATATCCCTTTGAATCATACTTCTTGGCTTCATTGAGCAGTGTGATGGCTTCGCGCTTTTTACGGCGATTGGCCGATATTACTGCAAGATTTAAATAGACAGCCGCCTTATCATGGTCCAAGCGCAAACCATATTGCAGGGCAGTGCGGAAGTGCTTTTCTGATTGCGAAAGGCTATTGGTCTGAATGTCGGCAGACCCAAGCAGGAAGTAGTAGTAGCCTTTCTGTTTGGACCACAAGTGCTCCGGATTGATGCGATTGAGCCATAGTTTGGCCTTGTCCATTCGCTGCATTCGCATCTGATAGAAAACCATGATCATGCGGGTACTGCGAAAAACAACAACTACCAAAACGGCTGTTACGAATAGAAGTGTAATACCCCAGCCCCAGCGGCCTAGAATGAATAAGTAGGTATTGAATGCAATTGCTGCTGCGGCCAGGATGGATTTGATTATTCGGGTGTCCATAGGGGAACTGATTACGGATTACGGATTACGGATTACGGATTACGGATTACGGATTACGGATTACGGATTACGGATTACGGATTACGGATTACGGATTACGGATTACGGATTACGGAAAAGTGACACAAGTTAAGGAATCGGCTCAAATCAATGAACCATTGCACCATTTCACCATTTCACCATTTCACCATTTCACCATTTCACCATTTCACCCTTCATCAACATAAAAAAAGCTGCCATTGTCCTGACAGCTTTTTACTTTTTTCATCTGCCTGTTACAGCAGAGCGTCCATTTTTTCTGTGAGTACATTTTTCGGAACGATGCCTACGCTCTTGTCCTTGATTTCACCGCCCTTCAAAAAAATGATAGTCGGGATGTTACGGATTCCGAAGCGTGTGCTGATTTCCGGATTTTCATCAACGTTCACTTTGCCAACAACTGCTTTACCTTCATAGTCGTTTGCAATCTCGTCAACGATAGGGCCTACCATGCGGCATGGGCCGCACCATTCTGCCCAGAAGTCAATCATCACAGGCTTGTCACTGTTTTGAACCAGTTCTGCGAAGTTTTGATCCGTGATTTGTGTTGCCATTTTTATTCTTTTAAATTAAAATCTGTATCATTTATAACAATCAAGAGGCCATTCGGTTTTTGCTGTCAAATAGTCCGAGATTGTAAAAATCGGGCGGCAAATGTAATGTTGCGATTCACGAGCCGTTCGATTTTTTTGCTAACAGCTTCAACCGTTATTTACCACTAACCGAATCGATGCTGATGAGTTCTACCTCGAAAATCAGGGTAGAGTAGGGCTTAATAACCGGGCTTGGTGATTGTGCTCCATAGGCCAGGTTTTCAGGGATGAAGAACTTGTATTTGCTTCCTACGTTCATGAGCTGCACGCCCTCTGTCCAGCCCGGGATAACCTGATTCAAACCGAAAGAAGCCGGTTCTCCGCGATCTACTGAACTATCGAATACGGTTCCGTCGATTGTTGTGCCGTGGTAATGAACCGTAACCTTGTCGGCTGCTTGTGGCTTTTGTCCAGTTCCTTCCGTCATAACTTGATACTGCAAACCGCTCATCGTCGTCATAACGCCGGGCTTGCTTTTATTCTCAGCCAAGAATTGAACTCCTGCCTCTTTGTCTACTGCGGCTTTAGCTTCCTGCTTTTTCATCATGACTTCCTGGATGTATGCTTCCGCCTCTTGCAATTCCATTGCGCCGGTGCTGTCCTTTTGATCTTTCATGCCCTTGATGAGCAATTCGTAGTTAAGATCAGACAACTCGCTTTGCATAAAGCTGCTTCCAATGCTAAGACCAATGGTGTAGCTCAAGCTATCTCGCTGATCTTTCATTTTTACATTACTGACTTTGCTTTGTTCGCAGCTGCTGAGCATACTTCCGCAGGCAACCAAACAGAGAATGAATTTTTTCATGGTTTTTATGTGTAAATGGAAATTTGAAGGCGCGAAAGTAGGGGCATTGCCCCCTTTTTTGGTGGACGAAAAAAAAACTTCACAAACTTTGGTGAGAAAACAGGTGGCATACACTACATTTGCACCCCTTAAAAACCGATAGCGTTTCGGTCTTTGGGAATCACATAACAATCACTTACACAAGTATTAGCATGTATCTCACAACAGAAAAAAAACAAGAGATTTTCAAGAAACACGGAAAATCTGAAAAGGACACCGGTTCGGCGGAAGGCCAAATCGCTCTGTTCTCTTTCCGCATCAGCCACCTCACAGAACACTTGAAGGTGAACAAGAAGGACTTTGGTACCCAGCGCAGTCTTATTCGTCTCGTAGGTAAACGTCGTAGCTTGCTCGACTACCTACAGAAGACTGATATTGCCCGCTATCGTGCTATTGTTAAAGAGCTTGATCTCCGTAAATAATATGGCGCAAACTGCGCAAGCGAAAGGGCAATTGTTCTCAATTGCCTTTTCGCGTTTTTTTTAACCGACGTTTTTATCCGAAAAAAGAAGCAATGAACTACGAATTGGTAACCCAAACCATAGACTTGGGAGATGGTCGTCCGGTGACGATTGAAACCGGCAAACTTGCCAAACAGGCTAACGGCTCTGTGGTGGTAAGACAAGGAGATACAATGTTGTTGGCTGCTGTGGTAGCCAGCACTCAAGCCAAAGACGGCGTGGATTTTCTTCCGCTGACCGTTGAATACCGTGAAAAGTACGCAGCTGCCGGACGTTTTCCCGGTGGATATTTCAAGCGCGAAGCTCGTCCATACGATGACGAGATTCTCGTTGCCCGCCTCATCGACCGCGCATTGCGCCCGATGTTCCCCGATGATTTTCACGCAGAAGTACAGGTTGTTGTCAACTTGATTTCAGCCGATAAAGAGAATATGTCTGATAGCTTGGCCGGTTTGGCCGCTTCTGCAGCTCTCGCCGTATCAGATATCCCTTTCAATGGTCCTATTTCAGAGGTGCGTGTAGCACGTGTCAATGGTCAGTTGATCATCAACCCAACCTGGGCTCAATTGGCGGCAGCTGATCTGGAGTTGATGGTTGCCGGTACGCTCGACAGTATCGTGATGGTGGAAGGGGAGATGAAAGAGGTTTCTGAAGCTGAAATGATTCAGGCGTTGGAATTGGCTCACGAAGCCATCAAGGCGCAATGCCGCGCTCAACAGGAGATGGCTTCCAAGGTGGCCAAAGCCAATCCGAAGCGCACTTACGACCATGAACCAAAGGATGCTGAGTTGAAGAAGCGTGTGTGGGACGAGTGCTATGAGCATTACTACACTACAGCTAAAACGCCTTCGGACAAGACCACTCGCTCGGATGCTTTCCATGCGATTCAAGAGACTTTCGAAGCTCAATTGACAGATGAGTTCAAGGACGCTAATCGCTTCTTGATCAATAAATATCACCACGATTGTTTGAAGGACGCAATGAGGAACATGATCCTCAATGAAGGCCTTCGTTTGGATGGTCGCAGCACTACAGAAATTCGCCCTATTTGGAGTGAAGTAGGCTACCTTCCGGGAGCACATGGCTCAAGCGTTTTCACCCGCGGTGAAACCCAATCGTTGACCACTCTTACACTGGGTACTAAGCTCGATCAACAAATGATTGACAGCGCAGTGATGCCGCGTGAAGACCGCTTTTTGTTGCACTACAACTTCCCACCATACAGCACCGGTGAGGCGCGTCCTATTCGCGCTACCAGTCGTCGTGAGATTGGTCACGGTAACCTGGCTCTGCGTGCATTGAAGCCTGTTATCCCAACCCAAGATGTCTGTCCATACGCTATTCGTATCGTATCAGATATCCTCGAGTCGAATGGTTCTTCTTCCATGGCTACTGTTTGCGCAGGTACGCTTGCCTTGATGGACGGCGGTGTTCAAATCACTGCTCCCGTTTCCGGAATTGCGATGGGATTGATCACCAACGAAGACAACTCGAAGTACCAGATTCTTTCCGATATTTTGGGAGATGAAGACCACTTGGGTGATATGGACTTTAAGGTAACCGGCACCTCTAAAGGTATTACGGCTTGCCAAATGGACATCAAGATTAAAGGCTTGAGCATGGACATGGTGAAGAATGCGTTGGAACAAGCGCGTCAGGGTCGTCTGCACATTTTGGGCGAGATGATGAAAACCATGGACAAACCTGCTGATGATTATAAGCCACACGCACCGCGTATTGTTAGTTTGGAAATTCCAAGCGACACGATTGGTGCTGTAATCGGCCCCGGTGGTAAGATTATTCAAGAAATTCAGAAGACTACCAGCACTATTATCACGATTACGGAGGTTGACAACAAAGGAGTCGTGGAGATTGCTTCTGCCAATAAGGAGAACTTGGATGCTGCATTGAAGCGCGTTCGTAGCATTGTGTTCCCACCACAGATTGAAGTTGGAGAAATTTATGAGGGCGTGGTGAAGAACATTCAGGCCTTTGGTGCGTTTGTAGAGATACTGCCGAAACAAGATGCGCTTTTGCACGTATCGGAGATTGACTGGCACCGTATCGAGAATGTGCGTGATGTGCTGAAGGAAGGCGATAAGGTGAAAGTACAGGTTATTGGTAAAGACCCTAAGAACGGCAAGTACAAGTTGTCGCGCAAGGTGTTGTTGCCAAAGCCCGAGGCACAGGCGAACTAATAGTGCATTGAAAGGTTTGTCCTAACATTGCAGTTGTTCCGCTGAACAATTTTTGCTTAAACGGGGAGTTTCCCCACACAATTGAAAACAATACATGAGGCAGTTAAAAATCACCAAACAGGTAACGAACCGGGAAACCGCTTCGTTGGATAA
>Ga0315907_10003407_pt1 | contig 18847 bp, 19 predicted proteins | sample LakEriMetagenome_3_FD_203525 | JGI IMG/M metagenome (GOLD analysis project Ga0315907, IMG submission 203525) | Freshwater fungal communities from buoy surface, Lake Erie, Ohio, United States - Buoy 12 MA123 | ecosystem: Environmental > Aquatic > Freshwater > Lake > Lake biofilm | place: USA... | reverse complement strand
ACCAGCTTAGCCAAGTTATTGGGCGCAAAGAGGTGGAGAAGCCTCCTGCAGAACCCGTTTGAGTATCATCTACCCAAGCCAAAGTATTTATATCAAATTTTTAAAAAAGGTCAAATGTTTTTATGAGAAATCGATAAAGATAACTAAGACTCTGATTCAGAAGAAATAATCTGCAATTTGCCAGTGATGTAGCGCTTCAATTATGCTGCGATATGCGCATCGTTTTTGGTCTCGCCGTTATCGGATTCGTTGCCCTGGCAACGCAAAGCGTCGCCCAGAACCGCGAGCCGAGCACCTATGCCGACTGCGACGCGCTTTATGCGCGCGAGCTTAAGCGCTATGCGGTCCAGACCAACCGTGATTTGCGCGAAAGCCAGAGCAAAGCGAGCCTGCAGCGCCTGCGCTGCGAGCGCGCGGTCGAGCGCAAAATCATCCAGGGCCGCGCCAAAAACAGACCGCGCTGACGGCCCTAGTCGTCGAAATTGAGCAATTTGGGTGCGCGCTCGATCACGACTTCGAGAATCTGTTCGGCCGCCGCCAGATCGCTCTTGGTGCGGTCGGTCAGCAGATGCGCGTAGCGCTCGGTCTCGATGCGCTCTTTGGCGTGGTAGAGGCTGCGCAATTCGGACATGAACACGTCGCGCGCCCCCAGCGGCAATTCGCGTTTTTCGGCGAGGATGCGCAGAAAATGCAGGCTCGCCGTCACGATGGCAGACAGCATGAACCCGGTGAGTTCGACGAATTTTTCGGACAGTTTATCGGCCTTGCCGTCGCGCAGGCGCTTGATCTTGTATTCGATGACGATGGCGAGCGTGTCGAAATCGTCGACATATTCGCGGAACGCCACGTAAGTCTTGAATTTGTCGTCGTTGGCGTCGTTGGCGGCCTGCTGGGCTGCCGTCACGACGCGGGTGGCACCGCGCTCGAGCGCCGAAAGCATTTCGCGCACCTTCTCGGCGACCTGCTCGTTTTCGCGGTCGATCTTGGCGGAGGTGGAGATCATGCGAGTTCGCCGGTCTCGAGCTGCAGCAGGCTCGGTGCCCGTTCGATGATGACGCCCAGAATCTCTTCGGCCGTTTCGATGTCCTTGACCGCGCGCGACGAAACTTTTTTGCGGTAGCGGTCTTGCTCGAGCATCTGTTTGACGCGGTAGAGATTGCGCAACTCGCCCAGGAATATGTCTTTCGAGCCGAGCGGCAATTCGTTGCGCGTCGACAGGATCTTGAGGAAATGCAGGCTGGTCTGCAGCGTGGCCGTGAGCATGAAAATCCCGAGTTCTTCGAACTGTTTTTCGAGCGCCATGTCGCGCCCCGTGCGCATGTTCTTGAGGCGATACTCGATCACGATCGCCAGCGTGTCGAAATCGTCGCAATGGCCGCGGAAGCGCGAATAGATGCCGAATTCCTCTTCCGACAGGGCCTGCGAGGCTTCCTTGGCGGCGGCGATGACTTTGTCGGCGTGCGTTTCCAGCGCTGCAAGCAGCGTCTGAACGTCTTTGCGCGTATGGAGCAGGCCCGACGAGCGCGCCACGGATCGTCTCCCTTTCGCACGATTGCGGTACGCGGCCAGCATGCCGTGCCGCGTCGGACGGCGCAAGCGCGCCAAAGAAAAACGGCCGACCGGGCGAACCCGATCGGCCGTTGTTTGTGGCGCTTGCCGGTCTGTTAGACGTTCGGCGGCAGGCGGCGCAGATCGACCGCCGGCAGGAACGCGTTGGTGTAGATCGTGTCGTTGCTGGGCACTGGCGTGATGTTGAAGGTTTCGCACAGCGCCTTGATGTTGCGCTCGAGGCGTGCCGCATCGACGACGCCGATGCCGCCGGCGCGCGTCGCGGGTGTGACGATCGACTGCTCGAGCACCATCTGGTAGCGCGGCAGTTCGACTTCCATCGTGTTGAGCGGTTGGCGGCGGATGGCCGCCTGGATCGAGGCGCGCGGATCGGCGATCATCGCCTGCATCGAGCGCGCCGTGGCGCGGGCGAAGCCGCGTGCGGCATCCGGGTTGCGCTCCAGCCAGTCTTTGCGCGCGAAGATCGTCGAGCCGAACAGGTCGATGCCGGCACTGGCGTAGCTGAACCAGCCGATCTGGTCGAGCGGCACGCCTGCGCGCACCATGTTGAGCGCAACCGACGACACGAAGCCCGTTGCACCCTGCGCTTCGCCGCGCACGACGAGGGTTTCGCGCAGCGGGAAGTCGATATGGCGCAGCGTGACCTTCGAAATGTCGATGCCGGCCGCACGCGCGAACAGCGGGAACATCTGGCGCCCGGCGTCGGGCTCGGGAGCCGCGAGAACCTTGCCTTCGATGTCCTTGGGCGAGGCGAAAGCACCCTTGCGGAACACGATGCCGTGCTGCAGCAGGTCCCACAGCACAAAGAACGAGGTGACCGGCGTGGTCGGGTTGGAGGCCGTGAAGCGGGCCATCGTGCCGAAATCGCCGAAGCCGATTTCGTAGGTGCCTTGCGCCACGCGCGTGACGGCCTGGCCCGAACCCGCACCGCCGTCGATCGTCACGTCGAGGCCTTCTTCGGCGTAGAAGTTGCGCTCGAGCCCGAGCAGGAAGTTCGATTGCGGGCCCCAGAAATCGACGTCGAGGGTGAAGCGGATGCGCGTGCGCGCCTGCGCCAGAGCCGGGGCGGCGAGCGACGCGGCAGCCATCGCACCGGCGGCGCCGAGGCCGAATTTGCGCCGAGAAATCGATTTGGTCATTGGCAGAGAACCTTTCATCTGAATTAGGCGCAGGTCGCCTGCGCTGGGGGCTCGTACGAGATCGCAACGGCTTGCAAGGCTAGGGCCATTCCCGCAATCGCGACGGCAGAAGGCGCCTTGAGGCGAGTTGCCGCCTAATTCGGCATCAGCTGCCGATAATCTGGGCAAACAAAGCAGGGTCGACATTGCCGCCCGAGGCGACGGCGACGATCGTTTTGCCTTCCGTCGGCAGTTTTCCCGTGAGCACGCTGGCAATTGCAACGGCCCCGCCGGGTTCGACGACAAGTTTGAGCTCGACGAAGACGGTGCGCATGGCGGCACGAACCTCGTCGTCGGTTACCGACAGGCCGCCCGCGAGCAGCGCGCGGTTGAGCGCAAAGGTCAGTTCGCCGGGGGTGGGGGCCAGCAGCGCATCGCAGATCGAACGTGCGTCGGGCGAATTGCTCTCGCGTTTTCCCGAAACGAGGCTGCGCTTAGTTTCGTCGAAATCGGCAGGTTCGACCGAGTAGACCGGCACGCCTGGGGCGGCACCGGACAAAGCGAGGGCGGTGCCCGAGACGAGCCCGCCGCCGCCGCAGCACACCACGACCGCGTCGGGCGACACGCCGAACTCGCGACATTGTTCGACGATTTCGAGACCGAGCGTACCTTGGCCGCACAGAATGTCGGCGTCGTCGTAAGGGCGCACCAAAGTGGCGCCGTGTTTTGCTTGCAGCTCGAGGCCCATCGCTTCGCGGTCGTCCTTGTAGCGATCGTAAGGGACGACCGAGGCGCCGAATTCGCGCGTGCGCGCGATTTTGATCGCAGGCGCATCGGCCGGCATGATGATCCAGGACGGCAGCCCCAGCATCGTTGCCGCTGCCGCTACACCTTGCGCGTGGTTGCCGGACGAAAACGCAACGACGCCTTTGGCACGGTCGGCGGCGGGGATCTGCGAGATTTTGTTGTAGGCACCGCGGAACTTGAACGAGCCCGTGCGTTGCAAGGGCTCGGCTTTCACATAGAGCTGGCAGCCGAGCTTTTTGTTCAGCGACGGCGAGGTCAGCAGCGGCGTGCGCACGGCTTGGCCCTTGATGCGGCCAGCGGCCTTCAGAACGTCTTCGTAAACAGGCAAGGCGGTCATTTTTCGGCGGCTCCCGTCAGGATTTTTCTTCGTGTTTGGCCTGGTCCCACAGCGCGTCCATTTCGGCCAGATTGGACTCTGCCGGCGTCTTGCCTTGTTCGGCCAGCAGCGCTTCGATGCGCCGGAAGCGCCGCTCGAATTTGGCGTTGGCATTGCGCAACGCCGTTTCTGCATCCGCGCCCGCTAGGCGGCCGACATTGACGACCGAGAACAGCAAATCGCCCAATTCCTCTTCGATCGCGGCCGGCGTTCCGCCGGCCAGTTCGGCACCGAGCTCTTCGACCTCTTCGGCGACTTTCTCAAGAGCAAGCGACGCTTCGCCCCAATCGAAGCCGACGCGGCTTGCGCGCTTCTGGAGTTTTTGCGCGCGCATCAGGGCAGGGAAGCCGACCGGTACGCCGCTCAGCGCACCTGCAGCGGCGTCCTTGGCTTTGCGCTCGTGCGCTTTTTGCGTCTCCCAGGCTTCGGTCTGCGCATCGGCACTGCGGATGTCGACCGCCCCGAACACGTGCGGATGGCGGCGCACCATCTTGTCGGACAAGGCTTCGGCGATCGCGTCGAAATCGAACTGGCCTTGCTCTTCGGCCAGCCGCGCATGGAACACGACCTGAAACAGAAGATCGCCAAGTTCTTCCTTGAGGGCCGGAAGATCGTTTTGCGCGATCGCGTCGGCGACTTCGTAGGCTTCCTCGATCGTGAAGGGGGCGATGGTTGCGAAGGATTGTTCGCGATCCCAGGGGCAGCCTTCGGTCGGGTGGCGCAGCTTGGCCATGATGGCCAGGAGCCGCGAAATCGGCGCGGGTTTGTCGGTCGTGTCGGTCATGTCGGGGAGGAGCCTAAGGGCCGATCACGCATCTGTCGAGCGGGGCTTCTGCAAAGCGCGCGGCTCGATTTTGGCACCGTCAAGGGCGGCTCCGGCGAGATCGGCGCGCTGCAAGGTCGCACCGGTAAAGTCGGCATCGCGCAGATCGCTTTCGACGAAGCGTGCGCCCGTCAAATCGCAATGGGCAAAGCGCGTTTGGCCGCAATAGGCGGCCGAAAACGAAGCCTCCTGGGCTTTGGCATTGTAGAAATCGGCGCTTTCGAGCATCGCCAATTGGAAATCGCCCCGCATAACTTTGGCCCCGGCGAAGTTCGTTGCGCAGAGATAAGCCCCCCGGAAGCTCGTGCCGGTAAAATCGCCGTCCGACAAATCGTAGCCGGACAGATTCACGCAGGCGAGCGACAGCCGCGTATTGGGCGGATCGTTGGCGCGCTCGCGGCGTCCCAGCACCGTGACGGCCGCTTGGATGTCGGTCGCCGGCGGCACGTAGATCGCCTCGGGGCTCGGATTTTGGTAGCTGCCGCCGACCAGTTTGGGGACGGGGGCTGGGCAGCGTTCGCGCACGAAGGCTGCGAGCGTTTGCACGATCGGGCCCTGGTCGGTCGGCCGGTCGCGGGCGTGGCGCTCGAGCGTGTAGATCGCGCCAACGCGCGTGTGGATCTCGAGCCCGCCAAGACCGGCAAAAGCGGCCGCCATGATTTCAGCCGATTTGCCAAGCTCGGTTGCCTCGGCCGTACGCTGCCGCGCCGCGACCAGGCGGCGCGCCACATAGGCCCGATACCCCAGATACGGTCCGACACACGCAGCCGCGAACGCGATCAAAAGATCGCGAACTTCGCCCGCATTGGCGAGCAGCCAGAACCACGCATAGTCCAATGGGTTCTCCATGCGGTGCCTTTGGGCCGGGAGGCGAATCGCAGGCGGCAATCGTAACATTGGGGGCAGGTCGATGGCGGGTCGCCGCACGTGGCCAATTCCCGACATCAAATAATGTCATAATGTATATTATCAAAAATAAACTATATAGTTCTTATGCAGATACTTAACCGGCTACTCTCACACTGTTTCGAGGTCTACGCGCCGATCTCAAGCACCATCCCATCGAATGCCGGTTCGACACCGGACGGCAATTCGCGGCGCCATGTCGGATAATCCACGCGATGGCTCATATGCGTGAGGATCGCCCGCTTGGGCGCCACGCGCGCGATCCACTCCAAGGTCTGGGCCAAATGGCTATGGGCCCAGTTCGGTGCTTCTTGGAGGCAATCGACCAGCCAGACCCCGACCCCGGCCAAGCTCGCGAACGCGGCCTCGGGCAAAGTTTTGACGTCCGTCGAATAGGCAAACGCCCCGAACCGCAGGCCCAAGGTCGGGTCGCGATCGCCGCCATGCAGCTGTTCGAAAGGCTGCACGTCGATATCGCCGATCCGGAACCCCTCGCCCGGTTGCACTACCGTTGGCGCTAGAACCGGAACCACAAAATGGCGACGGTCGGGCAAGTCCGCCATCGTGCCAAACGCGTAGCCGAAGCGCCGCTTGGCGTCGGCAAGTGTCGAAGCGTCGCCGTAGCACGGTAGCGGCGCCTGGATCGCGTGGTTGACCGAGCGTAGCTCGTCGATGCCGTGCATATGGTCGGCATGCGCATGGGTGAAAATCACGGCATCGAATTTCGGTGCACCCCCCAGGCGTAGCAATTGCTGGCGCAGATCGGGGCTCGCATCGACCAAGATGCGCGTCGTCGCACTCTCGACCACGATGGACACGCGCAAGCGCTTGTTGGCGGGCTCGCTCGAGCGGCAGACCGCACAGTCGCAGCCGATAACCGGCACGCCGCCCGAGGCTCCGCTGCCCAGAACGGTCACTTTGAGTTTCATGCCGCCGGGCGCTTGGCGCGCGAAAACAGCCGGTAGAAATTGTCGCTGGTCGTCTTGGCGAGTTCCGGCAGGCCCACGCCCTTGAGCTCGGCCACGAACGTGGCCGTGTGCAGCACGTAGCTCGGCTCGCACGGTTTGCCGCGTTTGGGTACGGGGGCCAGATACGGCGAGTCCGTTTCCACCAGCAGCCGCTCAAGCGGCAACGCGCGCACCGTCGCGCGCAGATCCTCGGCGTTCTTGAAGGTCACGATTCCGGAGATCGAGATGTAGTAGCCGAGCCCGATCGCCTTTTGCGCAAGCGCAAGCGACGAGGTGAAGCAATGCAGCACGCCGATCGTCCCCGGCAATTCGCGGTGCGCCCAATCGAGCAAATCGGCCGTGTCGGCGTCCGCATCGCGCGTATGCACCACAAGCGGCAGGCCGCTCGCGTAGGCCGCACGCATATGGGCCCGGAAATTCTCGGCTTGCGCTTCGCGCGGGCTTTTTTCGTAGAAATAATCGAGCCCAGTTTCGCCGATGCCGACGATCTTGGGATGCTTGGCCAGTGCGATCAAAGCGTCGGCGGCCGTCTGCTCGTTGGCGGCTTCGTGCGGATGGATGCCAACAGTGCAGAACACATTGTCGTTGGTTTCGGCGATCGCGCGCACGGCATCGAAGTCGCGCAGTTTCGTGCCGATCGCGAGCATGGTTTCCACGCCTGCCGATTTGGCGCGCGCCATCACGCCCGAAAAATCCTTCTGCAGGTCAGGATAGTCGAGATGGCAATGGCTGTCGACGAGCATGGGACTTAGGCCTTGCCCGCTGGCGGCTCTTCGACATAACGCGGGAACAAGCCGCTCGGCGGCGGCAGCGCCGTGCCGGGCACGAGGCTTTGCTCCCACGCAGCGAAGCTGCGTGCAGCCGCCGGAACAGCCAGCTGATCGAGCAGCTTTGCCATCGTACCCGGCATGAAAGGCTGCAACACGAGGCCCACGCGCCGCAGCGTTTCGACGAGCACATAAAGTACGGTTGCCATGCGCGCCGGATCGGTCTTGCGCAGGCTCCACGGCGCTTGGCCATCGACATAGCGGTTCGCGTCGGCGATCGCGCCGAAAGTTGCTTCGAGCGCTTTGTGGAAATTTTGCTGATCGAGCTCGTTGCGCGTCGCGTCGAGCAGCCCCGCGGTTGCGGCTAGCATCGAGCGGTCGGCATCCGAATAGTCGCCCGGTGTGGGCACGGCTGCACCGGCATTCTTGGCGATGAAGGACAGTACGCGCTGGCTCAGATTGCCGAGATCGTTGGCAAGGTCGGTATTGGTGCGCCGGATCATCGCGGCCCGGCTGAAATCGCCGTCCTGGCCGAACGGTACTTCGCGCATCAGGAAATAGCGCACTTGGTCGAGTCCGTACTGCTCGATGAGCTTCAGCGGTTCGACCGCGTTGCCGAGCGATTTCGACATTTTCTGGCCCTCGATCGTCCACCAGCCATGCGCGAACACGCGCTTGGGTGTGGGCAGACCGGCGGCGGCCAAAAACGCGGGCCAATAGACCGTGTGGAAGCGCACGATGTCCTTGCCGACCATATGCAGGTCGGCGGGCCAGAAGGTCTTGAATTTTTCGCCATCGATGTCGGGGTAGCCGGCCGCGGTGATGTAGTTCGTGAGCGCGTCGAGCCACACATACATTACGTGCTTGTCGTCGCCCGGCACCTTGATGCCCCAGCCGAACGTGGTGCGCGAAATCGACAGATCGTGCAGCCCTTGGCTCACGAAGCTGCGCACTTCGTTGAGGCGCGTTTGCGGCCCGACGGCGGCCGGATTGTCGCGATAAAAATCGAGCAGCCATTGCGTCCAGTCGGACAAGCGGAAGAAATACGAAGGTTCTTCCACCCACTCCACCTCCGCACCCGACGGCGCGCGCTTCTTGCCGTCCGGCCCAGTGGTGAGTTCGCCTTCGTCGTAATAGGCTTCGTCGCGCACCGCGTACCAGCCGCGATAGGCGTCGAGATAGATGTTGTCGTTCCCGAGCGGCGTCTTGCGTGCGGCCATGGCCTGCCAGATCGCCTGGCTGGCCTCGACATGGCGCGGCTCGGTCGTGCGGATGAAATCGTCGTTCGAAAAATCGAGGGCCGGTCCAAGAGCGCGGAAATTCGCCGAGACCTTGTCCGTGAATTGCTGCGGCGTCATCCCAGCCGCCAATGCCGACTTTTCGACCTTTTGCCCGTGCTCGTCCGTGCCGGTCAGGAAAAACACGTTGGCCCCGTCCAGACGCATGAAACGCGCCAGCACGTCGCAGGCAAGCGTCGTGTAGGCGTGCCCGATATGCGGCACGTCGTTGACATAATAGATGGGGGTCGTGATGTAGTAGGAACGCATCGGGTTTTCCTGTCGTAAAGTGCGCTGTTTATGGAGGATTCCGGGCACGCTGGCAACCGCCGGGCGCTTGGCATCCGATGTGCATGTTTCTGCTTTCTTCTGAGGCTTACGGGAGTTCGGTTTTGGACAAAGTTGCTGTCGAAGAATATGTGGATCGTGCGGCTGCCTTGTTGGGCCTCACATTGGACCCCGAATATCGGCCCGGCGTGGTCGCCAATTTCGAGCGCACCGCCGCGATCGCAGAATTGGTCCTGTCGTTCGAATTGCCCGATACGGTCGAAGCCGCCCCGGTCTTCCGGCCATGACCCCGCTTGAGATGCCGGCGCGCGAGATTGCGCGCCAAGTTCAGTCGGGTGCGCTGAGCGCCGTCGCCGTTGTCGAGACGCATTTGGCGCGGATTGCTGCCGCCAACCCCACGCTCAACGCCTATACCGAGGTGACGGCTACACGCGCCCTTGCCAAGGCGCGCGATATCGACGCGCGGCGCATGCGCGGCGAAAAGCTCGGCGCACTCGCGGGCGTGCCGTTCGCGGTTAAAAACCTGTTCGACATTGCGGGCCTGCCGACGCGCGCCGGCTCCAAAATCAATCGCGATTTGCCGCCGGCCGAGACTGACGGCGCCCTCGTCGCACGCATGGATGCCGCCGATGCGGTGCTGCTGGGTGCGCTCAACATGGGCGAATACGCCTACGACTTTACGGGTGAGAATGTGCATGACGGTGCGTCGCGCAATCCGCACGACACATCGCGCATGACTGGCGGCTCGTCCGGCGGTTCGGGCGGTGCAGTTGCGGGCGGCATGGCCACGATCGCGTTGGGCTCCGATACCAACGGCTCGATCCGCGTGCCGGCCTCATTCTGCGGCCTGTTCGGGCTCAAACCTACCTTTGGGCGTCTCACGCGCCACGGTTCGTTTCCGTTTGTCGGCGCCTTCGATCATTTGGGCCCGTTGGCGCGTTCGGCGGGCGATCTCGCGTTGGCCTACGACGCGATGCAAGGCCCCGACGCCAACGACCGTGCCTGCGCGCAGCGCAGCCTCGAGGCGACCTTGCCCACGCTTGAAAGCGGCATTGGCGGTCTGCGCGTGGCTTCGCTTGGCGGCTATTTCGGGGCGGGCGGCGAAGCAATCGTGTACGAAGCCGTGCGCCGCTGCGCCGAGGCGTTGGGCACCAAACAAACGGTCGAGATGCCGCAAGTGCATCGCGCGCGAGCGGCGGCTTTCGTCGTCACCAATGTCGAAGGCGGACAGCTGCATCTCGAACGTCTGCGCAAGCGCGCGGCGGATTTCGATCCGGCCACGCGCGATCGCCTGATTGCCGGCAATCTTGTGCCGGGTGCGTGGTACATGCAGGCCCAGCGCGTGCGCAGCTGGTTCCAAGGCGAAGTCGCCAAGCTGTTCGAAAAATTCGACCTGCTGCTTGCACCCGCAACGCCGTGTGCCGCACCCGCGCTCGGCCAGCAGACCTTCACCCTGAACGGCCAGGAAATGCTGTTGCGCCCCAATATTGGCGTCTATACGCAGCCGATTTCGTTCGTAGGTTTGCCGGTCGTTGCTGTACCGCTGCATGGGCTGGGCCCCCTGCCCGTCGCCGTACAGATCATCGCCGCCCCATGGCGCGAGGATCTTGCATTGCGCGCGGCACATTTCCTCGAAACGGCCGGCGTTGTGCGCGCACCGGTCGCCCTCTAGTTCTTTTTTGGAAAGTCCCCAATGCCCGAGATCGATTTGCCCGACGTGCTCGCCGAAGTGAAAGCGGCGTTCGAACGCTACGAAGTCGCACTCACAACCAACGACGTCGAAACGCTCGACGAGTTGTTTTCGCAAAAGCCGACGACGGTACGACTCGGCATTGCCGAAAATCTGTTCGGCTACGAAGCGATCAAGGCGTTCCGCGCCGCACGTTCGCCGCAAGGGCTGCAGCGCACGCTCGAGAACACGGTCATCACGAGCTATGGGCGCGACTTTGCGGTCGCTTCGACGCTGTTCCGCCGCGCCGGCGGCAACAAGCTCGGCCGCCAGCAGCAGAGCTGGGTGCGTTTCCCCGAAGGCTGGCGCGTGGTTGCCGCCCACGTGTCGCTGATCGACCCGCCGGCGGCGTAAGGCTCAGATCGAGCGGATTAGATCCAGTGACGCGCGCAGCCGTGCGATTGCCGCTTGCGCATCGGCCTTGCGCTCTTTGTTTTCGGCGATGACTTCCGGATCGGCTTTGGCGACGAAATCCGCATTCGCGAATTTCTTGTCGATCTTGGCGATCTCGCCGTCGAGGCGCGCCAGCTCTTTTTCGAGCCGCTTGGTCTCGGCGGCCGCATCGACAATGCCGGCGAGCGGCAGCACGAAGGTCGCGTCCGGCACCACGATGGGTGCTCCGCCCTTTGTCGGCCCGCCGGTTTCTGGGCCGATCGCCTCGATGCGCGCGAGCGTGCGAATGAGGCCGCCATGGCGTTCGATGCGCTGCTGGGCCGCCGCGTTTGCGTCGCGCACATGCAAGGCCAAGCGTGCAGCCGGCGGGACGTTCATCTCGGCGCGCAGCGTGCGGATCGCCGAGATCGTCTCGACGACCCAGTTCATTTCTTCTTGGGCGGCCGCATCGCCCGGCATGACCGGAAGATCGGGCCAGCTCTCGACCATCAATTGCGGGCCCGCACCGCGATAGCCCATCGTCTCCCAAAGCTCTTCCGTCACGTACGGCGCAAGCGGATGCAGGAGCTTCAGGCACTCGCCGATCACAAAGCTCGTGGTGCCGCGCACTTCGGCTTGGTCGGCCGCAGAGCCGCTTTGCAGCAAAGGCTTGCTGAATTCGAGATACCAGTCGCAGAACGTGCCCCAAACGAAGCGATAGAGCGCATCGGCCGCTTCGTTGAAGCGATAGGCTTCGAGCGCTGCCGTCACGGAAGCCGCCGTCTTGGCGAGCTCGCCCAGCAGCCAACGGTCGACCGTGAGCGTTGCCGACGCCGGATCGAATTTGGGATCGTGCGAAACGCCGTTCATGCCGGCATAGCGCGCGGCGTTCCAGAGTTTGGTGATGAAGTTGCGGTAGCCTTCGACGCGCGCCGGGGCGAGCTTGATGTCGCGCCCTTGGGCTGCGAGCGCACACAAGGTGAAGCGCAAAGCGTCGGTGCCGTATTTGTCAATGAGATCGAGCGGGTCAATGATGTTGCCCTTCGATTTCGACATTTTCTGGCCGCGTTCGTCGCGCACCAGCGCGTGGATATAGACGTGTTTGAACGGCACGCGCTCGGTAAGCGCTTTGCCCGGATTGCCGAAATGGATGCCCATCATCATCATGCGGGCGACCCAGAAAAAGATGATGTCGAAGCCCGTGACGAGCACGTCGCCCGGATAGTAGCGCGCAAGCTCCGGTGTTTGCTCGGGCCAGCCGAGCGTCGAGAACGGCCACAGGGCGGACGAGAACCACGTGTCGAGCACGTCTTTGTCCTGCTTAAGTTCGACGTCGCGCCCGAACTTCGCGTGCGCGGCGGCCATTGCGGCCGCTTCGTCGGCCTCGACGAACACGCTGCCGTCGGGCGCGTACCACGCCGGAATGCGATGGCCCCACCAGAGCTGGCGGCTCACGCACCAGGGCTGGATGTTGCGCATCCACTCGAAATAGGTGTTCTCCCAATGCTTGGGCACGAAGCTCGTGTGCCCCTGCTCGACCGCTTTGATCGCGGGTTTGGCGAGTGTCGCCGCATCGCAAAACCATTGGTCGGTGAGCCACGGCTCGAGCGCCACGCCCGAGCGGTCGCCGTGCGGCACCGTGTGCGTGTGCGCCTCGATCTTGTCGACGAGGCCCAAAGCCTCGAGATCGGCCACGATCGCTTTGCGCGCGGCATAGCGGTCGAGCCCGCGATAGGCGTCGGGCACATCGCCTGAGATGCGCGCGTCCTTGTCGAGCACGTTGATGAACGCAAGCCCGTGGCGCTTGGCGACGTCGAAATCGTTGAAGTCGTGCGCGGGCGTCATCTTGACAGCACCCGTCCCTTTTTCGGGATCCGAATAGTCGTCGGCCACGATCGGCAGCAGGCGGCCGACGAGCGGCAGAACGGCCTGTTTGCCCTGCAGATCCTTGAAGCGCGGATCGTCGGGATGCACGGCTATCCCTGTGTCGCCCAGCATCGTTTCGGGGCGCGTGGTCGCGACAACGATGAAGCGCCCCTCTTCGCCCGCGATCGGATATTTGAGATGCCAGAGATGGCCCTTGATCTCGCGCTGCTCGACTTCAAGATCGGAAATTGCCGTGTGCAGCTTCGGGTCCCAATTCACGAGCCGCTTGTCGCGATAGATGAGGCCCTGCTTGTGCAGATCGACGAAGACCTTGCGCACGGCCTTCGACAGACCCTCGTCCATCGTAAAGCGCTCGCGCGCCCAGTCGGGCGACGCACCCAAACGGCGCAGCTGGCGCGTGATGGTGCCACCCGATTCCGCTTTCCATTTCCAGGCTTCGTCGAGGAACTCGGCGCGCCCGATCAGTTGCTTGTTTCCATCGGGCTTGCCGCCGCGGTCGAGCGCAATGCCGCGCTCGGCCAAACGGCGTTCGACCACCATTTGGGTCGCAATGCCGGCATGGTCCGTGCCTGGCTGCCACAGCACGTCGCGTCCGCGCATGCGCCAGAAACGGATCAGCGCATCCTGCAAGGTGAAGGTCAGCGCATGGCCCATATGCAGCGAGCCCGTCACGTTGGGCGGCGGCATCATGATTGTGTAGGGCGTGCGATCCGAGGCTGGATTGCAGGCGAAACTGCCCGCTTTCTCCCAAGCAGCGTAGTGCTTGGCTTCGATCGCGGCGGGCGCATAGGTTTTTGCGAGGCCGCTCTCGGCGCCCTCGGGCTTTGCTTGTTCGGTCATTGGGCTGTCTTAAGTGCTGCGGCGCCGAAGCTCAATAGTCCTGCGATTCGCGGGTGATGCGGCGAATTTCGCGCTGGACCATGCGTTCGACCAGATCGGGCAGGTACTGGTCGAGCCAAGCTTTGAGGATTGGGCGCAGTTCGGCACGCACAAGATCTTCGATCGTGAGATCCGAGTTGCCGAGCAGCAGGTTGCGCGGCACGCGCGCCTGCAGACCCTGCAGCGCGTCGGACGCTTGGCGCGCCGTACCGTCGGACATAAGCCTGCGTGGCTCCTCCGTCATGACCGGGGGCGGCTTGTCGACGACGTTCGTGAGCTCCATCACGTCGTCCATTTCGGGCTCCGGCATCGGAGCCCGCGGACGCGGCGGCGGGGGTGGCGGTGGAGGGGGGGGTGGTGGCGGTGGCGGTGCAGCCTCCATCTCCTCCATCATCGGTTCCGGCTCGGGCTCCATCATAGGAGGCGGCGGCGGCGGCGGCGGCGGCGGGGGCGGCGGAGGTGGGGGTGGCGGCGGCGGCGGGGCTTCGGCCGCAGGTGGCGGTGCGGCAGGAGGCGCTTTTCCAGCGTCGCCATCCTCCGAAATAATTCGGCGGATGGAGGCGAGGATTTCCTCCATCGACGGTTCTTGTTGGTTCTTTGGATCCGTCATCGTCGTGCTTTAGCCATTCCTATTCTTAACTTTAGGCGACAAAACCTTTAGACGCCAGAGATATCCGCCGATCCCTTAAGAACAAAGCAGGGCTACTTCTTGGCCGGCTCTCCTGGTATGTCGGTACCGATCCACCGCGACCGCGTCGCTTCCGTATAGACCGTCGGATCGTAGATTTCGACCGGCAAGGCCAGATCCTTGGCCGACAGGCGCCCGGTGGCACTCAGCAGCTGGAACGCCGCCAAGACCTGGTCACGCTGCGATTGGACAAGGCTAACGCGGCTCGTGAGCAGTTCCTGTTCGGCATTGAGCACGTCGAGCACGGTGCGCGAACCGACGCGCGCTTCCTGCGTGACGCCCTCGAGCGCGATTTCGTTCGACCGGATCTGCTCCCGGAAGGACACGATCTGCGCGCCCGCCGTCTGGAATTGCTGCCAAGCGCGCGTTGCGTCGTCGGAGACCTGACGGGTCGACACATCGACCAATGTGCGGCGCTGGCCTTCGACCTGCTTGGCTTCGCGCGTCCGCGCATCGGGCTGGCCGGCTTGGTAGATCGGCACGGTCACGGTCAGCAGCACATCGACCGTGTCGCGCCGGAACCCGCGCGAGCCCGCCGGTTCGACCGAGCGGATGGCGTCGGCCTGCAAGGCGACCGTCGGCAATTTCTCGCCCTCGACCAGGGCCACATCGTGCTTCGAGGATTCGTGCGTAAAGCGCGCCTGCACCAGGGTCGGGTTGGCGGCCATGGCAAGCTGGCGGGCTTCTTCTTCCGAACCGGGGAGCAACGAACTCGGCAAGGGCGGTACTGCGACGCGACCGGCCTCGCAGCCGACCACGCGCAGATAGGCCGCGCGCGCGGTCGCAACGTTGCCTTCGGAGCCCGTGCGCGTCGCTTGCGCCTGCGCCAAACGCGCTTCGGCTTGGCTTACGTCGGTGCGCGTGATTTCACCGACTTGGAAACGGTCGCGCGCGGCTTCGAGCTGGCGTTGCAGAACCTGAACGTTGTTGGTGTTGAGTTCGAGCACGGCGAGTTCGCGCGCGAGATTGATGTAGGCGGTGGCGCCGTCGAGCAGCACGCGCTGTTCGATGGCGCTGAGCTGGGCGCGGCCGGCCTGGACGTTGGCTTCCGCACGATTGAGCTCGGCCGTCGAACGGCCGCCGCGATAGAGCGGCTGGGTCGCCTGCAGCGAGGCGAGCGCTTGCGTGCGGCGCCGGTCGGTGTAGGTCGTTGTGCGGTCCGAAACGCCGTTGGCGCCGAACACGGTGGCCGTCGTCGCGTTGCTGTCGCGCGCCGGACCGGCATTGCCGCTCGCCGTGACCGTCGGGCGCCATTGCGAAAGTGCACGCGGCAGCTGTTCGTCGACGGCGCGCAAGCCAGCACGCTGGGCGAGGATTTCCGGATTGGAGCGATAGGCGTTCGACAGCGCTTCTTCCAGCGTCTGGGCATTGGCGCCGGCGACGGCGCCGAAGCCGATCGCAAGAGCCACTGTCGCAGCGGCGGAAGCGGACAAAATCTTGTTCATCGTCGAATTGCTCCTAAAACGATACTCAGTAGCGACGCATGCCAGGATCGACGCGATCGGCCCACAACGCGATGCCGCCGCGCAGATTGGTTGCGTTGTAGAATCCCTGCCCGCGCAGCCAACCCACGACCTGCATCGAGCGAATGCCGTGATGGCACAGCACCACGACCGGCCGGTCGTTCGGAATTTGGCCAAGCGATTCGTCGATTTCGCCCATCGGCAGATCGAGGCTGCCGTCGATGCGGCAAAGCTCGGTCTCCCACGGTTCGCGCACGTCGATCAGCGTGTGCGCGATCGCGCCAGCCCGCATCGCAGCCAGATCTTCGGGCTCGATTTGCAGCGGCAGCGCCGCAGTTTCGGCGGCCGGTATTTTGACTTCGGCGATCAAAACACAAACCCCGGTTCGCGGGCCATGCCCGGCAACAGCGGCGTTGCAGCATCGAACAAGCTTCGTGCCGTCAAGCTGCCCGCGAATTTCTGCCACAGCGTGGCCTTGCCTTGGTGCTCGGGCGGAGCAAGCACGGCGAGCAGGCGCCCGCCCTCCCCAACTTGGGCCGCGAATGCCGGCGGCAAATCGCCGATCCCGCCTTCGAACAGAACCGCATCGTAAGGTGCAGCCGAAGGCCATCCGGATTCCAACGGTCCTTGGACCGTTGCGACGGCACCCGCTCCGTTGACGGCACAGGCTGTACGAGCTGCGGCGGCGAGATTTGCATCGCACTCGAGCGCCGTCACGTTCAAGCCAATATGCGCCAAAACAGCCGCGCCGTAGCCGCAGCCGCTGCCAACGAGTAGAACGCGTGCACCTTGCGCCAGTTGGGCGCTCTGCACGAGCCGCGCGAAGACCATCGGTTCCATCAGATAACGACCGCCGCCGAGCGCAATATCTTCATCGACATAGGCGATCGCGCGCAAGTGCGACGGCAGGAACGCCTCGCGCGGCACAGCGGCCATCGCTTCAACCAGCCGCGTATCGATCACGCGGTTGGTGCGCAGCTGGCTTTCGACCATGTTCAGGCGGGCGGCAGCGAAATCCATGCTTTTGGGCACCTGCAAAAACGAGCGCACCTGTCGGCGAATCCGACAGAACGATTCGCAAGACTATATCTTATAAGTCCTTAACGACGACGTGACAATTGCACCGACCCGCAAGGGGGGCGACCGATTGCGGGCGCTGTTGCGCTGCGGCAACGCCCGCCTGTTGACCCTTGCGGCGGTCCTGACTATACGTCCTGTCCGCAACCCGGGGCCGGGTAGCAAAGTGGTAATGCAGGGGACTGCAAATCCCCGATACGGCGGTTCGATTCCGCCCCCGGCCTCCATTTGGGCGGCGCTGCGTGCGGCGGGTGCGCGTCTGCCTTTGCGATTTTTGCTGTGGCGCTGGCCGGGCATTTTGTTATATGCAGGCGTCATCCGTTCCCTGGTAGCTCAGCGGTAGAGCAGCCGACTGTTAATCGGCTGGTCGTTAGTTCGAATCTAACCCAGGGAGCCATTTCTTTCGCAAAAGGGCGGCGCTGGTTCCAGCGCCGCCCTTTCTGCTTTGGGGCCGCTTCCGCTACGCTAGCAGCGCGAATCGCAGCTCTTCATCGCGCATCTTGGGAAAGCCCCAATGTCGTCCAGCGAACCGGCTTCGGCCAAGATTGCCGCCCAGTACAAAAACTGGGTCTATCCGCAGCCGGTCGAAGATCTTGAGCAGTTCGTGGCGGCCGGTGCGCGCATCCGCGGCGAACCGTCGGGGCTATGGCCGAAATACTGGCCGCATCGGCGCAAGCGCCAGTCGCTCGACATTCTGATCGCCGGCTGCGGCACCGTGCAGGCGGCTTATTTCGCCTACCACAATCGCGACTGCCGCTTCGTCGGCATCGATCTTTCGGCCGAGAGCCTGGAGCGGCAGGCGTTTCTCGTGCGCAAGCACGGCCTCGACAATCTCGTGCTGCTCGAGAAGAACATTCTCGACGTGGCCGAACTCGGCCGCGATTTTGATCTCATCGTTTCGACCGGCGTTTTGCACCATATGGGCGACCCCGATGCAGGCTTGCGCGCGCTCGCCGGCTGCCTGCGCCCCGAAGGCGTGCTCGATCTGATGGTCTACGGCAAGGGCTTGCGTGTGGGCGTATACATGCTGCAGGAAGCCTTTCGCCTGCTCGGGCTCGACCAGTCGCAGCAGTCGGTCGAAATGGTCAAGGCCGTGATCGGCGCCCTGCCCGCCCACCACACCGCCAACACCTACATCAACTCGACCAAGGATATGAAATTCGACGCCGGTATCGTCGACAGTTTTCTCAATCCCGTGGACCGCGCCTACAGCGTGCCCGAAATCTACGCGTTCTGCGAAAACAATGGGCTAGCCTTCATGTCGTGGCAGGAGGGCTTCCGCTATAGCCTCGCCGCCCGCTTCGCCGCCGACCATCCGATCCAGCGCCTGGCGCCGACGCTCGATGCGCGTACTGAGGCGCATGTATGCGACCTGCTCACGCAAAGCCAAGGCACCCACAGTTTCGTGGCGGCCCGCCCCGACTATGTGGCGCGGACACGCTTTGACATCGACACGGCCGACTGGACCAAAGCGATCCCCGTGCGCCATCCGAGCCTTGTCGGTCCGACCGCTGAGGGCAACGCGTTGGCTTACGCGCGCGAAGGCCATCGGTTTTTTACGCCCAACGAAATCGGCCGCATTTTGGCGCTTGTCGACGGGCAGAACACGCTTGCCGACATCGAAAAGCGTACCGTCGCCGACGGCATCGTCGGGGCGGACGGCGCGCGCAAAATCGTGCAGGCGGCGATCGCCCCCATGCTCGCCTACGGCCACGTTTTCGCGCTGTTCTAGAGCGTGATTGTTTGGTTTTGAATCGATAGGGGATTCCCAAAGGCTGCGAATTCTGATTCAAGCTTGGTACTGGATTGGAGGCCAGCATGGATGCGGGTAGCCTATTCGAAGGACTTGCGTG
>Ga0315907_10003406_pt1 | contig 18847 bp, 20 predicted proteins | sample LakEriMetagenome_3_FD_203525 | JGI IMG/M metagenome (GOLD analysis project Ga0315907, IMG submission 203525) | Freshwater fungal communities from buoy surface, Lake Erie, Ohio, United States - Buoy 12 MA123 | ecosystem: Environmental > Aquatic > Freshwater > Lake > Lake biofilm | place: USA... | reverse complement strand
CACGGCAAACATCCTGGCCAATCCCCAAAGGGACCAGCCTTACCACTGGACGGGTTTTACGCCGCCCGCAGCGCCAATACGGCGCCGCTTCAGTGGCAGAGTTTCTCACCGCCGCGTACATGATCGCGACAGTCATTCGTAAGCTGACGGTGGCGACGGAAAATGCTTCCCCTCTTTGCTGCGAGCCCTCGTCATGGATGTCGCGGAAGCTCTCGAGATCCTGTTGGCTGGCGCGGCGATAGTCTGTGCCGTTCCAGGTCAAAAAATCGAGCCAGCCCGTTAACGCGTAAGCATAGGTTCGCCAGGTCGCCGGCCGGTGAAGCCCGGTCAGTGAGTGCAGGTAAACTGAAGCATCGCGATGGATCGATAGATCCGGGTTGAAGATCGCCGGGGTGCGTAGGGGGAGCTTAGTCGTCGTTTTTAGGTTTGCGGGCTGAGAGTAGAAATACACCGAGTGCGCCGCGTGGGTTGCAGAAGATTTGTTCACAAAGTCAGGCTGCTTCATGGAATTCATGTGAACAATAATAATTGAATATCACAAAATAGTCAAATTTATCAACACAAATGAACATTTTTCTTGACAAACAATGAAAATACTAACTTTCAAAAATTCTACCAATTAAAGCCAGCAAATTGGAGTTTTCGTCTTTCAGGAAGCGCCGGATATAACATGCTCGCAGCCGCGATAGGGATTTATCGATTGCGCAAACGGAATGTCCGGGGATTCGTTGCGCGCAATGACGGTGCGGCTCGCGTCGCGCGTGACATGCGTGCGCAAGGGCGGCAAATCCTCGTCCGGCTCGCGATGCCACCCGTCGTCGATGCGCTGGCTGCCGTGTCGCTCGAAGCGCCCCGCCGCATTCGAAACCGCCCCGCGCCCTTTGCGCGCCATATCGGGAATCGCATCGTCCATGGGGCTGGACGCTAGCGAAACCTTTAGAACATTTCAAGAACTATTCGGCGCGTGCGGCGATCAAGACCACGCTTTGCGCTGGGCGACGATCGTGGCGATGTCGAGTGCCGCGTCGATGGCTTTCTGCGCGTGCTCGGCGGCGCGCGGCTCGAGCGTTTTGTGCGTTCCCTCGGCTTTGAAGCGCACGAACACGGCCGTGGTGCGCAGCCAAATCAGGCGCCGGAACGGGCGGAACAGGCCCACCGTTTCGCGCGCGATGGGATCGCCCACGCGCGTGGCCCACACGCGCATGAACGCGTCGATCTGGCTCGAAGTGAGGGTGGCCGCACAGTCCGGGTCCCAGCTTGTGGCAGGCAGCGAACAGGCGTGCGCAAGATCGAAACCGGGCAGCGAATAGGCGCAGCGCTCGAGATCGACCGCATAGGCCCGCCCGCCCGGCGCCACGACGAAATTGCCGGGGTGCGCATCGCCCAAACACAAAGCGCGCGTAAGTTGGGCAAAGCGCTTGGCGTTGGTCGTCGAAAATTCGCGCGCCCAGGCAAGCTCGTGGCCCAAGGCGAGTTCGACCTTCGGGTCGAGGCTGGCGCGCGGTGCAATTTTTATGTTCTCGGCAATGCCCGTCACGGTTTCGCCGAGCGGGTCGGCGGCCCATGGAATGGGCGCGCGCGCGGCCGCATCGGGCAGCCGCAATTTGTGCAAGGCCGCAAGGGCGGTCGCAAGGGCAGGCAATTCGGTCGGCAGGTTGGGGGCCGTACCCGGAATGTCGTCGACGACCAATGCGCCGAAAGGTACCCCCTCGCGCGGCGCGATGGTTGCGAGCACGCGCGGGGTTGCGTCCGACAATTGCGCGCGCGCAAAACACGCCTCTTGGCGCGCGAGGCTGGCGGCCGCGTCGAGCCCGCCGAAGGCCGCGAGCGGGACGCGCACCAGCGTGCGCCCGCCGGGCATCCGGTAATGCATGTGCGCAAGACCTTTGCGCGGCATTTCGACGAGCGCGCTGGCCGATATGTCGACAAAGCGCGGAATCTCGATCAAGGCGGCGGCCAAGGCCGAAAGCGTGGGCAGCGTCATAGAAACGATTTTTAGACCATTTCTGCACCTCTTGGCGAACGGGATTTGCTGCGGCAGACTCCAAAAATGTCGACCCGCCCCATATCGCACCGCACGTGAAACTTTCGGTCGTCCTGCCCGTGCTGGATGCGGGCCCCGAACTTGGCGCGACGCTGGCGACGTTGGGTGCCGATTGCGAAATTCTCGTCGTCGACGGCGGTTCCAAAACCCCGCCGCAGCCAGGCCCTGGTATGCGCGTGCTGTCGGCGCCGCGCGGGCGCGGAACCCAGCTTGGTGCCGGGGCCGACTCGGCAAGCGGGGATTGGCTCTTGTTTTTGCACGCCGACACCACGCTCTCGGCCGATTGGCGGGCCGCTGTCGCGGCCTTTGCGGCCCATCCTGCGAACGGCGAAAAGGCCGGCTATTGCAGGCTTGCTTTCGCAACCGACGATGCGCGCGGGGCCCGCGTTGCGGCACTCGCAAACTGGCGCGCGCGCGTTTTCGGATTGCCCTATGGCGACCAGGGGCTGCTGATCGCGCGCAAATTCTATACAAAGCTCGGCGGCTACCGGCCGCTGCCGCTCATGGAAGACGTCGATCTCGTGCGCCGCATCGGCAAGAAGCGGCTGGTCGAACTCGCCGCGACGGCGACGACCTCGGCGAAGCGCTACGAACGCGACGGTTGGCTGCGGCGGCCGCTGCGCAATCTCCTGTGCCTCGGCCTCTATTTTGCGGGCGTGTCGCCGCAGACAATCGCAAGGCTCTACCGATGAAACGCACGCTGATCGTGTTCGCCAAATTCCCGCAGATCGGCCGCGTCAAAACGCGGCTCGCCAAGGGGCTTGGCAGCGCGGCGGCCCTTGCCTTCTATCGCGGCACGCTGGCCGCCACGCTCGCCAAAACGCGCGGCGGGCCGTGGCAAACGGTGCTGTGCGTTGCCCCCGATGCGGCACGGCGCGTGTCGCGCGTCTGGCCGCCCGGCGTGGCACGCGAAGGCCAAGGGCGCGGCGATTTGGGTCAGCGCATGGCGCGCAGCCTTGCCGGCCGCACCGGCCCCACCGTGATCGTCGGCGGCGATATACCGGAGATGCAGGGCCGCGACATCGCCGCCGCGTTTGCAGCCCTCGGGGGCGCCGACATCGTGTTCGGCCCGGCGGCGGATGGCGGCTATTGGCTCGTGGGCGTGCGCAGCGGTCGCTTTGCCGCGCATCTGTTCGACCGCGTTCGCTGGTCGAGCGAATATGCGCTGGCCGATACGCTCGCAAATGCGCCGCGCGCGCGCGTGGCAAAACTGCGCGTTCTCGCCGACATCGACACGGCCGAAGATTGGCGCAGCTGGCAGAAGCGCGTGAAGGCTTAAACCGTCGCTTTGGGCTTTTTGGGCAGATGCTCAAGCAGGCGCGGCATCAGCTCGACCAAGTTGCATGGGCGATGGCGCACATCGAGCTGCCATTTCAGGATCTCGTCCCAGCCGTCGCGGCAGGCCGAAGGCGAGCCCGGCAAGGCGAACAGATACGTACCGCCCGCAACGCCGCCGACGGCGCGGCTCTGCAGCGCCGACGTGCCGACCTTCTGGAAACTGATCATGCGGAACATCTCGCCGAAGCCGTCGATCTTCTTGTCGAACAGCGGCTCGAAGGCTTCGGGTGTGACGTCGCGGCCCGTGACCCCGGTGCCGCCCGTCGAGATCGCGACATCGATCGCAGGGTCGGCGATCCAGGCGCGCAGCTGGGCTTGGATCTGGTCCTTGTCGTCGCGCACGATGGCGCGGGCCGCAACCTTGTGGCCGTCGCGCGCGATCATTTCGGCAAGCGCGTTGCCCGAGCGGTCGCTTGCCGCATCGCGCGTATCCGACACGGTCAGGATGGCGATGTTGCACGCCAGAAACGGCTGGGTTTCGTCGATCTTCGGCATCTTCGGCTAGCGGCGTACGACCGTACGGCTGGGGGCCGGTGCCGGCTCGGGCATCAGCAGGTTTGCGATGCGCGGGCTCGGGGCCGGCGGCGGCGGCACGGCGGCGGCGGCCGTGATCGGCGCAACAGGTGCGGCGACCGCAATCGGGGCTGCTGCGGCAACGGCGACCGGGGCAGCTGCAACGGCAACGAGCTCGGCAGCCACGCGCGGGCCCGGGGTCGGCGGCGGTGGGGGCGGTTGCAGCGACACAAGCGGGCTTGCGGGCCGGTTGGCGAGGGCGGCCGGCGGCGCATAGAACGGCCATTCGCCCTGGGCGATTTGGTCGAGGCTTGCGGTCGGCTGGCCCAGGCGCTCGGAATACATCCAGTAGGAATAGAGCAGGCGCGCGATGAAATGCCGCGTCTCGGCCGAGGGCAGGCTTTCGAGGAACAGCAGCGCGTCTTCGCGCTTCTCGCCGCGATTGTCCTGCAGCCGCTTCCAGCGCGTGAGATTGCCGATCCCGCCATTGTAGGCGGCGGCCAAGCGCACAAGCTCGCCGCCGATCAGCGGCTCGTCGATGAGATGGCGCAGATAGCGCTGGCCGAGCGTGACGTTGATCTCGGGATCGAGCAGCAATTCGGCGCGGCCCCGGAAGCTGCGCGTATCCATGGCAGCCGCCGTCGCCGGCATCAGCTGCATGAGGCCGCGTGCACCGGCCGGGCTCACGGCCGAAGGGTTGAACGCGGACTCAAGCCGCATGAATGCGAAGACGAGGGCGGGATCGACGTCGTAGCCGCCGACCGGCTGCCAATGCGGGATCGGATAGAACGCACCGTCGAAGCGCCTGCCGTCGACGTCGGCGATTTCGCGCGCCAGGCGCATCGACAGGCCGGGCATATTGGCGCGCATCGAAACGGCCAGAATGGCGCGGTTGGCGGATCCGCCGCTCTGCGCCGAGATGCGGCGCAATTCGACCTCGGCCCGGCGGTCTTGGCCCACTTGCAGCAGCGCGAACACGCGCGCAGCCCCACCGAAGCGCTGCAACTGGTCGAGCTCGACCTGGCTCAAGGGCGGGGGATTCCAATTGACGCCGGGCTCCACGCCCAGCACGCGCGCGGCCATGAGCCCGTAGAAGGTGCGCGGATGCTCGGCCGCCAGTGCCATCCATTCGTTGTAGCGCTCGGGCCGTTCGGCGCGCAGATGCGTGCGCGCGGCCCAGAAGGCGCCTGCCGCCATGTCCCAGGGCTGGCCTTGCGGCAGCCGGGCCAAAGCTTCGAAATACGCAGCCGCTTGCGCGTAGTTTTCCTGGCGGAAGCGGGCAAGCCCGGCGATCCAATAGGCGCGGGGTACAGCCGCCCCCGAGCGCTTCAGCGCCGGTTCGGCCAATGCAAGGGCGCGCGCATCGTCGCCGCGCGCAAACCAGCCCGCCGCCAGCATGGCGCGCAGATGGTCGATCTCGCCGGCATTGAGGGCGGTTTGCGTTTCGCGCGACGCAAGGCTGCGCTCGACCGCGTCGAAATGTCCGTCGCCGATCTGGTCGCGAAGGCGCGCGCGCAAGCCCGACGCAGACGGATTGCCCGGCGGCATCGGCCGGGTCAGCGAGGGGCCCAGATCGTCGGCCGCCGCGCGTTCCTGGAACGAGGCTTCTTCGCGCGGGCGCGTCAGCGCATTGGCGCGCACGCCCGGCCGCCGAAGCGCCAAATTGAAGATGGCACGCGCATCCGGGTGGGCGGCATTGTCTTTGAGCCAGGCGGCCAGCTCGTCGCCCGTGGGGCGATAATGGCGGCCGAGATAGCGGTCGGCCAGCACATGGCCCACGAGCGTGCGGTCGCGCAGCTTGGCCAAAAGCTGGTCGGCGGCCGGGATGGCGCCGCGCGCCTGCAGCTGGAAAATCTCGCGATAGAGGGCGGCATCGGCGGCCGACAAAGGCTGCGGCAGCTCGGTCGCACGGTCCACAAGAGCGTCGAAACGCGGCAGCGATGCCGTCTGGATCCGGCGCTCGCCCGGTTCGGCGGTTCGCGTTTGACTCGAGGCAAAAGACGTAAGTCCAACTGTCAGCACACAAAAGCTGCTGACAGCTAATACTGCGACCCGCGAAATATAGTTGGCTGGCTGGCGCATGACGGCAAAGTCATAGTGCAATACATCCTGCCGCAGCAAGCAGAATTATAAAGTTTTCCACATACTTAGACTAAAGACGAGAGGCTTTATTCATGCCTTTCTATATTTATAGTTCACCGATCTTTTGTTTGATTGACAATAAATCGCTCCACGAATCCCGTTTTTGCAACGGCTGCTTCAACAAATACCAGGGATGATATGTTGCCAGAACGTTAATAGGGGCGGGCAAAGCCGGATCTTCGTAGCTCTTCCAGCGCCCGCGTAGCTTGATGATGCCTTCGCTGGTGCCGAGCAGGCTGCGGGCTGCCAGCTCGCCGAACAGCACCAGCAATTTCGGCCGGGCAAGGGCGATATGGCGGCGGGCAAAGGGCAGGCAGGCGGCGATTTCGGCCGGCGTCGGCTGGCGGTCGCCGGACGGGCGCCATGGGATCGCATTGGCGATGTACACGCTGCTCCGGTCGAGCCCGATCGTGGCCAGCATGCGGTCGAGCAGCTTGCCGATGTCGCCCGAAAACGGCGTGCCGGTGCGGTCGTCGTCGGCGCGCGGAGCATCGCCCATCAGCATCAGCGGGGCGGCCGGGTTGCCGTCGGCAAAAACCAGATTGGTCGCAGTGGCTTTGAGGGCGCAGCCCTCGAAGGCGGCGACCGCCGCCCGCAGTTCGGCCAAACTCTGTGCGGCGGCGGCGGCCGTCCGGGCGGCGAGCTCGGCTTGGGCTGCCGGCTGCGGGGCGGCAAGTGTGGGGGCGGCAACAGGTGCGGCCGGTACCGGGACGACCGCGCGGGCCGGTGTCTTCGCAGCCGGGGCTGCGATCGGCGGCGGCGGGGGCAAGGCTGCAAACCGGTCGAGCGGGGTTTCGCCGATCGCTTCGTCGGCCCCGGCCTCGACCAGCCAGCGCAAGGCGGCAAGATCGTCCATCGGCCGGGACCCTATCACGACCGCCCCCGGATCGGGTAAGAGGGGAGTCTTGGCACAACCTCTTTGGAAGAGCATTTCGGCATGACCGCCCGTACGGACCGCGAACGCATGGATTACGACGTCGTCATCGTCGGCGCTGGCCCGGCGGGGCTTGCCTGCGCCATTCGCCTGAAGCAATTGGCCGCGCAAAGCGGGCGCGATCTTGCGGTCTGCGTGCTCGAAAAAGGCTCCGAGGTGGGGGCGCATATTCTGTCGGGTGCCGTGATGGAGCCGCGCGCCCTCGACGAATTGCTGCCCGACTGGAAAGCGCTCGGCGCACCCTTGAATACGCCGGTCGTCGAAGACCGATTCCTGTATCTGACCGCCGCGCGCGCGATCCGGCTGCCCACGCCGCCGCAGATGCACAATGAAAGCAACTACATCGTCAGCCTCGGCAACGTCGCGCGCTGGCTCGCCCAGCAGGCAGAGGGTTTGGGTGTGGAAGTGTTCGCAGGCTTCGCCGCCGCCGAAGTGCTCTATGCCGAAGACGGAGCGGTCGCCGGTGTCGCGACCGGCGACATGGGGATCGGCAAAGACGGCGCACGGACGGCCAATTTCACGCCGGGTGTCGAAATCTACGGCCGGGCGACCGTGTTTGCCGAGGGCGTGCGCGGCTCGCTTGCAAAGACGCTGTTCGAACGATTCGATCTGCGCAAATCGGCGAGCCCGCAGACCTTTGGCCTCGGCATCAAGGAACTCTGGGAGGTCGAGCCCGCCAAACACAAGCCCGGCCACGTGGTGCACACGATCGGCTGGCCGCTCGATTGGGAAACCTATGGCGGGTCGTTCCTCTACCATCTCGAGAACAACCAGGTCGCCGTCGGCTACGTCGTCGGGCTCGACTACAAAAACCCCTATCTGTCGCCGTTCGAAGAGTTCCAGCGCTTCAAGACGCATCCCAAAATCCGCGACCTGTTCGAAGGCGGGCGGCGCATCGCCTATGGTGCCCGCGCCATCAACGAGGGCGGGCTGCAGGCGATCCCGGAACTCGTGTTTCCGGGCGGTGCTTTGATCGGCTGCTCGGCGGGTTTTTTGAACGTGCCCAAGATCAAAGGCAGCCACACGGCGATGAAGTCCGGCATGGTCTGCGCCGAAGCTTTGTTCGAAGCGCTGGCAGGCGAGGGCCGCATCGGCACGCTCGATGCTTATCCGGCCGCCCTCAAAAAATCCTGGGTCTACGAAGAGCTGGCGGCCGTGCGCAATATCCGCCCGGCTTTCGCCAAAGGCTTGGCGGTCGGTCTCGCCTATGCAGCGCTCGACTCGTATGTGCTGCGCGGCCGCGCCCCCTGGACATTCAAGCACCATCCCGACAACGAAAGCTTGCGCCCGGCCGCGGCCTCGACACCCATCGACTATCCCAAGCCCGACGGCAAGATCAGCTTCGACCGGCTTTCTTCCGTGTTCTTGTCGAACACGAACCACGAAGAAAACCAGCCGGCCCACCTGACGCTCAAAGACGCATCCGTGCCGGTTGCCTACAACCTTGCGCGCTACGACGCGCCCGAGCAGCGCTACTGCCCGGCGGGCGTGTACGAAATCGTGCGCGATGGCAGCGGTGCGAATCCGCGCCTGCAGATCAACGCGCAAAACTGCGTGCACTGCAAAACCTGCGACATCAAGGACCCGACGCAGAACATCAACTGGGTCGTGCCTGAAGGCGGCGGCGGCCCGAACTATCCGAATATGTAAGGCGGCGGCGTTTCGCCGCCCTTATTCGAACGCCAGCGGCCGTAAACTTAGCAAGCGGAAGCGGTGCACGCTGAGCGCTCCGTCTTGGGCGGCGAACGGGATTTGCACGGTGGGTGCGCCCGCATTGTTGGGGTCGTTGCGCGCCAGGAACGCGAGCGCGATTTTCAGCATGGCGGCGTTGCGCGCATCGATGGTGCCGCTCTGCGCCAAGGCATCAAGCGTTTCGCCGGCTCCGGCAATGCGCAACGTGCCCGCTCCCAAAGGGCGGCTCTGTTCGTCGAGTGCAAGGGTGGCGTCGCCATTGAGACGTAAGTTGCCCCATTCGAGGGCGAGCGCCGTCACCTGCACCGCACCACCCGCATCGCGCCAAGCTGTGAGCGCTTGGGCGAGGCTTGCCCCACGCACCGGGCCTTCGAGGCGGCCTTGGATGTCGAAGCGTTTGATGTCGCGGCCAAGCACGGCAGCGGCGGCAATGGGGGCCGGCAGGCGCAGGGCGTCGATGGTGGCCGTGAGGTCGAGCATGTCGCTCGAGGATGTGGGGACGTCGGGGCGGTGCGGGGCGAGGGTTGCGGCTACGCGGCGGGCGGACCATGGCGCGTTGGTGCCCACCTGCAATTCGACCGTCTCGAGATCGAGCTTGAGTTCGGCCACCCGGCCTTGGTCGTCGAAGCGCAAAGACCCAAGCGGATTTGCCGCGCGCAGATCGGCCGCGACGGCAAGGTCGCCTCTGCCCAGATTGAGCTTCTGTTCGCCGGGCAGCCGGAACGACACGTGTGCTAAATCGCGCGGGTCGAGGCGCGCAACAAGCCGGTCGCCCGACCAGCGCCAGCCGGCGGGTCCAGCCCCGGCCGCTTGCGGGCGTTCGAGCTCAAGCCGCCAGCCGAACGGCCAGCCTTTGAGGGTCCCCGCCTGCCAATCGAGTGCGACACCCGCGGCCGCTTGATCCTGCTGCCATTGGGCAAGGCGCGTTTCGATGTGGCGCGCGGCGTAGAGCCACACGCCCGTCCACAGCGCTACGCCCACGACGCCAACGCCGCCCGCAATCCACAGAATTTTTCTCATGGCTGGGTTTATAGCGCAGCCTCGGCTATTCTCTGCCTGCGAACTTGAATATGCCCCAAACGACCCCGCCCAGCGCTTTGTGGATTGCCGCCGCCCCCGCCGTTTTTGTGCTGCTGTGGTCGACGGGGTTCATCTTTTCCAAACTCGGCATGCCCTATACGCAGCCGCTGACGTTTCTCGTCGTGCGCTTTGCGATCGTGGTCGCGCTGTTCGGCGCTTTGTGCCTGATCGTGCGCGCACCCTTTCCGCCCCTTGCGCAATGGCCGCACGTGGCGATCGTCGGCATTGCGTTGCATGGGCTTTATTTAGGCGGCGTGTTCGTGTCGATCGACTGGGGCTTGCCGGCCGGGATTTCGGCCCTCGTGGTGGGGCTGCAGCCCTTGTTGACCGGGGCCGTCGTCGGCCGTCTGCTCGGCGAGCGTGTGGGTATCCGCCAATGGCTCGGCCTATGGTTGGGGCTTGCGGGCGTGCTCGCCGTGTTGTGGGAGAAGCTGGCGCTGGAGGGCGTGGCGTTGGCCGCCGTTTGGCCGTCGGTCGTTGGTTTGTTCGGCATCACGGTGGGCACGCTCTACCAAAAGCGCTTCTGCCCGAACGTCGATGTGCGCAGCGGGGCCGTGCTGCAATACGCGGCGGCTTTAGCCGTGCTGCTGCCCGTGGCTTTGATTTTCGAGCCGATGACGGTAATCTGGAGCACCAATATGATGATCGCGATGGGATGGCTCGTCGTCGTCCTGTCGGTGGGAGCGGTAAGCCTGCTGATGGTTCTCGTGCGCCAAGGGGCCGCTGCGAAGCTGGCCAGCCTGTTCTATCTGGTGCCGCCCACGACGGCCGTGTTCGCATGGCTGCTCTTCGGCGAAACGCTGGGCGTGGTCGCCTTGGTCGGGATGGCCGTGGCGGCCGCCGGCGTTGCTCTCGTGCAGAAAGGCTAGGGCCGCGGCACATGCCCGATTCGAACAAGCCCGATCTCAAACACGAAACCGGCCGCCTGGCACCGTGCGAGGGCTGCCCGCCGCCGCCGGAATCGCGCGAATTCTGGGTCTTTGCCTACGGCTCGCTGATCTGGGATCCGGGCTTCCCTTACGAAGAAGCGCGGCCCGGCCGCTTGATGGGTTTCCATCGCTCGTTTTGCGTGCGCTCGACGCGCTATCGCGGCACGCCCGAGCGTCCGGGCCTCGTGTTGGGGCTCGACAAGGGCGGCTCGTGCCGCGGCATTGCCTATCGTGTTGCACCGCGCGAGGGGGCCCGCACGATGGAATATCTGTGGGAGCGCGAGATGCTGAACCGCTCCTACCATTGCATGGATCTGCGCGTGACCTTGATGGACGGGCGCGAAGTGGTGGCACGCACCTTCGTGGTCGACCGCACGCAGCCGGGTTATGTCGGCAAGCTCGATTTGGGCGAAACCGCAGATCGCATTCGCCATTCGGTCGGCCAACGCGGTGCCAACCGCGCCTATCTCGAAAATACGGTCGAGCATCTCGACCGGCTCGGCATTCGCGACCGCGGCCTGTCGCAGCTGCTGGCTGCCGTGAAGGCTCCCCGCCTCGGTAGCGAGCCATGAAGCTGCTCGAATCGTATCGCACTCCCAGCGAAGACGAGCTCAAGAAGTTTTCGCTGGCCGAAGCCGAAACGCTCGACGCGCTCAACAAAGAGATCCATCTGCGCAACCGCCTGCTCGTGCACAATGCGCGCGCGATCCTGCAGGAGGTCGACCCGGCCGCCAAATTGCTGCGCGAGATCGAGGCACCCGCCCCGCCGCTCGTCTACACGCGCGTGATCCAGCTGCTCGGCCAGCGCGGGGCGGCGGGTGCCACGGCCTTCGCGGCGGCTGCCGGCAAAAAACCTGCCCCATGACGCTCGATCCTGCTGCCCGCACGCGTCTGGTCGACAGCATCCACCAGCTGCGCGGCTCGGTTGTGGGCAGCGTGATGGCGCGCGGGCGCGAAGAAGACCTCGCCGAATACGGGTTGTCGCTGACGCGCTCGGGCCTGCTCAGCGAAGCGCCCGAATTGCCGACCCACGCCTATGCCCTCGATCCAACATTGCTGCCGCTGCCCAAACGCAAATTCGGAAGGAAACCGCCAATGCCAACGCAAGATTGGGCGCCGCCGGAAGACGTCGTGAAGATGCTGGCCTATCTCGAAAAATCGGTGCGCCTGGTCAATCGCGAAATCATCCACGCGCAGATCCCGGGCCTCACGCGCGAACGCTTCATCGAATTCGCGGCGGCCGTGGCCAAACTGCGCGCGGACTATCTCAATTCGGCGATGGCCTGTTTCCTCGACGACGCAAGCGAGGCTGCCGACCTTGCCGCCTTGCGCCAAAAGCGCGCGTTGTTCGAAGAGGGCGTCAAAGCCTACGAAGCGCTGCATCGCGCGCTCGAGCGCGGCTACATCGACCCGCAGGAAACCGGCAAGGCGTAAGGTCGCCCTAGCTCTTCTTTGTAAGGGTCGTCAGGCGGGCCTGCATTTCTTCGAGCTGGCGGCGCAACTCGTCGAGCGATTCGTCGCCCTTGATGTTCGCACCCGGTTCCGGCGCAGCGGCCGGTGCCGCACCTGAACCCGCCCCGCCCTCGAAGCCGAAGGGCGACCACATTTTGAGCGCGTTCTGCATCAGCGCCATGTTTTGCTTGCCGATCTCTTCGATCGAACCCAAGGGCGACCCCAACGGCGTTCCGCCCAGCGTCGAGGCGAACGGGAAAATGCCGCCGAAAGCCTGCTGCATGGCCGTGCGCATCTGCTCTTGGTTGCGCGCAAAGGCGGCCATCGAGCTTTCGAGATAGCGCGGCACAAGGGCCTGCAGATTGTCGCCGTAGAACGAGATGAGCTGGCGCAGGAAGGCGACAGGCAGCATATTTTGCCCGCCCTTGCTCTCTTCTTCGACGATGATCTGCGTGAGCACGCTGCGCGTGATGTCTTCGCCGGTTTTGGCGTCGTGCACGACGAAATCAGTGTTCTGCTTCACCATCGCGCACAGATGTTCGAGCGTGACGTAGCTCGACGTCGCCGTATTGTAGAGGCGCCGATTGGCGTACTTCTTGATCTTCACAGGCTCTTTGCCGGAATCCGCTGCCGTATTCGGCGCAGCAGCATTCGGGGCGGCGGCGGCGCCGGGCGGGGGCGGGGGATTTGTCGTATCGTTCATGGGGATAGCCTTGCATGTGCGCTGCGATTTCGCAAGCGCACGCGTGCAATGCGGCAAGCCCCTGCCGCCGGGCGTTTGCGTCTGCTAAACTTGCCCCGATGAGCGACAAACCGCCCCCCCTCGAAGGTCTGGCCCTCGACGAGCTCGCCAAGCGCTATCTCGATCTGTGGCAAGACCAGATCGCGGCCGTCGCCGCCGATCCGGATATGGCGCACACGCTGGGCCGCTATGCGCAAATCTGGGCCGCGATGGGGCCGGCGGGGCTCGCCGGGATTTGGGCGGCCGCTTCCGACGGCCTGAAGGGCGGCAACTTGAACGAAGCGGGTCAAGCTGCGAATGTCTTTGCGCATGGCGCCTTCAAAGAGTTCTACGGCAAAGACTTCTTCGCCCAAACACCTGCCGCGCGTGGGGCCGCGCCCGCTGGCGCTGCACACGACGATCGCGGCGACGAGTTGGCTCAGCTGCGCCGCCGCGTTGCCGAACTCGAAGCAAGGCTTGCCGCAGAAACTGCCGCTCCAATGGCACAAAAGCCTCGCCCCGCGCGCAAGCGTGCTGGAAAGCGAACGCCTAAAACATCCTGAAGCGGCGTTCCGCACCGCACTCGGCCTTGAGATCAAGCGCCGCTTGGCCGAGTTCCACGACGGGCTCGTGCGCTACCGCAAAGCCGCCTATCGCCGCGACGTGCCGGCCGCCGCAATCGCCTGGCAGGAAGGGACGACCACACTTTACGACTATGCGCCCGACGCACCCGGCCATGCGCGTCCCGTGCTGCTGGTCCCGTCGTTGATCAACCGCGCCTATATTCTCGACCTTGCAGCCGACAATTCGCTGGCGCGCTTTCTGGCAGCGCAAGGTTTCCGTCCGTTTCTGGTCGATTGGGCGGCCCCCGGCGAGATCGAGCGCGGCTTCGGTTTGACGCATTACATCGACAGCCGCTTGGCGGCGATGCTGGCATGCGTGGAAAAGACGGCAGGTGCGCGCGGCGGCAAACCGGCCGTGCTCGGCTATTGCATGGGCGGCTTGCTGGCTTTGGGGCTCGCGATGCGCTGCCAAGCGCGTTTGAGCGGGCTCGCACTGCTTGCCACGCCTTGGGACTTCCACACCGAGCGCGTCGATCTGGCGCAAGGGATCGGCGAAGCCTTCGAGCCGTGGTGGCCGTGGATCGACAAGGTCGGCGAATTGCCGGTCGATGTGCTGCAGGGCCTGTTCACGGCCCTCGATCCATTTTTGGCGGCGCGCAAATTCCGCGCTTTGGCCGGCGTGTCGGAAGACAACCCAAAATTCAAAGCGTTTGTGGCGCTTGAAGATTGGCTCAACGACGGCGTGGCCCTGGCAGCTCCCGTCGCGCGCGAAACTTTGGTCGGCTGGTACGGCGAAAACAACCCGATGCGCGGGCGCTGGACGTTGGGCGGGCGCGCGGTTTTGCCGCAGGCGATCGACCTGCCGAGTCTGTGCGTGATCCCGGCCCAGGACCGCATCGTGCCGCCGGCAAGTGCAACGGCCCTTGCCGACAGGCTTGCGCAATGCGATCGCCTCACGCCGCCTTTGGGCCATATCGGCATGGTCGTGGGCGGGCGCGGGCGTGCGGAATTGTGGACGCCACTCGCGGCTTGGCTGGCGCGCTTGCCCGCGACCAAGCGGGGCAGGTAGAGTGCGCGCCAAGATCGTTTCAAAAACCGGGAGAAAACCATGACCGATATCGTGATCGCCGCCGCCGCCCGCACGCCGGTCGGCAGCTTCAACGGGGCGCTGTCCGGCGTATCGGCGCATTATCTGGGCCAGATCGCGATCGTCGAAGCCATGAAGCGCGCAGGCGTGGCCCCCGCCGAAGTCGACGAGGCCATCATGGGCCAGATCCTCACAGCCGCACAGGGCCAGAACCCGGCCCGCCAAGCGGCCGTCGCCGCCGGCATTCCGGTCGAGAAAACCGCTTACGGCATCAACCAGCTTTGCGGCTCGGGGCTTCGCGCCGTGGCGTTGGGCTTCCAGGCGATCCGCAACGGCGACAGCAACATCGTCGTCGCCGGCGGCCAGGAAAGCATGAGCCAAGCGCCGCATGCGATGAATCTTCGCAACGGCACCAAGATGGGCTCGGCCGAAATGGTCGATACGATGCTCAAAGACGGTCTTTGGGACGCGTTCCACGGCTACCACATGGGCAACACGGCCGAGAACGTCGCGCAGAAATGGCAAATCACGCGCGAAGAGCAGGACAAGTTCGCGATGGCCTCGCAGAACAAGGCCGAGGCCGCCCAGAAGGCCGGCAAATTCAAAGACGAAATCGCGCCCGTCACGATCAAGGGCCGCAAGGGCGACGTGGTCGTGGCCGACGACGAATACCCGAAGCACGGCACCACGCTCGACACGCTCGGCAAGCTGCGCCCGGCCTTCGACAAAAACGGCACGGTCACGGCCGGCAACGCTTCGGGCATCAACGACGGTGCCGCCGTTCTCGTGCTGATGACCGCCAAAGAAGCCGCCCGCCGCGGCATCACGCCGCTCGCGCGCATCGCGTCGTGGGCGACTGCCGGCGTGGAGCCTGCTTTGATGGGCTCGGGCCCGATTCCGGCGTCGCGCTTGGCTCTGTCGAAAGCCGGCTGGAAGCACGAAGATCTCGATCTCGTCGAGGCGAACGAAGCGTTCGCCGCACAAGCGATCGCGGTCAACAAGGATCTCGGCTGGGACACGGCCAAGGTCAATGTCAATGGCGGGGCGATCGCGATCGGCCATCCGGTGGGTGCTTCGGGTGCGCGCGTGCTCACCACGCTGCTCTACGAAATGGGCCGCCGCAATGCCAAGAAGGGTCTTGCCACTTTGTGCATCGGCGGCGGCATGGGCATTGCCATGTGCGTTGAGCGATAAAATACGCGGATAAAAACAGACTTCAAAAAACACAAAATAGGGAGGCGAGCATGTCGGGACGGGTAGCGATCGTGACGGGCGGAACGCGCGGCATCGGCGAGGCGATTTGCGTCGGCCTCAAGGACGCAGGGTACAAGGTTGCGGCCAACTACGGCGGCAACGACGATGCGGCCAAGGACTTCACCGCGCGTACGGGCATCCCGGCCTTTAAGTGGGACGTCTCGAAATACGAAGCGTGCGTGGCGGGCGTCAAACAAGTGGCCGAGACGCTCGGCCCCGTCGACGTGCTCGTGAACAATGCCGGCATCACGCGCGACGGCACCATGCACAAGATGACGTTCGAGCAGTGGGACGCCGTGATCCAAACCAATCTCGGCTCGTGCTTCAACATGAGCCGCGCGGTCATCGAGGGCATGCGCGCGCGCAAATTCGGTAGGATCGTGAATATCGGGTCCGTGAACGGCCAAGCGGGCCAGTACGGCCAGGTTAACTACGCGGCGGCGAAGTCGGGCATCCACGGCTTCACGAAAGCGCTCGCCCAAGAGGGCGCTTCTGGCGGCATCACCGTGAACGCGATTGCCCCCGGCTACATCGACACCGACATGGTGCGCGCCGTGCCCGCCAACGTGCTCGAAAAGATCGTCGCGCGCATCCCGGTGGGGCGCCTCGGCAAAGCGTCGGAAATCGCGCGCGGCGTCTTGTTCCTCGTCGCCGACGAAGGCGGCTTCGTCACCGGTTCGACCATGTCGATCAATGGCGGCCAGCATATGTACTGAGCCGCGCGCAACGCGTCGTCTCGAAATCCCGAGGCTCCCGGCCGCAAGGCCGGGGGCTTTTTTCTTCGCAAAGTTTTCCGGAGTCTCCGCCATGCCGCACGTGAAGCCCGTCGAATACGACGATGCCAGCCCCGAGGTCAAAGCCGTCTACGACGACATCAAAGCCTCGCGCAAAATCAGCTGGATCAACAATTTCTGGAAGGTGCTCGCGAGCCATCCGCCGACCCTGAAGCGCACGTGGGAGGCTTTGCGCGACGTGATGCGCCCCGGCGCGCTCGACGTCAAAACCAAAGAGATGCTGTTCCTGGCCGTGTCGGTCGCCAACAATTGCGAATACTGCATCGCCAGCCACATGGCGTCGGCGCGCGCGCACGGCGTGAGCGAGGCGGAACTGGGCGAACTCATGGCCGTGATCTCGATGGCGGCCCAGACCAACCGCTTCGCGCAAGGCTACCAGCCCGCCATCGATCCGCAGTTCAAGCCCAAGGGCGGCTGATTTGACGGCGACGGCCCAAGCTGCGAACGCCGCGACGCGCGTCGCAACCCTCGTCGGGTTCGGCGCCATTCTGCTGTGGGCGAGCCTTGCCTTGTTGACCACGATCGCCGAACCGCCGCCGTTCCTCGGCGTGGCAGTGGCGTTCAGCGTGGCGGCGGTCTTGGGTATGGGCAAACGGCTCTATGCGCGCGAGCCCGTGTTCGCGGCTTGGCGCCAGCCGCTTGCCGCGTGGGCGCTGGGGCTGGCCGGGCTGTTCGGCTACCACGCCTGCTATTTTGCGGCACTGTCGTTGGCCCCGCCGGTCGAAGCGACGCTCGTCAATTATCTGTGGCCGTTGCTGATCGTACTGTTCGCCGGTTTGCTGCCGGGCGAGCGTCTGCGCTGGTTCCATCTGGCGGGTGCCGCACTCGGGCTGATCGGCTGCGTTTTGATCGTGGCCCCGGCGTTGGACGCCTCCGCTTCGGCCGCACGCAATCCGCTCGTGGGATACGCGTTTGCGGCGGCGGCTGCATTTCTGTGGGCTGGTTATTCGGTCTTGTCGCGCCGTTTTGCCGATGTGCCGAGCGATGCGGTCGCGGGCTTCTGTGCAGGTACTGCAGCGCTTGCCTGGGCGTGCCATTTTCTGTTCGAGCCGCCTTTTGCGGGCGACGCTGCCGCCTGGGCCATTATGGCTGCGATGGGGCTGGGGCCGGTGGGGCTTGCGTTCTATCTGTGGGACATCGGCATGAAGCGCGGCGACATCAAAGCGCTCGGGGCGGCCTCGTATCTGACGCCGCTGTTGTCGACCGGCCTGCTCCTGTTCGCAGGCCGCGGCACCCCGAGTCTCACGCTCGCCCTCGCCGCCGCCCTGATCGTCGGCGGTGCCGTGCTGGCGTCGAAAGACATGCTGCGACGATAGCGCCAGCGCGCCTTCAGCCGACAGCGTGGCGCCGTATGTCGGCGTCGTGGGTTTCGGGTGCGGACTGACTTTCGGCGTTGGCGCAGAGCTTGCCGATCGCTTCGGTGCTGAGCGGATGGCCGAACAGATAGCCTTGGCCGTAGCGGCAACCCAATTGGCGCAGCAGCATCGCTTGCGACTCGCGCTCGATGCCTTCGGCAACGGTCACCATGCCGAGCGCGTTGGCAAGGCTCACGATGATGCGCACGATCTCGAAGCACTCGCTTTCGCTGTCCATGCGGCCGACGAAGGCACGGTCGATCTTGATCTTGCTGATCGGCATGCGCGGCAGCTGCGACAGCGACGAATGCCCGGTGCCGAAATCGTCGATCGACAGCGCCACCCCTTGGCCGACGACCGCGTGCAAAACGTCGCGCCCGGTATCGGCATTCTGCACGACCGTCGATTCGGTGAGTTCGAGATCGAGATGGCGCGCCGCAAGGCCCGTCTCGGCCAGCACGGTGCTGACCAAAGTCGGCACGTCGTCGCGGTCGAGCTGGCGGGCCGAGAGATTGACCGACACGTAGCCGGGTGCGGCCGTACCGAATTCGCGCTGCCATTGGACCATCTGCGCGCAGGCCCGGCGCAGCACGAAGGCGCCGATCTCGACGATCAGGCCCGATTCTTCCGCGATCGGAATGAACACGGAAGGCGAAATCTCGACTCCGCCGTGCCGCCAGCGCAGTAGCGCTTCGACCCCGCACAGGCGGCCGTTGCCGAGCGCCACGATTGGCTGGTAGACGACGTCGAATGCGTTCGTGCGCAGCGCTTCGCGCAAGGCAAGCTCGAGTTCGAGCAGGCCCAAGGCTTCGCCGTGGCGGTTGGGTTCGAAAATCTCGATGCGCCCGCCGCCGGTGCGTTTGGCGCGCAGCATCGCAATGTCGGCGTTCGAGAGCAGGCGCTGCGGCGTGTTTTGCGCGCGCGCATCCGTGCCGGCGAAAGCGAGCCC
>Ga0315907_10003403_pt1 | contig 18858 bp, 14 predicted proteins | sample LakEriMetagenome_3_FD_203525 | JGI IMG/M metagenome (GOLD analysis project Ga0315907, IMG submission 203525) | Freshwater fungal communities from buoy surface, Lake Erie, Ohio, United States - Buoy 12 MA123 | ecosystem: Environmental > Aquatic > Freshwater > Lake > Lake biofilm | place: USA... | reverse complement strand
AATAATAGCCATCCGCTACAGTTCCACCATCTGAACCGAGTTTAAACCTAAATTTAATCACTTGTCCCAGGTAATCACTCAGGTTGATTTCTTCCAATACCCAAGCACTTTGTACCCCTTCATATACGGGTTGATTATTCGGTTGAACGCTTCCGTTAGCATTTGTCCCGGTTACGGTATAATTACCACATTGAGGAATCCATGTAGTACCATTATCTGTAGAAACCAAAAACTGAACGTAATCATAATCGGCTTCAAGATTCCACTTGGCATAAAACCGAACCATCGCACTGGAAGCATTTGTTAAATCCACTGTTGGTACATAGGTATACGTTCTATTGGCATTGTTCCCGTAATTGCCTGTAGGAGAATCGGTAAATGATCTAGATGGTGAAACAAAAGTAGATGTTGTGGTGCTCCAGTTTCCTGTCCAATTGGCTGTGGACGTAGCATTTTCTACCACTTGAGAAGTCAATGCCCCAAACGTTTTATAGATGGTATCTCTTTTAATCCAGAGGCCGTTATTGGTTTCTAGCACATAAATTATTTGATCACCAAATTGAATGCTTGGATTTAACGAATAACTAATTGCTCCCGTTGAAGTTTGTTGCTGCGCCAGGGTGTAAGTCACTGAATTCCCAACACTCACAATATTCTGAATGGGTGAAATAGATACCGTAACCGGTCCCGACTCCCTCCCTAGTCGCTTTATGCTGTGATTAAAATTACCGTTGATGGTGGCAATCATGTTTGGGTCGGAATCCGTTGTAGTGGCATAAACTCGAGCTAAATGGGCTAATACTAAGTTTGGAAAAAGCATTTCAGCACAGGTAGGAATGATTTGATTGGATGGCTGCCAAAAGGCTGTTCCTACCTCTGGCGTATGCGCAAATATGGTGTCTTTTTGTCCCACACCAATATCCACTTTGTACATATAATCATCTGAATCTCCCGATGCAGGATACAATGCGCTACTTTTCTTGGCCGTGTAACCATTATACTGTACTTGACGATTTCCTTCATCTTGAAACCAATTGTGGTGCGGAGCAAACTCTGCCGTGGTAGTTCCAATCGGAAAGAGAATTTCTTCGGCATAGGTATGTGCATTGAATGCGGTTATAAAATCATTATTTTGAACCAACCACCGCATGGCTTGAGTTTCAGGTTCTGAGAACGCTGAGGGGCCACAATAGGTATCGTTACTTGTGTTATTGCTCGTTCCGGTGGTTCCCCAACCATAAGAATAATTACGATTGAGGTCCACGCCATAGACCCCACCGCCATTATTTCGGCGATTTTTTCGCCACATGCCTCCACCGTTCGGATTGGTGGTTTCGTTGTACACATATCCATCCGGATTGATGCATGGAACAAAATATAATTGTAGGTGATCTACCAGGTAAGTAACCTCATCATTGGTTCCATAATTCTCTAATAAATACCACATATAAAAAATAGTTTCCATTAACGCCATCGGTTCGCGGGCGTGGTGAATTGCCGTATACAGCACTTTTGGTTCACCCTCATCTACTGTTGGATTATCCGAAATTCTCACATAGTACAACGGTCTATTTTGATGCGTTAAAAAATTGGAAATTGGAGCTTTAACCGAAATTAACGACGGATATGTAGCGGCCATTTCATCTAATTCAGCCAACATTTCATTGTATTTTAAATACCCGCCCATGGTTCCAAGGTTGTAATGAGTCGGTGTTACTGGATTTACATGTGGATTTGTTGCACTCGCTCCAGGGCCGTTGCAGGTTGGATTGTGGTTGTTTGTACTTGTGGCAGGTTCGGCTAACATTTGCTCATAATACGTAACAACATCGGGAATTAAAATCTCAATATTGAAATTATTCGCTTGCATAATGCCTATTTCTGCGCTCGAAAAATCCGAAATAAAGTATAATCCTTCTTTGTGGACCCCATGATCGATGGTGACCCCCTGACTCGAAAGAAATTGCAAGCCTTGCTCGTCTGAATTAATTTTAACACGTGAATATGTGCCTAGTTGCTGTGAAAGGCCAATAGATGTATTAACCAATAAAAGTGCTAAAACCGCAATGAATTGTTTCATTTGAAAAATTTGAAGGTAAAAATACACTTTATACCCATTAAAAAAAAGCAATAAAGCAACCATAAAACAGCCTTTGCAGTATTATAATTTGAACACGCTTGCGTAATTTAGCCAACATGAGATTTTTCCTGCTTCTTGGGATTCAGTGTTTTGTACTTAGTCTTTTTGGTCAAGCCATATGGATGACACCAAATGAGGGACAATGGGTAGATTCCATTGATTTTACCATTCCCGTGAATCAGGGGCGTATTCACGTGGGCCAACAGGGCATGAACTTTTACATGTATGAACTGCCATCCCATGAGGAGCATCAGACCAACCCAACGCTTAAAACACATTCGATTCATCAACGGTTCCTTGGTGTTACCACTCATGAGCTTCAATACAACGGAAAGCGGTCATCACACTATTCTAATTACTTTATTGGTTCGGATCAATCCAAATGGGTGAGTGAAATTCACGATGTAAGCCAAGCGGAATACACGTCTTTCTACAGCGGCATAGACCTATTCTATTCCACGCAAAGCGAACAACTTGAATATGGATTTAAACTGCATGCAGATGCTAATCCATCGGACATTCAATTTATCATTGAAGGGGCATCTCAAGTTTCAATAAATAAAAAAAATGAACTGGTCATTACGCACCGCTTTGGCGAAATCATTGAAAGCGCCCCGAAGGCCTGGAGCTACTTAAACGGTGTGAAAAAAACCATAGCCATTTCATATAAACTCGATGGGAACGTGTGTGGGTTCAATTTTTCAAATCTTAATGCCTCTTTTGATTCCTTAATCATTGACCCGAGCTTAACATTTTCTACGTTTTCCGGATCAAGTGCAGATAACTGGGGCTTTACTGCCACCCCAGATGCGGCAGGCAATTTGTACGGTGCAGGCATCGTTTTCGGATACGGATATCCTACCACCCCTGGAGCCTATGACATCACGTATAATAACGGAGCAGGTGCTATGCCTTTTGATATCGGAATCACAAAATTTAATCCTTCCGGGACCAACCTACTCTACTCCATCTATTTTGGCGGGGCAGGTAATGAAACACCCCACAGCATCGTTAGTGGTCCGACCGGTGAACTTTACGTATACGGTGTAACGTGCTCTTCAAATTTTCCAACCACCCCGGGGGCGTATGATGCCACGTATAATGGCGGTCCATCCGTCACAGAAAACTCGCTCACTTTTGATGGCAGTGATATTTTTATTTCAAGGTTCAGCACCAACGGCGCGAATTTAATCGCCTCTACCTACCTTGGTGGAAGTAACTCGGATGGATTAAACCTGAACAACTTACACTATAACTATGGGGACCAATTCCGTGGGGAAATAATTCTTGACGCCAGCGGCAATGTGTACATTTCTAGCACCACCGCATCCAATAATTTTCCGACCACGGGCGGCGCGTTTTCTACTGTGCTTAACGGACTTCAAGATGCAGTGGTTTGCAAACTCTCGAATAACCTGAGCTCATTACTGTGGAGTTCCTTTTTCGGTGGGATTGGAGAAGACAGTGGGAATTCTATTGAAATCAGTCCTAACGGAAGCGTTTACTTAGCCGGTGGATCTAATTCGCCAACCTTTCCCGGCGTATCGTCTGGAAATGACCTATCAAATAATGGTGGACTTTCCGACGGCTATTTGGCGCGATTTAATCCTGGAAATGGAAGTGTAATTTCAGCCACGTTTATGGGGGCCAATGAATACGACCAAACCTATTTTGTGCGCTGCGACCCCACTAATCAGGTGTATGTGTATGGCCAAACGGAATCCAACTGGCAAATTTCACCGGGGTGTGTTGGCACACCCAATTCCGGACAATTTCTTCGCAAATACGATACCGGATTAGGAGCAATACAATGGTCGACGGTATTTGGCGCTGGATCTGGGCACGTAGAGATTTCACCCACGGCCTTCCTTGTATCAGATTGTTATGAAATATATGTTTCGGGTTGGGGGGGGCAATTAAATGCGAATAGTGCGGTCTCACAAGCTTTATTCTCCTCTACAAATGGATTTGTAACTACCCCCAACGCCTTTCAAAGCAACACCAACGGTTCAAATTTCTATCTGGCGGTTTTTGCGCCTGATGCGTCCCTATTAAATTATGGGACCTACATGGGAGGGCTCACCAGCAGCTCAAACCATGTGGATGGGGGAACCAGTCGTTTTGATAAAAAAGGGCGGATTTACCATGCAGTTTGTGGTGCGTGTAGCGGTAATAATTTTGGATTCACCTCAACCCCCGGAAGTTGGTCGCCCCAAAACCCAAGTCCGAATTGTAATATGGCCGTATTCAAATTCGATTTGAGCACCCTAGACGCAATATTAGCTCAACCGTCTCCGCTCATTTGTATTCCACAACCTGTTGTCTTTAATAACAATAGTGTTAATGGAAATACCTATTCGTGGGATTTTGGAGATAATTCCACCTCAACCCAGATTCAACCGAGTCATCAATACAATGCCGCAGGCGTATATACTGTCACCTTGATTGTGTCTGATTCTGCCAATTGTTATGAACCAGATACGGCGATTATTCAAGTGAATATTGGGGATTTTCAAGGAGGGGTAACGATTCCTTCGCAAGCGGTATGCCCAGGGACACCGTTTCAACTCGATGCATTTGGAGGATCTACCTACGCTTGGTCCCCGGCCAATGCCTTAAGTAATCCATCCATTCCAAATCCCCTAGCAACAATAACTTCTAATACGGTTTTCACGGTAATCATAAGTGACAGTTGCGGTTCAGATACCCTGCAGGTGCCTCTCAATGTAGTTCCACTGAACCTCAGCCTATCCAACGACACTTCGATTTGCATTGGTGGGCAAGTTCCCTTAACAGCAAGTGGCACGGGTACCGTTACCTGGTCCCCAAATCAGTTTTTGAACAACAACAATGGGGCAAATGTAATCGCCACTCCTGATTCTAGCATTACCTATGTTGCAACCCTCACCACGCCTGAGGGATGCTCTACCACAGACAGCGTTCGCATTAATGTCTATTATGACCCCCCCAGTTCTAATCTGCCTGACACCTTAATTTTATGTCAAGGAGCATCAACATCCATTACCGCAGCAGGTGCCAGTACCTACTTGTGGTCCCCAAATCAACATATATCGGCTGTAAATCAAGCAACGGTGACCGTTTGGCCCACGCAAGAAATGTATTATTTCTGTGAGTTCACCAATGCCTGTGGCACAATCACAGATAGTATATACATTGATATTCTAACGGCATCGATTAGCGCAGGAAACGATACCATTATTTGTCCGCGCGAGACGGCTTATCTTTGGGCCAATGGTGGCTTATATTATCAATGGACTCCGGCTTATGCAATCCTTGAACAAACCGGAAATCAAGTTTGGGTAAGTCCAAACACCTCTACGAATTTTCAAGTCGTGGGAACGGACATCAACGGCTGCAAGGATACAGCCTATGTGGAAGTTGTGTTACATCCACTACCTACGATTACCATTTCTCCTGACATTCAGGCATTTTACGGTGACTTAGTAGCATTAAATGCCATTGGAAATAGCCCAGGCGCCTATGTGTGGAGTCCGCCTGAGTTTTTATCGTGTATTAATTGTCCGGATCCCATTGCAAATCCAGATATGGACTATACCTACATGGTGACCTTTACCGATTTAAACGGATGCATTGCGGATGCCATGGTATCCATTAGTTATGAAGCGGTAATTTATGTTCCAAATACCTTTATTCCGGATGGAAATGGCAGAAACGACTTCTTTGGTGTGTACGGCGGCAACATCAAAACCATGGAAATGCTCATTTTTAATCGGTGGGGTGAATTAATCAAAACCTTGAATAGCCTATCCGATCAGTGGGATGGAACCTACGATGGTCAGCGTTGTCCAGATGGCGTATATACCTGGAAATTGACCTATACAGACAAGCAAGAACGTAAATACGGCCTTGAAGGGCATGTAGTACTTATCCGATAAGCGCGGGAATTACTACCTTTGTAGTATGCATGTGCAGGTACACTCATTCACGTTCAATGGATTTCAGGAAAACACAGTGGTGCTCTCGGATGAGCAAGGACATGCGGTAATTATTGATCCCGGATGTTATGAAGCGCATGAGCGGCAGGAACTTCTGCATTACATTGATTCATCGAATCTTCAGGTTGAAGGCTTGCTAAATACGCATTGTCACATTGACCACGTACTGGGAAATCACTTTATATCAGAAACCTACCAGGTTCCTTTGGGGATTCACTCCTTGGATTTAGACACCTTAAATCGCGTAGCCGACTATGCGCATGTATATGGTTTCGAAGGATACGTGCCCTCGCCTGCCCCAAGTTACTGGCTGGAACATAAGCAAAAAATACAGTTTGGATCCATCGAACTCACCGTGCTTTTCACCCCGGGGCATGCGCCGGGACATGTGGTATTCTATGTAGAAAAGGAAGGCATTGTCATTAATGGAGATGTGTTGTTTCGTGGAAGCTTTGGGAGAACTGACCTTCCCGGTGGCGATTTAGAAATCTTAAAGCGAAGTATCCATGAGGTGATGTTTCAACTGCCGAATGATACGTTGGTATACTGTGGGCATGGACCTACAACCACAATTGGAGTAGAAAAAGAAACCAATTATATTCTTCAATTTTAATGGTAATCGCAATTAATTGCCGTCACTTAACACCCAAAAAACTCGAAGGATTTGGAACTTACACCTATGCGCTTGTATCTCGTTGGATTACGGAGCACAAAGAGGTAAACTTCGTACTTATTTTTGATCGCGAGCCCGCGGTTGTGCTTCCGGAATTACCCCATGTAAAAAAAGTAGTTGTTGGTCCACCGACTAGACACCCCCTTTTATATTGGATTTGGTTTGAATGTTCAATTCCTCGCATTTTAAAAAAACACAAGGCTACCCTCTTCTTTTCACCGGACGGGTATAATTCCTTACGAAGTAACATCCCAAGTGTAATCACCGTGCATGATTTAAACTTTGAGCACAACCCAGCGGACTTACCAAAAGTTCTTGGCTGGTATCTTCGAAAATTCGTTCCAAAATTTGTGGAAAAAGCAACTCGAGTGCTCACGGTATCAGAATATTCTAAGCAGGATATCACAAGGTGCTACACCTGTCCAAGCGAAAAAATTTCTACGGTTTACAATGGTGCACATAAAATCTATCAGCCCCTATCGGAAGAAGTAATAATCAACACCAGAAAACGCATCAGTAATAATCGCCCCTACTTTTTATTTGTTGGGTCTTTGCATCCACGAAAAAATGTACAGCGTTTAATTACGGCCTATCAAGGCATAAATAATCCGTCGGTGGATTTGGTGATTGTTGGGAGTGCCATGTGGCGAGATCATCACATTACCGTAGACCCACGCGCTGCGGAACGGATTCATTTCCTGGGGTACTTGGCGCAAAACGAACTTGCAGAGGTAATGGGTTCTGCGTTATCCTTAGCCTATGTTCCGTATTTCGAAGGCTTTGGTATTCCTTTAGTTGAAGCCATGCGATGTGAGATTCCAATCTTGGCAGCAAATACTACCTGTTTACCAGAAATCGCTGGGGATGCTGCGATTTATTGCGACCCATTTAATGTTCAAGAGATTCAAAAAGGCTTAGAAGAATTGATAGAAAACCATGCCCTGAGGGTACAATTAAGTGAAAACAGTAAGAAGAGAGCCGTAGCATTCAGTTGGGATCTAGCTGCTAAGCAATCATGGGAAGTAATTTATACTACCGCAAACACTTAAAATAATCAAAGGGTTCAAGGCAAACTTGGCATTGATAATGTGCCTTGCACGCTGTGCTTCCGAATTGACTGATCATTTTGGTATTGGTTTCCTTACATTTCGGACAAGGCACCACGGGAGGCTTGCTAAACAACACGCTTTTATCTACTTCTTCTACGGGTGGCGCAATGCCATATGCTTCAAGCTTTCGTTTCCCTTCCTCGGTAATCCAATCGGTAGTCCACGCGGGCGAAAGGGAGGAATTAATAGTAAACTCACTAACTCCATTGGATTCCAACATCTTTGCGATTTCTTCTTCTATGGTAATCATAGCGGGGCACCCACTGTAGGTTGGTGTAATATCTATAACCCAGCCTTCCTCCGTTGAGGCAACCGCTCGTAAAATCCCTAAATCCCGAATGGATAACACAGGAATTTCAGGGTCTTTAACCGCATCCAATAGGTTGAGAATTTCTTCCTTCGTTACCATTGCATATTGGGATAAGCCCGCTGCATATATTGAAGTTGGGCCAAGAGAAAGCCCATGTGTTCTGAATGACGTCCTTGCCTCCCTGCACCAAAAAACCCTTGATTTTCTGGTAAGTTAAGTGTTGCAAGGTTTAACACGGCGAGGACTTGTTCCATCCAACGCGGTTTCAAGTCGTGTAAATTGGGAATAACCCCGGCTTTTACCAGTTCACTTTCTGTTTCATCCATGTAAAACAACTCCTCTGTGTATCGCCACAAATCTAAAATTGCGAACTGTGCACGTTCCTTTGATAGCTCCGTACCATCTCCTAAGCGAATAACCCACTCTGAGGAATGCTTTAAATGATAGCGTGTTTCTTTAAGTGATTTTTCTGCGATTGCAGCTAATTGCACGTCCGTTGAAGTCAATAACTGTTCAAACAATAATTTGCGATAGGCATCAAAGAAAAATTGACGAACCAAGGTGTCTGCAAAATTGCCGTTGGGCTGTTCCACCAAAATGGTGTTTACATATTGGTGCTCTAGGCGCAAAAATGCCAAGGCATCCGCATCTCTACCTTTACCTTCCAATTGTGCCGCATAGGTATAAATATTGGTTGCTTGACCAATTAAATCCAATGAAATATTCGTGAGGGCGATGTCTTCTTCGAGAATTGGACCATGACCACATAATTCAGCCAAGCGCTGTCCTAAAATCAAACTATCGTCTCCAATCCGTAATAAAAACTTATAGGTATGTTCCATAATTACATGTGTTCAATGCCATCAGGCAGGTCATAAAACGTGGGATGCCGATACACTTTGGAATCTGCGGGCTCAAAATACGCCTCAGAATCTGAAGGATCAGAAGCCGTAATCAGCGCCGATTGTACCACCCAAATGGAAATCCCTTCGGACCTTCTGGTGTACACATCACGGGCATTTTGCAGAGCCATTGCGGAATCCGGAGCTCTCAGGCTTCCAACATGTTTATGGTTAAGTCCTTGTTTGCTACGAATAAAAACTTCCCATAGCGGCCATTCGTTCGTTGACATGGTATGAAATTTAGATTGTATTACGATTTATGTTTTTTTGCGTAGGCCATGGCAGCTTCTCGAACCCATGCACCCTCTTCTTTTGCCTTCACTCGAGCTTCAATGCGCTCTTTGTTGCATGGGCCATTTCCGTTGACCACTTGCCAAAATTCATCCCAGTCAATTGCTCCAAAATCATAGTGACCTTTGGCTTCATTCCATTTCAAGTTAGGATCAGGAATTTTCAACCCAATTAATTCAGCCTGTGGAACTGTTGCATCTACAAACGACTGCCTTAATTCATCATTAGTGAATCGCTTGATTCTCCAGCGCATGGATTGTTCGGTATGCTTCGACTCGGCATCGCTTGGTCCAAACATCATTAAGGCAGGCCACCAAAAGCGATTCAGTGCATCTTGCGCCATTTCGCGCTGTGCTTCCGTTCCATTCATAAGGGTAGTCATGATTTCATATCCTTGACGTTGATGGAACGATTCTTCTTTACAAATTTTTACCATGGCTCGGGCATATGGACCGTACGACGTTCTGCACAGAGCTACTTGATTCATGATGGCTGCACCATCAACCAACCAACCAATCGCACCCATATCGGCCCACGACAGGGTTGGATAATTAAAAATCGAAGAATATTTTACTTTTCCTGAATGAAGATCATCTATGGTTTCTTCTCTACTTATTCCCAAGGTTTCTGTTGCAGAGTATAAGTATAAGCCGTGGCCTGCTTCATCTTGCACCTTGGCTAACAATACTGCCTTTCTGCGCAGCGAAGGGGCACGGGTGATCCAATTTCCCTCAGGCAACATACCTACAATCTCGCTGTGCGCATGCTGTGAAATCTGCCGAATTAGGGTTTTTCGATAGGTATCTGGCATCCAATCATTGGGCTCAATTTTAATATCCGCATCAATTTTTGCTTGAAATTTCTCTGCTAATTTTTCTTGCGTTAATGTTTCCATGTCTTCCAATTATTACACAAATATACTCAAATCAAATCCTAAAAAAATGGGTAAAATTCTAGTGCATCAGAATCTTATTTTTCATATGAACAAGAGTTCGAATTGATTTGTTTAATTTTGGCCACACAATACGTGATATGTCTCTTAAATTTCATTCAATTACGCTTTCAGCAATTCGCTCATTGACGGACGATTCGGCAGAATTTTCATTTAATATCCCCTCTGATTTACAGGGCTTATTTTCCTACAAAGCCGGACAATATCTAACGTTTAAAGCCCATATCAATGGGGAAGAAGTTCGGCGTTCATATTCCTTGTGCAGTGCCCCTCATGAAGGACAGTGGCAAGTCGGTATAAAGCGCGTTACTTCTGGCCTTTTTTCTAATTACGCCATGGATCACTTGCATGCGGGCGCAACGTTAGAAGTAATGCCCCCAGCGGGAAACTTCAAATACGAAACGAATCCTTCTGCAAATAAGCATATTGTTTTATTTGCCGCGGGAAGTGGCATCACCCCTATCCTATCCATTGCCAAAACGATTTTACATGACGAACCCCATTCTTCCGTGACATTATTCTTCGGAAATAAAGGATTTTCAAAAGTGATGTTCGCAGAAGAATTGGAACAACTGAAAAACAACTACCTCACCCGCTTTCGTCTTTTTCATGTATTTAGTCAAGAAAGCCAGGGCATTCCGATTCAAAAAGGCCGAATTGATCAAGAACGATTAGCAGACTTACACCGTGCATTTTTAGCTCACGATACCATCGATGGTGTGTATGTGTGTGGTCCCGAGGAAATGATCTTGAACGTAAAATCCTTTTTTGAAGAAAAGGGAATTGCTTCACGTCAAATTCATTTCGAATTATTTCATTCAGGCAAGGCAAAAAGCTCCGGGCCGAGGGAAGACATTCGAAAAGTAAGTACTTGTGAGGTTGAACTAATTATTGACGACGACTCTATTTCCTTTCAAATGGAAGCGTCGGATAAAAACTTATTAGACGCAGCGCAACGTGCCGGAGCCGATGTACCGTTCGCCTGTAAAGGAGGCGTATGTTGTACATGCAAGGCAAAGATATTAGAAGGAGAAGCCGAAATGTTAGTAAATTATGCCCTGGAGCCTGAGGAGGTGGAAATGGGGTATGTATTGACCTGTCAAGCTATACCCACCAGCAATAAAATAACCATCTCATTTGACGAATAACATGGGAATCTTTTCATTTTTAACCGGGAGTAAAACACTGCAGTGGGCCTCCCTCAACGTAACGAAAAAAGAACAACTCTCCGAAGACTTCGTGGTCTTAACCCTAGAGAAAAACAGCAAAGATTCCTTTGAAACGAATTTTACACCCGGACAATACGTTACCCTAGAAATTGAGCAAAAAGGAGTTCAAATTAGGAGGTCGTACTCCATCTGTGGAAAATCCGAAAATGGATTCAAAATTGGTGTAAAGCGAATCGAAGGGGGGCAAATGTCTCCGTATCTGCATGATCATTTATCGCTTGGAGCAACTATACGCGTTCACATACCTGAAGGTAATTTTATTTTAAACGGTGAGCAGCATATTTGTGCCTTCGTTGCCGGGAGTGGAATAACACCGGTTGCCTCTATGATCGAAGCGCATCATCCGGGGAAAAGTTTCAGGGTATTTTTTGGAGTGAAACGAGCGAGCGATGTAGTGTTTAAGTCGCTTCTTGACGCCATTAAATCCACCGTGTATCTCAGTCAAGAACACCAAGAAGGGTACAAACCTGGACGCTTAACCTATGATGCTTTAATGGAGGAATTGAAAGCAGATTTATCACTCCTTCAAGCCGATGTTTATTTGTTGTGTGGCCCCATTGAATTCATGCAAGAAATAGAGCGGGGCTTATTGTTTTTTGGAGTGCCTGAAACAAAAATTAAACGAGAGTATTTTACCCCCCCGAAAAAGGAACTCACCAAGGACAACACAAATAAAATCAATGGGCCGGTAGCCATTACCGCTACCTTGGATGGTCAAACCCACGAATTCACCTTTCAAGCAGGTAAGAAAACTTTATTGGAAGGACTTGAAGAACAACGCTTAGATCCACCCTATTCTTGTCGCGGAGGGGTGTGCAGTTCTTGCCGAGCAAAAGTTACTTCCGGAAAGGTAAGCATGCGCCAGAATTATACCTTAACAGATAAAGAAGTCGCCGCTGGGTACATCCTAACCTGCCAATCCGATCCGTGTTCAGAAACTGTAAGCATAAGCTTTGATGAATAAGTACATGGTTGTTTGCGGGACGTCAAGAGGTATTGGAAAAGCAATACTCTCTCATTTATCCCTAAACCCGGAACTTCACATCCTTGCTCTCAGTAGAGACATCACAACTTTGGCAGAAATGTATGCGGATAACCAACGTGTTACGCTGATTCCATTCGACTTGACGCTGCCTGTAGAGCCTCAGCTTAATGAGCAGTTTAAAGAAATTAAAGCCATTCATGCATTGATCAACAACGCCGGGTATCTGGAACAAGGCACAGCAGAAACCCTCTCCATAGAAGCTTACCACCGATGTATGCAAACTAATTTTTTCGGGCCGGTTGCTTTAATTCAATGGTTATTTCCACGACTGGTAGCGGGTAAAGCGCATGTAGTGAATATTAGTACCATGGGTGCTTATCAAGGGAGCGTAAAATTTCCAGGGCTTTCAGCCTATGCAGCGTCGAAGGCAGCATTAACAAATTTCACGGAAGTCTTTGCAGAGGAACAAAAAGACAGCGGAATTCGAATGAATTGCCTGTGCTTAGGCGCAGTGAATACCGAGATGCTTCGAGAAGCATTCCCCGGCTATGTTGCTTCGACCAGTGCTGAAGAAATGGGTTCGTATATTGCTGAATTCACGTTGCGAAGCGGACAGGTTTTTAATGGAAAAATTCTTCCGGTATCGTCGAGCACCCCCTGAGCGAAAAGCACTTTGTTTTCATTGGCATTTTTGATACATTTACAAGGTGAAGCGAATTGTTATACTTAGTGCGTTAGTGGTAAATTTCATGGTTTATGGACAAGACATCCATTGGTCACAATTCAACGACAATCCCATCTTTCAAAATCCAGCAAATACTGGAGAATTTAATGGGGATACACGATTCATAGGAAATTTCCGAGATCAGTGGCGCAGTGTTTCTGTTCCATTTCAAACATTCAATGTGTGTGTTGATCGAAAAGCAAAACATTTCAATTACGGGTTATTCATGTTTCATGATCAAGCGGGAGATGGCACGCTTAAAACCATTGAAGCGATGGTTACCTTGTCAAAAACATTTAAAATCACCCCAGACTCCCTTCATGTTGTCACGGGAGGCATCAACCTAGGCATCAATCACAGGCAAGTAAATACAGACGCGTTCTACTTTGACTCCCAATACAACGGGTACATCTTTAATCCCTTATTGCCCACCAATGAAACGTTTCAAACAGATCGTAAAACCAATGCCAATCTTGGGGTAGGTGCACAATACGGACTGAATATCTCTTCTCGCCATTACCTTAAAGTAGGATTAAGCGCATTTAATTTAAATCAACCGAACCAAGGATTTTATCAGGACGTCATTAAGCGAGACCTGCGATGGGTCTGGCAAGTTAAATACAGCCAGGCAATCAATGCACGCTGGGATATCTTGCCTTCGTTACAATATTCCAAACAAGGAACATACGATGAATTAATGTTGGGCAGTTCTGTACGGTACTATTTACCAGGAAGCAATCGAAATTACATTCACAAGGCATTATTGGCGGGCGTTTGGTCGCGTGCTAGAGATGCGCAAATTTTATCGGTTGGCTGTGAATACAAGGACTGGTTTGTTGGTTTAAGTTATGACATTAATACCTCAAAGTTAGTGCCCGCAAGTAAAGCACGTGGAGGCTTTGAAATTGCCGTTCGTTATATCATGTATCGTTTTAAACCGAAGCGAATTGACCATCGCGTATGCCCAGACTTTATCTAACTCTTGTTGTAACGATGTTGGTCTTCTGCGTGGGAGGCCAAGTAAAACTAAAGGATTTGATCTCTTTCGGTGATGAACAATTTCAAAAAGGGGATTATTATTACGCCACTAAACTCTATGAACAAGCCATCGCAATGGATTCTTTAGCGGTTGATTTACATTGGAAGCAAGCAGAAACACAGCGAGCATATAAAAACTACGCTGAAGCGGCAAAATGGTACGCAAAAGTGTATGCAGAGGACCCTGAACAGGTCTATCCCAATGCGCTTGTATACTACGCCTTAATGGTTAAACAAACCGGGGATTACACCCAAGCATTGGGCCTGTTTAAAAAAGCATATAAAGCCGCGGCAACATTTCCTGATGAATTTGCTTACATTAAAGCAAAGCAGGAAATAAAATCAACTGAATTCGCCATTAAATCCATCGTGCGCGCTCCAGAGCCAATCCTTCCAATGCCAGACAGCATTAATTCCTTTGATGCGGAATTTGGACATTTATTCAAGAATGGGGTATTTTACTTTTCCTCCTTAAAGGCCGATTCAATCAACACCAATGAAGAGGTGTATACGAAGTACTACAGAACCAGAACCTACACCGCTGGCTTTGATTCATCCAAACAAACGTATTCATCTCCAAAACAGTGGGAACAATTATCAATACCAGAACGGAGCACTGGAAATGGGAGTTTTGATGACCAGGGATGGTATTACTACAGTATTTGTAATGATAAGGGGTATAACTATCAATGCAAAATCGCTCGATTTAAGCAGGAACAAGGGAATACTCGCATAGATACACTACCAGAGCTTATTAATATGGAAGGGGCGAATACCACAAATCCGTGTTGGGTTAAGCTGAAGAATGGGAAAAGCTACCTGTTCTTTTCGTCAGACCGCGAAGGAGGTAAGGGTGGGATGGATATATGGATGGCTGGAATCAAGGCAAACGGAACCTTTGATACCCCAAAGAATCTTGCCGCTATAAACAGCATTGAACATGACATCACTCCTTGGATGGATGTGGATTCAAACCGTTTGTACTTCTCATCACCTTGGCATTATGGCTATGGTGGATATGATGTATTCGAGTCTAATCTGCAAGATAAAATGCAATTCACGAAACCAAAAAATGTGGGCAGGCCTATAAATAGTCCAGCAAATGATTTGTATTTTTTTAGGCAAGCAGACAGTATTTTCGTGTCCTCGAACCGCTTAGGGAGTAAATCAAAGAAAAATCCAACCTGTTGCAGTGATATATATTACGGGAGAATTGAGCGTCCAAGCATTATCCCTCCTCCCCCCGACAGCATTCCATCAGACAGCAATCGCATTGAATTTCCGGTGGCGTTATACTTTAGAAATGATTACCCAAATCCGAAATCCTACGCTAAAAAAAGTAATGCACCCTATGACATCCTATATATGGATTATGTAACTGCGAGAAAAGGATATTTAGACAGTGTAAGTGATAAAAATGGCTTAGCTGAATTTTTCACCAACAAAGTTGATCGAGGTTACAGCGTATTACTCATGTTATATGATTCTGTCCGGAATGAACTAGCACGAGGAAATTCGGTACAGCTTTTTGCCCGAGGATATGCGAGTCCTTTGAATGTTACGCAGTACAACGTGAACTTAACCCAACGGAGGATATCATCGGTACAGCGGTTCTTTTTAGAGTATCAACAGGGTGCGCTTAAAGACCTGCTTTCAAAAAACAAAGCAATTTCATTAGACATTGTAGAAGTTCCCTTAGGAGAATTTGCAGCCAATCAAAACACCTCCGATAACCTGCAAGATAAAGCAGCATCCGTATACTCGGTTGCCGCGAGTATTGAGCGAAAGGTGGAAATCCTGTATATGACCCGAATTCAACATCAAAATTTACAACAGATTACGGCGGAACCGCTGGTGCAGCAAGATGAACTAAAAGAGGGTAGCAGCATTACAAAACGGATTTCTCTGAGGCACGACGCCAGTGAATTAACCTTGAGTGAAGTGAAATTTAGTCAAGAAGGCTTAACTTATGAAATGAAATCTATGGCGGAAAATGAATCTGAAATCGTCTTTACCTTCACCCCTATATTTACCGGAAAACACGCGAGCTGCTACGCGGATTTATATTTTGAAGACATCAAAGAACCATTGCGCGTGTATTTTACCTTTTTGAAAAAATAACTTTCCCCAGAGAATCTACTACCTTTGTCTGCATGAGCATGGATAAAAAACAACTGAAACCTAGGCTTTATTTTATTGATTTCGCCCGATCGATTGCTATCATAATGATGTTGGAGGGCCATTTTACAGGGGCAGCCTTAGCCAATTCGTATAGAGACAGCTCCAACTGGATCTTTTCCTTTTGGCATAATTTACACGGATTAACGTCTCCGTTATTTTTTACCACGAGCGGATTGATATTTGTCTATTTACTAACTGGAACCTCACCCGAGATTGACTATCTCAAAAATGATCGCGTTCGAAAAGGATTCAAGCGGGTTGCTGAGTTATTATTTTGGGGATACCTTATTCAATTGTCATTTTTTACCCTCGGGAAAGACATTTACTATGGATCGGAATGGCATTTAGATTGGTTCTATGCCTTTCATGTCCTTCAATCTATTGGCGTTGGGATTTTTCTTTTGTTGGTATTATTCGGGTTGAAAAAATTGATCAAGGTTGGAGCAATGCACTGGTATTACTTAGTCAGTGCGCTTTCGATCTTAGTTGCTTATGCCTTCCTCAAAGATTATATTAAACACGATGAAATTCAAATCTCTCACGGAAATGCTCCCAGTTATTGGCCGCAGGGTTTCCCTAAAGTGATTCAAAACATGTTTTATGGTCCCTTCTCGGATTTTGGTATGCTGCGATATTCCAGTTATGTATTGCTTGGAGGGGTTATTGGAAGCCTTGTTCGGACCTATGAAAAACACTCTAAACAGGCATGGTTCGGATTAAGCTTCGTTACGTTGGGGCTATGTTTAAATCTATTTATTCAACCTGTCTTGCATGGATTAGACGGACTCATTGAATCCACTGGAATGATCGGGCATAGTGTCTTGGAATTAGATGCGACTCATTTTGTTCGCTTTGGTCAAGTCCTTATATTACTTGGTACGTTGATGTTTTTAGACGGTCGCGTAAACATTAATTTTCCGCGCTTTCTTAAAATGGGCCAAAACACCTTTCCAATCTATATTATTCACGTAATTATACTTTATGGGGGTATTTTCGGTTTCGGACTTGTTCCTTATGCATTTAACCGAGATTTAGATCCGTATTCTAGTGCCGGTATTTCAGCCTTAGCGGTCTTGTTTTTCTTCCTTATGACTCAATATATTGAGCCGTTGGAAGCTTTTTATCACCGAATTTTAGTGGCTCTAAAGATCCGAAAACCCCGTCCTAATTCTTGATTTTCGGGCTGGCTTTAAATGTGATTTTTTGAGCAAACCATCGGGTGCCGCATGGTGATTCCACCTTTAGGCGAACTTTATAAGAACCAGGAGCAGCGTAATAATATTCCAGTGCACTTCCCTTAAATATTTTGTCTTTTGCGAGAACCCATGTGATTTTTGAGTCCTCCCCATAATGTGCTTCCGCCTTTAATTTATATCTGCCCTTTTCATCGGTTTCGGTTGCTATGTTAAAATAGTCCGAAGTAAAGCCATTGGCTTTTAACGCAGGTAACACGGTTTGTTCACAATGCGTTTGAATTAGCTTAGCATCGGCATAGCTAATGGTTTTTGTGGATGCTCCCACCGGAGATTCGTGAAAAATGCACGTATAGAAAGTGCATGCAGCTAAGTAAGAACCTAATTTACTCGGATGATATAAATCGGTATCATATAAATTTACGTCGGGGTATTTCTGACGAAAAGACAACCACGTGCGCCCTACGGGCACAACCGGGTGTTTGAAAATCGAATTCATTAATGCATACCCTTTAATTATGGTATCACTCATTTGTTCATACGACAGCATCACCGAATCCATATCGCTTCCATCACGGTACCCCCATGTTTCATAGAAAAGAATTTTAGCACACGGATTATATGTTCGAATGGTGTCTAATATTTGGCGTGCATAGGGTAAGGTGACAGAATCGATATACGCTTGTTTTTGAACAAATTCCTTCGACCATCCTTGAACGACCACAACGTCCCAATTTCCTTTTTTAATGGATTGAAATAACTCCGGTCTTGACGTTTGATCCCGTAAAGAAGCGCCGCCCTTCCAAGACTTTTCTACGTGAACGATCTTCTGCTTTGCCCTACTAATTTTTTGAAAAATTCCGGGCATGTCATTATTGCCTGTAAAGGAATTACCAATGAACAAAATATTGGTTGTATCAGACGCTCCCGCGAAAAAGGAACAACCTAGACAAAACAAAAATACCTGCTTAAATTTCATCACTATACACTTAATGAAAAGGTGGCCATCAAGCCTTTTGCCAAAGTCTCATCCAACGCACACTTTTCTCGCGAAAAATTCATGTCGCCAATGGTATTCATAGGAATTAAATGAACGTGTACATGTGGGACTTCCAATCCGATCACAGATACACCGATTCGTTTGCATGGCACCA